>ERZ773063.861-NODE-861-length-18850-cov-3.504496_pt1 | contig 18850 bp, 20 predicted proteins | sample MGYA00580625_ERZ773063 | MGnify/ENA primary metagenome ERZ773063 (study PRJEB29015, sample SAMEA2738022) | human oral metagenome | biome: human oral; feature: human-associated habitat; material: dental | place: China | collected 2042 ... | reverse complement strand
TCTTTGTATTTCAATATTTTATTTTATATATTTTATTTTATATATACAATAAGACCACCGTTTAAATTAATGATTTTATCTGCAGACAAATATGAGTCATTATTTCATTATGGACTTATTTTATGGGGATTAATAATAGTTGGATATAATTTTCTAACAAGGAGAGAAATTTTTTTAGGGAAAAATATTAGATTTGTCATAGTGTGGATAATTGCGTCTATTTTGACAGTAATAAGTAATATATCTTATATAACAATGGGTTCTGTAAAATCTATAATATTAACAATATTATCGATGTTGTTCTTTTTAATAGGTTATCCGCTGTTACGAGATAAATATAGTGATGCTAAAGTATTTAAATATATATTTTATCCAGTTTTAGCTGTTAAACTCTTAATAAACAGTTTATCTATTTATCTATACTTAGCAAATATTAGTATATTTGTTATAAGAAATAATATATTAGATTTTTTAGGTATACGATATGTAGGTATAGCTGGGAATAGGTATACACCTTTATTATATGGATTATATAAGGACCCTAATTTTACAGCGATGATAGGTGTATCTTTGATATATACATTTATATTAGTAATAAAAATAATCTTTCATATAAAGAAAGGCTATTTATATACATTAGTGTGATTTTAGAATTTATTATGGTTTCTTTTTCAAACTCTAGAGGAGCTTTATATTCTGCGTTAGCTGTCGTTGCTGTTATTTTAATAATGATTATATTAAATAGATATAGATCAAAAAATATTTTTTCTAAATCTACTATAAAGAAAATCCTAGTAATTGTTTGCGTTACTATATTAGTATTTGTTTCATATATGGGCGTCCAAAAAGTTGGGTTTTCACTTTCTCAAAATAGTAAGTTTAAAAGATATATTTATGCAGAACAAAACAACAGATTTGAAAGAATATTTCCTTCGGATTTGGAGCAAGAAAAATTTTCTGAACATAAAAGTTGGATATTAGAATATGATGACGGAGAAAATGGAGAAAATGGAGAAAAAATAACAATAAATAAAGAAGATTCTGGAGAAGAAATAGGAAATGGAAGATTGACTATCTGGAAAGATACAGTAAAGTTATTTTCAAAACGACCATTTTTTGGTATTGCTCCCGAAATGCAGAAAAAAATATCATTAGAAAAGTATGAAGACTTAGATATTCCATCTATGAAAGAAGGAAGATCTATTCATAATAGCTATCTAGCAGTATTATTGTATTATGGTATTGTGGGAGTATTAGTTCTTGCTGTAGGAATCATTAGAATTTTAATTTTACCTTTTATGGATGAGGTTAAAAATGGTTATTCTCCAAAATCAATATTATTTTATGGGATATTATTTTCTTTAGCAGTATCATTCTTTTTAGAGTCAATTTTTGTAAATATAGATTTTGAACAAATATATTTAATGTTTTTATTAGGAACGGTAATGGGGTACACTAAACTTAAAGGAGATAATTAGTATGTTACAATGGGCAAAGCGAAGTTTAGCTACAGCATTAGGGGATAAGAAAGATATCGTAAAAAATTGGAAGATTATAAAGAAACTTAATGAAAAGGCTAATATTGAATTAGATGCTAAACGTCAAAAATTACTTAAAGATAATTTTCTTGATGTGTTGAATAGTGTATATAGCTCAAAAATATCTACTTATGATATTTGGTTGGATTTTGGAACATTATTGGGGATTTATCGAGATAAGGGTCTTATAAAACATGATTTAGATATGGATTTTGGTATTGTAATTGATGACTATCTTGACTTCCAAGAAAAGGAAAGGGAGTTGTTAAATAAGGGTTTTCAAAAAACACGTGAGTTATATTATAATAAGGAACTTATGGAAATTTCTTATGATTATAATGGTTTGAATGTTGATTTTATAGTTTATAAAAAAGAAGGCGACTATGTTAAATCTGTTGTTGTAGGATATTTATTAGATGCTTTGAATAGACCATGTAAGTATGAATCTAGCAAGTATAAGATTAAGTTCGATGGTTTGAAAGATTATGATTTTGAGGGAGTTAAAGTAAAAATACCCTTAAACACGCATGAGTATTTAGAACATCAATATGAAAAAGATTTCTTAATACCTAATAAATTCTATGATTGGCGAGACAATCCATTGTATGAAAAAGTTGATGAAAGCTTGGTTGAAGTTAAATTGTTAAAATAAAATACAGATGCCTCTTGTTTCGAGGTATCTGTATTTTATTGTTTACTTTTTAAATTTTTTAACTAGTTTATTATATAAGATATCTATAGTATACATCATAGTGCTATCTTTTATAATGAATAAAGTGCTAGCGTAATACAGTGTAGAAAAAATGATAGTGCAACAAATCATAAGTAATGAATTAATGGTTATCGTATGAGAGGTAATTCGGAATATATTTTTGCAAGTATAATATATAGGTATAAATCCAAACGATATAGCTATATATCTAGAACTTTTTTGAAATATTGACCTTAATGAAACAAGGTTATGTTTTTTAATGAATAGAATTTCAAGTATTACTACTATGCACTCAGCAATAAGTGTAGTTATTACATAATATTCAGCTTGGAATATATCGTTTATATAAAGAATAGTATTTAATAAGAGATTTATAATCCCTCCTATAAAGTAGTACAAGGTAAGTGTCCGTTCTTTGTCGTTTACAAAAATGATTTGATTTCCCAATATATACTCTAAAGACCAAACTAGTGTCCTTAAAGCGAAGAGACTAGTGACTATTCCGGCAACAGTATACTTCTCGGAAGCATATATTACAGTTGCAAAAGTTCCTAAAAGAATTAAGCCAATACCTGTTGGAATTATAAAGAATAAGAATAGAGAACTAGATTGATTTATAAGATACTCATATGAATCGATGTCTTTCTTTCCCAGATAATAACTTAGTCTAGGTATAGTTACGTTTATTGTTCCAGTTAAGACAACTGTAATAAGCATTACTATATTCATAGAAATAGTATAATATGAAATATATTCGAGATGCGGACTACGCGTGATAAACAATCTATCTAAAAGAGTATATAACATATTAGCGTTAGCTAATAGCAACATAATAAACATATTTTTAGAAGAAATCAATATTTCTTTAATAGGTATTTTAACAAAAGATACATCTTTTTTTATCCATAAGAAACTTATAAAATAATTTAATATAGTAGTTGTAGTCATTATTAAAGCATAAGGTATAATATCATTTTCAGCCTTAACAAAAGTGAAGATAGATATTAACATTACTACTCGGATAAATAATGTTTTATACAGAATAAACGTATAATTTTCATAAGCTTCATTCATCCATTCTATATTAAGAAATTGGAATAAGGCTTGCAAACCAAGGATGTAGTATAAAATTTTTAATGTGGCTATGTCAGTTCCTAGTTCTATAAATAAGAAATACAGAGTAGTAATTGATATTGAGGTGAAAATAGATAAATAAAATAATTTAGAAAATACTTGATTTATTTTGTCTTTATCTTCTTTAACTTTGCTAATAGATCTAATACCGTAGTTGTATATTCCAAATGCAGCAATGGGCATAATAAAACTTGCCCAAGTATTTGCATTATTATAATAACCGTAATTATCTTTACTTAGGATTCTAGTAAGATAAGGATTTGTAATTAGAGGAAATATAATGTTTAATATATTAACGGTTATGCTAGCTAAAGCGTTAATTTTTATACTTTTCAATTTTTTACTCCTTTTAAAGTAGTATTTTGAGATAAATATATTATAACATAATCTCAAATAAAAATATAAGCTAGAAAGAGATTTATAATTTTTATATTCTAAAAAATATAGAATTTGATATTAATAAAAATAAATATTAAAGAAAACCCCTTCAAAGCCTATGTAAGATTTGGAGGGGATAGGTACTCTTAACTAAAAATAAGATTGAGATTTATATGTTATTTTAGTTACAAATTTAAAATAGATATACTAGTTAACCTTATTGTGGATTAATTACATCAAATTTTTTACTAAAATACATGTATGAAAAAACTATATAGTTTAAAAAAAATATATATACATATATAGTGAACGGTATCTTAATATCTAGTGCGAACAGATAGATTGAATATCTAGATAGAGATACTAAAATTGAAATAATAGCAAAAAATTTCAATTTATTATTACAGAAAAATGCTAATAATAGTAGTATATCAATTACATAAGCATATCTTTCGTGCATATCGGGTAAGAAAATTATACAAGTATAACAGATCCAGATACTTAAATATACTAGATTGATTTTAGAAATATTTATTTTTTTGTAATATATATATATAAGACCACCAGCTAACGCAACAATTGTAGCTAGTACACTTATTGTTTTAAATAAACTATAAGTGTAAGAATTAGAAGGAGCCACTAATGACCAAAAACTTGGGAAATCTCGATATAAGTTTTCATATGTTGTCTGAAATAAATATATTTCAAAAGGTTCTAAGAGATTTCTTCCAAATATAAATCCTGGAATACATAAGACATACATACTGCTTATCATTATAAGTAGCATTTTTAATAAACTAAATTTTTTGTTGATAAAGTAATAAAAACAAAAAACAGGTAAAATAAAAACGGTTTGCAATTTAAAGGCGAATCCAAATCCTAGAAAAATAAAAGCAACAGTATAATTATTTTTTATTAGATACAGCAATGATAGAATTATAAATGAACTATATATTGAGTCGCATTGTCCCCAAAATGCCGAATTTTAAAAAACGGTAGGTAAAAAAAGTATACTCGTGTATACCATAGAGAAAATAAATAATTTATTTTTGTTTTTAAATTCGATTACTAGAAAACCACAACTTATAGCTAGTATATAATCAAAGATACAAGATACTATTTTATAAGAGGACACTGGATTAAATGGGAGATAATGTAGAAAAGCAATTATGCTTTGGTAAGTCAAGTTATAATCTCCTACAGATTTAGCCAATGAATTAAAGTCAGGTATAGCATTCCACCAGGGTAATAAAAAATGCTGCATATCGTCACTAATAAAACTTCGACCTAGATATCGAATTATAAAAGCTACAATACTTATAAAGACTAAAAAATAAATCAGAATATATCGTTCAATATGATTAATAATTTTTTTTCAATATTTAACATAAAACTTCCTTTCTATAAAAATAATATTTATTATTTTAATTTTACTATAATGATAAATAAATAGCAACTTTAAATATTAAGCAAGTAAGTTGTAGTGTATAGTGTTACAATAGATGTGAGACAAAAATAAAAAAAGAAGAGTAAATTCCTGTATAATGAAGTTACGACAAAGCAAAAAAGGAATTTACGCCCATGTACCCAAAAACAGAAAGATAATTTAGCTGTTAAGTTTTCTAAATATGTGAATTTTTAACAAACCGTATGCAAAACAAAAAGCCTTAAACGTTTATACTTTAAGGCTTTTCTAACTTTATTATTTAGTTTCTCTGTGTAAAGTCACTTTTTTTAATCTTGGACAGTATTTTTTAAGTTCAATACGGTCTGGATTATTTCTTTTGTTCTTTTTAGTAATGTAGTTTCTATCACCACATTCAGTACAAGCTAATGTTACATTTACGCGCATTAATATAACCTCCTATAAAATTTAATCTTAACAACTTTTTCATACAACAAAATATATTTTAACATAACTTACTTAATATTTCCAGTATAAAATGTTATTTTTCATAATTTTTTTGGAAAATCATATCAAATAGTTTATTACTCCCCAAACACTTTATAATAATCTTGTTTGAATTTCTCAATACCGATATCTGTAAGTGGATGTTTGATCATTTGTTTTATTACACTATAAGGAACTGTTGCTATATCACATCCCATTTTTGCACATTCAGCTACGTGAATAGGATTTCTAACACTTGCAGCAATAATTTCAGAATCAATATCATTATTAGAGAATATTTCTACGATTTCTTCAATTAAAATCAATCCATTATGTGAAATATCGTCTAAACGCCCTAAGAATGGTGAAACATAAGTAGCACCAGCACGAGCAGCAAGTAAAGCTTGGTTTGCGCTAAAGATAAGTGTTACGTTCGTTTTAATTCCTTCTTGTTTCAAAATTTTAACAGCACGTAATCCATCTTCTGTCATAGGAATTTTTACAACCATGTTTGGATGAATTTTAGCAATTTCTCTAGCTTCTTCTACCATATCTTTCCAACATGTAGTTGTTGCTTTTACTTCTCCACTTATTGGGCCATCAACTATTTTTGTGATTTCTTTAATAACCTCTTTAAAGTCACGACCTTCTTTTGCTATAAGTGATGGATTAGTCGTCACCCCGCAAATCACCCCAAGATCATTGGCTAACTTAATATCATCCACATTAGCAGTATCTATAAAAAATTTCATTATATAATCCCCTCTCGATTTTTTATCTTTATTTTATCATAACACATCAGAAAAGCGATTTCAATTTTTTATTTACTTACAGAAAATATTTCTTTCCTTAATATCATCATATTTGTTTTTTCAAAAAATATATGATAGAATAACACTATATTTTAGGAGGCAAATGATGAAGAAATTTTTAGAAAAAGTACCTTATTTAATTTTTTCTTTCTTTTTATTTATAATACTCCCTCTATGTTCTTATTTTATATCTAATAAATCAGGAATGATAATTTTACTTCTTATATTTATGTATCCTATTGTTAGTTTTGTAATATCATTTCTATATGCGTATAATAAAAAGGACTTTAGTTACTTATTTTCGTTTATTATAGGTTTCTTCTATTTAATATCTTGTTTAATTATTTTAAACTTTGATATTCTTATCTACGGACTTGGTTATGTGTTCTTTAGTTTGTGTGGGCAAGGTATTGGTTTTTTAGCTAATGAACTCCGTAAAAATAAAAAAAGTACTAAATAGGGTTTAAAAAATCGGACTGATGACAATTCATCTAGTCCGATTTTTATTATATTTCATATCCTAATAACATTCCGCCTTCTTCTCCGTAGAAACTACAGATTCCAGAAGTAGGTACCGCGATAAATTCTATATTTGAGAATTTTTCTTTTAATTTTTCTTCTATTTTTTCACAAATATTTGTATTATTTCTATGAGTAATTACAGCTCTTCCACCTTTGTATCCAGCTTTAATCATTTCGTCTACTACAGTAGAAACGGCTTTTTTCTCTCCACGAACTTTGTGTAGTAAATGTAATGTACCTTCACTACTTGCTTCTCCTACCATACGCATATTTAATAATCCTACTACCGCTGCAGCAAGTTTATTTAAGCGACCATTTTTCACTAGATTATCTACTTTTTCTAATACGAAAATAAGTTTTGAATTTACCTGATATTTTGTCATTGCTGCAACTACTTCCTCAAAAGATAACCCTTCTTTAATTAGTTCATTTATTTTAAGAAGAAATAAATCATTTTGTCCACCAGCTGAAAGAGTATTAATAATATGTATATTAACATTATGATTTTCTTCTTTTAACATTTTTTCAGCTATAACCGCGCTATTATAACTTCCAGACATTCCACCAGTCAAAGTTAAAACTATTACATTCTCTGCTCCTCTATAAGCTGATAAGTAAGCCTCTGGGCTAGGACATGCTGATCTAGCTGGTTCTGGACTAGCATACATTTCGTCCATCATTTTATCAATATCTAAATCCAAATTATCTACAAATACTTTATCCTCTATTTGAAGAGAAAATGGTACTCTTTCATAAGCAACATTTTCAGCTTTATTAGGAATCTCTCTAAAATCACATGCTGTATCTACAACTATTTTCCACTCCATTTTTTTAATTCTCCTCTTTTTACCTATTATATTATTTTAAATCATCTGCTAGTTCCAATGTTTGCTCATATAACTTCACAGTAGCACATGCTGACTTTATAACAATAGGTATCTCATCAGTATCTTCACCGTTCATACAAGCTACAAAATTATTATACATTATTTCTGATTTATCATTTTTCGTAAGCATTGTTAATGTTTTACTTATTTCTTGAATTGAGAAAACATTTTTCAAATATGTAATAACTATTAATCTGGCCAATTGACGTCGACTATATTTTTTCTTTATAGGTTTATCCACATAATGATTTTTAACATAATTGTTAATCATAGCTGATGTTAACCCTTTGTCATTCTTTAACATGACTGGACTATGTAATTTATTAACATACTCTAGTACTTGGTCTAAATATAAATCTATTTCAGGTAGCTCTGACCATTTTGGATATTCTCTCACCAAATTTCTTCCACCTCTTTATCTAGTTTTTACAATTACATTATATTGTTTTTTAAACTAATAGTCAAGAAAAATAAAACTTTTCCACAAGATTTCTCTTATGAAAAAGTTTTTTATTATGCTAATTGTTTTTTTATATTTTTCTTCATATACATATAATATACTAGCACTACCAATGCATATGTCCCTAAACCTATTATCCACCCTATCCAAAGTCCATCTATGCCTATACCTTTCTTAAATACTAAAAAGTATGCTACTGTAATACCTACTAAATAATAACCGATAAACATCGCTACGCATATAGGTACAACTTTTTTATAGCCACGAAGAACTCCAGCCAAAGCTGATGCGAACGAATCACAAATTGCAAAACCTATCGCATATAATAATAAATGTGCTGTTAGTGCTATAACGCCTAGATCTTTACTATACAAATATGGAATATTAGCATCAAATATCCAAACTATTAATCCTGCTAAAAATGCAAAAATCATTCCCATTATTATCCCAAGAATTGTATAACGGCGTGCCATTTTATAATTTTTTGCCCCTACATGATAGGCTACTATTATCGTAACAGTATTTGCTACACTCACTGGTAAACTATATAAAAACCCTGAGAAATTCAATGCAGCCTGATGTGAAGCTATAATTGTTGTATCAAAACGTGATACTATTAGAGATAGAGTAGAAAATACTACAGTTTCTAGCGCTGTGGCTATAGCTATCGGTACTCCTAGCTTAAATATTTCTCCCCAATGTGAGAATTTAATTCCTTCTTTTTCAAAAATCTTATATTTATTAATTTTTGGGTGCTTTAGTGTCAAAAATAAAGCTATGAAGAACAACACCGTATAAGTCAACGATACCGCCATACCATTACCTGCTCCACCAAGCTCTGGCATCCCTAATTTACCAAAGATAAAACCATAAGCTAATAAAACATTCACAGGTACAGAAATTACCATCATTATCATCGATAATCTAGTAAGTCCAAGGCTGTCCATAAAAGCTCTAAGTACAACATATAAAAATATCGGTAAAACTCCTATACTTTCGTAAAATAAGTATTTTTTTGTAACCCTAGCTATATTTTCATCCATGCCTAACCCATTAACTATGGGCTCTGCTAAAGTATTTAATCCTATAATAAGTATGATACTAATAAAAACTGCAATATATAAAAACTGACGAACTTTCGTTGGGATTTCTTGTTCTCGCCCTTTCCCCATCAATTGTGATACTATTGGAACTATTGCGAGAACTATGGAATTTAATGTATACATTACTGGGTTCCAAATATTAACGCCCATGCTAACTCCTGCAAGGTCAGTAGGACTGTAATGACCAGCCATAAATGTTCCTATCATCGATGATGAATAAGATATTATTTGATATATCAAAACTGGAAATAACAACTTTATAAAAATTTTAGACTGTTCTTTTATATTCCTACCTTGATACATAGTTCCTCCTTATTTTATTTACACTTTTATATCATTGTATATCTAGTTATAATTAATTTTCCACAAAAAAAATCCAAAAGTAAATACTTTTAGATGTCATCGATTTATACTAATATGCAACTGAGACTTGAATAGATTAGAAAACCGTTAGTTTAATCGACAACTCAACCTCAACAAAAACTTACACCCACAATGACATTACTTAATGCTGCTTCCTTCCGGACCTGACATGGTTCATAAGTATTGCGTCGTAAGATGCCTCAGTCTCAACATTACGTGTTAAACTCGACATTCCCTAGTCTACCCGCATCTCAGTATTCAGCCTTGCTAAAGCGGATTGCAAGTACAGGGCACCGCTAACTCCCCACCTAGCATTTCTTAATTATAGCAAATAAAAAATTAAAAATCAAGAGCTTTACAAAAAAGGTTATAGCTATAAAATATATCTCCTTAGTTACTTTTATTAATCTCTCACTATTTACTCTAATGTATTAATTTATCCAGGTCGTCTATATTTAAAATACAGTCTTCCTCATTAATGACTAAACAAGGTATTCCTATTTGCATACTCCCTTGAATTCCTTCAAATGCTTTATATGTATCTCTAACATATAAAAATTGTTTCAAATTTTTTAGAGAAGATAATATTTCTACCTCTTCATAACTTATTTCCAATTCTGCTAGTTTTTCTTTAAATGGCGCTGTATCTGGACAACTTTGTGCATAATATAAAATATTTTTCATAAATCATCTATCCTTCCTTCTAGTTTTAATAGTAAATCTACTTTATATTTTAGCATAAAATAAAAATAAGCTCTATAATTTAGTATAGAACTTACCTTTTTCTTTGTATTTTTACCCTTTTTATTGAATCAGAAAAAACTGATGCTAAAAGTATCCCCATCGCAATAGCTCCCGCTTGTAGCAAGGTTTCTATACCTACTTTAAATGCTACATTGTAATTTTTTGTAACTAAATTTTGCATAGTATTGTACATCCCATACCCAGGAACGAGAGGAATTATTCCAGTATATATAAAGATTGTCGCTGGCATACGAAGCAATTTAGAAGTACTCGTTGAAAGAATCCCTACACATAAGGCACCAAAAAAACTTCCAATTACAACATCTGTTAATAATTTAACTATTACATATACCAACCATCCGACTGCTCCTATTAATGAACAGCTCAATAGTGATTTTTTAGGTGCATTAAAAAATATTGCAAATGCAAATGTTACAACAAATCCTGCAATAAATTGTATATAAATATTATATTCCATAAACTACTCCTTTACACTATTTTTAATCCCATAACTACGCCTAATGCTATTGCAATCGATACAAAAATAGCTGATTGCACCCCTATTATTCCCGATAAATAATCCCCCGCCATAAAATCACGGACTGAATTGGTAATCTGTACCCCAGGAACAAGTGGCATAAGGCTTACGATAATTATACTAACCGGATTATGTATAAGAAAGAATTTAGCAAGTGTCATTACTAGTACTGTAGAAATAAATGCCCCTAAAAAATTTGTTAGGAAATATATTACTTTATATCTTCCAATAAATAGTAAAAAAGCAGCTTCTACAGCCATAACTACAAAAGAAACTATACTGTCTTTAAACGTTCCTCCGAACATAATAGCAAAAAATGGTGCTGATATAGTCAATGCAGACAATACTGCTAAATTAGAATACCTAGTTTTATTTTTTATATCTTTCATTTTTCTAAAAGCATAATCTAGAGAACAGCTACCCATAACCATTCTTCTGGATAAGTCATTCAATAATGAAATTTTTTCAAGATTTCTATCTCCTAAAACTACTCTTCTCATAGCATTATAGGTTGTATCATTATATACAAATGACACAATTACAAAATTATAGGTAACTAGAATATTTGGAGCTTTTATATTCTCAAACGATTTATAGATTCTATTTACTGTATCCTCTACTCGATACACTTCTGCACCATAAAACAACATACTTTTAGCAATCTTCACACTAAAATTCAAAAGTTTTTTTGCATCTTGTTCACTTTGCAATAACTGAATCATCCTTTACTCCTTTTCCGTTCAAAAATAACTGTTAATTTTAACTTATAGCTTCTTCTATTTTTTTAGCCTTAGCTTGTAATTCAAGCACTTTCTCACTTTTTTCTTCTTTAGCTTTCTCCAACTGAGATAAGATATAATTAACTTTATCCAACTCTTGTTTTTGTTTTTTTATAAATAAATCATTTTTTTCTTTTGGTAAAAATTTGCCAAAATTCTTTTCATCTTCTGTTAAAGACATCTGCCCATCAGATGCAACTATAATCTCATAAATATGTCCATCTTCTTCTATAATATCTTCTGCAATAATAGTATAGCCTAAATCTTGTAATTTTTCACGGACAAATCTCTCTCCTAGATTTGGTTGTAATATTAAATTTGGTCTATTAATTAGTTTATCTTTTCCTTTTTCTAGAATATCCGCAATTAATTTTCCTCCCATGCCACAAATAGTAATTACTTCTATATTATCGGCAAGCTCAATTGCTTCTAACCCTGCCGCTTTTCTACATTCGATAACTCCTGATAGACCTTCTTCTTTTACATTTTTTATAGAAACTCTATGAGGTCCTTCCACTATTTCCCCGGCAATAGCAAAGTTAATCTTGTTTTCTTTCGCTAGATAAATTGGCAAATAGGCATGATCACTTCCTATATCAGCCAAGCGCTTATCTTCTACATAGCTCGCTACTAATTTCAATCTTTTATTTATTGCTAGCATTTTCATCCTCCTATCTTCTATAATAACTAATCCAAAAAGTCTTTACTAAAACTTGTCGTAATTATTGTTTTTTTCTTTTTAGAATCAAATTCTTCAAAATCTGTAATAATATTATCTCCAAATTTACTTTTTAATTTTTTTGATAATTTTCTTAATTTTTCTTCTCCTTTATAATCCTTAGAATCAAAAATATCAAGTTGGACTTTTAGTTCCTTCTCTTTTTTTATATCATTTAACGACACTCCTAAAAGTCTAACACCTTTAGAAAAATCATAATGTTCTATCAATAATTCCCATGCATATGTAAAAATTTTGTCAGGTTGATTAATATATTCTGGAATCTTCTTCGATCTTGTTATACTTTTAAAATCACTAAATTTTATCATAATGGATATATTATTTCCAACATAATCCCTTGTTTGTGCACGATTGCTAACTTTTTTACTTAATTTTTTTATTTCGTTCGAAATATCATCTTCTTCTATAATATCTTGAGCAAATGTCTTAGAATTACCTATAGATTTTCTTTCTACAGTATATTTTAATTCTCTATTATCTTCTCCATTAGCTCGTTGTTTAAGTCTTAATCCTTGAATTCCTAAAACACTGTGTAATATAACTTCATTAGCCTTCGCCATATCTCCTATAGTGTTAATCCCAAGTTTTTTTAACTTTTTAGTTGCAGCTTTCCCACATCCATGCATTTCACCTACATCTAGACCCCAAAGGAGCTTTTTATAATTATTTTTGTTAATAATCGTAAATCCGAGAGGCTTTTTAAAGTCTGAACCCATTTTTGCGAAAAATTTATTAAACGAAACACCCACACTTGAAGGCATGCCTAATTGTTTATAAATCCTTCTTTGGATAGTTGCTATTACTTTTACAGGTTCTGGAAAATCACTTAAATCAATATATGCTTCGTCAACCGAAATAACTTCTACTTTTTCTGTATATTGGCGAACTAAATCAAAAATTCTCTTTGATTCTTCTTGATATTTTACCATATCAGGCCTAAGTATTTTTATATTCGGACACAGTTTCCTTGCATCTCCAACACGCATAGTTGACTTTACACCTTTATCTCTAGCCTCATAATTGGCTGTAACAATAATTCCATGACGTGTTTTGATTTCTCCAGCAATAGCTAAAGGTTTCCCTTTTAATTCTGGATTATATTTTTCTTCTACACTAGCATAAAAACAATTCATATCAATATGCGCTATTACCTTTGACATCACTACACCCCCTATTTATATAACATATTAAGAGCAGGATATTTATATAGCAACTTGCACTACACTATACTCCCGCTCTTATATTCCGTAATTTTAAATCAGTGTAAAATTAACAATTATAATAGGTTTTCTCTTCGTATTATCATATAATAAACTTGATAACATACTTCTAACTTCAGCTTTTATAGCTGCACATTCTCTGATACTCTTAATAGGATTATTCTCTATATACTCTATTATTTTCTCTTCAGCTTCTTTTATAAGCTCCATACTCTTCTTAACATATACAAAACCTTTTGTTTGAATGCATGGACGACCTACCAGAATTTTTTCTTTCCTACTTATAGCATATGAGGCTACAAAAATTCCATCATTTGATAAAAGTTTTCTGTCCTTAAGAACACTATCTTCAACATCGCCAATTCCACGACCATCTACTAATATATTACCTACTGTAACGTTGTTAGGTATTACTTTTGCTCTATTTCCACTAATTTCTAGTGTAGTACCTTTTGCTAGAATATGAATATTGTTAGCCGCTACTCCTGTTTCTGCTGCGATTTCAGCATGTTTACGTAGATTTCTGAATTCCCCTTGAACTGGAACAAAGAACTTCGGCATAAGCATATTTAACATCATCTTCAATTCTTCACGAGTAGCATGACTTGCTGCATGAAGACGTTTTGATGCTGTTACTACATGTGCACCAAGTTTAACAAGAAGATTCAATGTTTGGAACAACATTACTTCCATGTTAGGTGATGGTGTCGCTGCAATCATAATAGTGTCCCCTGATTCTATTTGAATACCTTTAATATTCTTCTCAGCAATATTCTTCATAGCCTCGATTGGTTCTCCTTGATCACCTGAAGATAGAATACAAATCTCATTTTGTGGATAATTACCAAGCTCATCTACTGTAATTAAGTTTTCATCTTCTATTGCCAAGTAATTCATATTTCTCGCAGTATTAATAGAGTCTTCAATTGCTTCTCCTAGTAATAGAAGTTTTCTGTTTTGTCCTAATGCAGCGCGAACTATATGTGAAATTGTTAAGAAATTTGAAGCATAACACGTTACGATTATACGTTTATTCGCCTGATAAAATGCATTATCAATTTGCTCAGCTGCTTCATTTTCAGGTACATTATAGCCTTTCATATTAGCGTTGCTAGAATCACTAAGTAAAGCTAATACACCTTTTTTACCTAATGTACTTATTTTTACAATATCAGATTTATATTCTTTACTTACTGACTGATCAAACTTAAATTCACCAGTGTAAACAATATTACCTTGTGACGTCTCTATACAAATACCAAGTGAATCAGGCATAGAGTATGTTGTTTTGAAAAAAGTAATACTTGCATTATTAAAATCATATTTATTATTTTCTTTTACATAGTAAAACTTAATACGACGTTTAATTGCTAAATGTTTTAAATGATTTTTTAATAAATCAATAGTTAATTTAGATCCATAAACTGGACATTTAAGTTTATCTATTATATATGGTACAGCCCCCATAGAACTTACGTGCCCATTTGATAGGAATATCCCTTTTACTTTTTGTTTATTACGAACTAAATAACTAATATCTGGAATTACTGCATCAATCCCTATCATCTCTGTTTCAGGGAACATAAGACCTGCATCAAGCACAAAGATTTCATCAGCTATTTCTATCATATACATATTTTTGGCTACTTCATCTACTCCACCTAGAGGTGTAATGCGAATTTTAGGAATTAGTTTTTTAACTTTGTTTTCTTTTAAACTTACTTCCTTTTGTATATTACTTTGATTTTTTTCTATTTTTATATTCTTTTTATTTATGGAATTATTATTTCTCTTTTGATGAGTTTTTTGTTTATTATTAACATTTTTACTTACTTGAATATTTTTTGCAATACTAATATTGTTATTACTCATTTTCTCCTCCTTGTTTAATCATACTTTTTATCGGTTCAAAATCTCGTCTGTGGATTGGGGTAATACCGTATGCCTTTAACCCTTCCAAATGCTTTTTCGTTCCATAACCTGCATTATTTTCAAAATCATAGTATGGATATTTCTTTGCATATTCTTTCATTAACCTATCACGATATACTTTCGCTATAACTGAAGCCGCTGCAATAGAAACACTCTTTTCATCACCTTTTACCATACTAAAGTTAGGTATTGGATAGTTTTCAAAAGGCATCGCATCAATTAACAGAAAATCTGGTTTTACATTTAGTTGTTCCACAGCACGTTGCATCGCAATACGTGCAGCATTATAAATATTATATTTTTCGATTTCTTTATTACTTACTTCACAAATAGCATAAGCTACAGCTTCTTCTTTTATTTTTTCAAAAAGTTTTTCACGTTTTTTCTCTGATAATTTCTTCGAATCATTTAATCCTTCAAAATAACTATCTTGCTTCAAAATTACTGCTGCAGCAACGACTGGACCTGCTAATGGACCACGCCCTACTTCATCAATACCACAGATGTATTTACATCCTTTATTATAACATTTATTTTCATAAAATGATTTTTTTTCGTACTCTTTTTTATAAAAAAGTTTTTTTTCTTGTTTTTTATCAAAACTTGCCAACAATTTTTGAACACCACTTCTCTCATCATTTCGTAACTGTTCTAAAATTTCTTCATTTGGATTATCTTGTGATAAAATTTCTTTTACTTCATTAATTTTCATCACTAACCTCTTCATTTATCATATCATTATAGTTATCTAATGTAATTAACCCAAACTTTTGTGTTCTAAAATCTTGAATAAGAAGTTTTATTGTTGAATCATAATCATAATCCCCACCAATTTTTTTGAAACGTTTATCTGCAATTTTTTCCATTATAAAGACATTCTCATCATCAGCAGTAACATCTATTTTATACAGATTATTCATATTTTCTAAATAACTTTGTTTTAATAATTCTATCAAATACAAACTTACATCATCAAGCGGTGTAATATCATCTTTTATAGAACCAATTAAACTTAATTTCTTACCGATTTCTTGATTATCGAACTTCGGCATAAGAATACCTGGAGTATCTAAAAGTTCTATATCTTTATTAAGTTTTAACCACTGTTGTTTTTTTGTAACACCTGGTTTATTGGCGGTATTTGCTACATTTTTCTTAATTAATTTGTTTATAAAAGTAGACTTTCCAACGTTAGGAACTCCTATAACCATTGAACGAATAGCTCGTGGTTTTATTCCTTTAGCCACTTGTCTTGCAATCTTTTCTGCAAGCTCTTCTTTTGCTTTGTCAATAACTTTATTTAAATTATTACTATTTTTAGCATCTGTATAAACTACCGTATAACCTTTTTTCTCAAAATAATTCTTCCATTTAGCTGTTTCTGTTCGATCACATAAGTCTATTTTATTAAAAATAATTATCTTCTTTTTATCTTTTACTACTTCATCTAAATACATATTATGAGAAGATAATGGGCAACGAGCATCTACCAATTCAAAAACTATATCTACTAATTTTAATTTTTCTTTTACTTCTCTTGTTGCTTTCGCCATATGCCCAGGAAACCATTGAATTACCATGAAATTTTATCTCCTTTAAATTTACTTTATTTGTTTTTTTATTAACAATTCTTCAATACTTTTTTAACAGTCCTTTATATTTTACCATATTTTAAGCATTTTTTTACATAATATGATAGTTTTATGAAATAAAATCATTACTTATTACTTAAATCTCCTATAAATTATTATAAGTATTTCTTATAATGTATAATAGACTCATATTAATTACAGTAAAAAAAGAGAAGTTAAAAACTTCTCTTTTTTACTAACGTTTATCAATTTTTTTAACTACCGTATCTCCTAAAATTTGAATAGCAAAAACGATAACTAGAATTAACACTGTAGCAACAAATGTTAGTGTACTATTATTACGTTGGAACCCATCTAAATAAGCAAGGTTTCCTAAACCACCAGCACCTATAACACCAGCCATCGCTGTTGCACCTACTAAGGCAATAGCTGTAACTGTCAGACCAGAAACAATAGCTGGTAAACTCTCTGGAATTAATACTTTAGTTATAATAGTGATTCTTTTTGCTCCCATCGCACGTGCTGCTTCTATAACTCCTTTATCCACCTCACGAAGACCTATCTCTACAAGTCTAGCGTAGAACGGTGCTGCTGAAATAATAAGCGCTGGAATTGCTGCTTGAACTCCTATAATTGTACCAATTAAAGCTTTAGTAAAAGGAATTAATAATACTATTAAAATAATAAATGGAATAGCCCTAAAAATATTTACTATTGCTGTTACAACAGTATAGAATCCTCTACCAAAAGCACCTTTGCTATTTGAGGTAATATAAAGTAATAATCCTAAAAATAATCCAAGTAAAAATACTGCAATCAATGACTCAAATGTCATAATTAATGTTTCTATTGTTTTTTCTTGAACTTTATCCCAGTTAACTCTTGAAAAATCAAACATTATAACACCTCCGTTAAAATTCCTAGCTCATTTAATCTAGTTATTACTTTTTCTATATTTTCATTACTTCCTATTAATTGAACAAATAATGTTCCAATATTGGCATTAGCTGTTTTATCTATATGACCATTGATAATATTAAAGTCAAAATCAATCTCTTTTATTAACATACTAAGAATAGGTTTTTTAGACGTATTATTATCAAAAGTAAATTTAATGATTATTCCATCCGTAAATACTTTTTTCCATTCTTCGATATTCTCACGTTCTTCTATTTCTGATGCGAATGACGTTTGACTTAAGAATTTTTTAGTAACTTCTTGCGTTGGATGATAGAATACTTCTGATACTAACCCATCTTCAGCTATAGTTCCTCCGTCGATTACTGCTACTTTTGTACAAATAGTTTTTATAACATTCATTTCATGAGTAATAAGAACTACGGTAATATTAGTTTTTCTATGAATCTCTTTAATAAGGTTTAAAACCTCTGCAGTTGTTTCTGGATCAAGCGCACTCGTTGCTTCATCACAAAGTAGTATCGATGGGCGTCCTGCTAAAGCGCGCGCAATACCAACTCTTTGTTTTTGCCCACCAGATAATTGAGA
>ERZ773063.858-NODE-858-length-18867-cov-14.114714_pt1 | contig 18867 bp, 15 predicted proteins | sample MGYA00580625_ERZ773063 | MGnify/ENA primary metagenome ERZ773063 (study PRJEB29015, sample SAMEA2738022) | human oral metagenome | biome: human oral; feature: human-associated habitat; material: dental | place: China | collected 2042 ... | reverse complement strand
CCGCCAGAGACCCCGGCCCGCACACGACGCACCAGAACCGATCTCGACGCGGAACTCGACCGATCTCGCGGAGGGGGACCGGCCGAGGACCGATCACCTCGCGGTCAGGCCCGCAGCGCGGCAGTGATGTCGTCGCCGATCTGGCTGGTGGAGCGGACCAGCGGCGCCCCGGCGGCGCTGGCAGCCGCCCGGGCCGCCATGTCGGCCTTGACGGCGGCCTCGATCCGGCGGGCGGCGTCGGCCTGTCCGATGTGCCCCAGCAGCATGGCGACGGCGCTGATGGTGGCGGTCGGGTCGGCCCTGCCCTGACCGGCGATGTCGGGGGCGGAGCCGTGGACGGGCTCGAACATGGAGGGGAGGGCGCCGTCCGGGTTGATGTTGCCCGAGGCGGCCAGCCCGATGCCGCCGGTGACGGCGCCGGCCTCGTCGGTGAGGATGTCGCCGAAGAGGTTGTCGGTGACGATGACGTCGAAGCGGCCCGGGTCGGTGACCATGTAGATGGCGGCGGCGTCGACGTGGTTGTAGTCGACGGCGACGTCGGGGTAGTGCGCGCCCACGGCCTCGACGGTGCGCCGCCACAGGTGGCCGGCGTTGACGAGCACATTGTGCTTGTGGACCAGCGTGAGGCGGCCCCGGCGGGCGCGGGCCCGCTCGAAGGCGTAGCGCACGACGCGCTCGACCCCGTAGGCGGTGTTGACGCTCACCTCGGTGGCGATCTCGTGGGGCGTGCCCGCGCGCACCACTCCCCCGTTGCCGCAGTACAGGCCCTCGGTGCCCTCGCGCACGACCACGAAGTCGATCTCGCCCGGATCGGCCAGGGGCGTGGGCGAGCCCGGGTAGTACGTGGCCGGGCGCAGGTTGACGTAGTGGTCCAGGGCGAAGCGCAGGCGCAGCAGCAGGCCGCGCTCCAGGACGCCGGAGGGGACGGAGGGGTCGCCGACGGCGCCCAGGAGGATGGCGTCGTGGCCCTTGATGGCCTCCAGGTCGGCATCGGTGAGGGTCTCGCCGGTGCGGTGCCAGCGGTCGGCGCCGAGGTCGAAGTCGGTGGTGGCGACCTCGACGCCGGTCCCCTCCAGGGCGGCGGCCAGGACCTTGAGGCCCTCGGGCACGACCTCCTTGCCGATGCCGTCACCCGGGATCACTGCGAGCTCAATGGTCTGCGTCATGACCCCACCCTACGGGCGCGGTCACCATGCGAGACGCGCGGCTCGCATAGTGGCCATCCGGCGCGGGCGCGGCCCGTTCCGGCGCGGGGCCGCCCATTAGCCTCTCGACCGACGGTCGGTTAGTATGGGCGCCGACCACTTCCGGGAGGACCCATGCCGCACAACCACCGCCCCGCCGTCGGGCCCCGCGAGACGGCCCCCGACGCCGTCGTGCACGACCCCGACGCCGCGCACCGCGCAACGACCCCCGAGGCGGTCGCCGCCGCCGTCGGACACCACCCGCTGAGCGCCGCCGGACCCCGGACGGAGCGGTCATGAGGCACGTCGGCCTGCTCGTCCTGGGCTCCTTCATCAACTCCCTCGGCACGGGCCTGACGGCCTTCGGCCTGGCCGTGGTCATGCTCGCCACCCACGGCACGGCCTCCTCCGCGGCCGCCGTCCAGCTCAGCTCCTTCGCCCCGATAGTCCTGCTGGCGCCCGCCGCCGGGGCCCTGGCCGACCGCTACGACCGCCGCCTCATGATGATCATCGGCGACGCCGGCTCGGTCCTCGGCCTGTCCATCATCCTGCTGGCCCTGTCCTCGCCCCGGCCCCGCCTGGCGCAGGTGTGCGCGGGGGCCGTCGTCTCGTCCTGCCTGGCGGCCCTGACCGAGCCGGCGCTGCGGGCCAGCGTCACCGACCTGGTCCCCCGGGAGGATTACGTCAGGGCCTCCGGCCTGCTCCAACTGGCCTCCGCGGCGAAGTACCTCCTGGCGCCGGCGCTCGCGGGCCTGCTCATGCCGCTCATCGGCGTGCGGGGCCTGGTCGTCATCGACGCCTCCACGTGCCTGGTCACCGTGGCCTGCACCGCGACGGTGCGCCGAGCCCTGAGGACGGCCGGCGCCCGGAGTCCGGGTGCGCGCAACGCCCAGGCGGCGCCCGCACAGGAGGAGCGGGTGGCCGCGGAGCAGGCCGGTTCCGGCGGCGGCCTCATGGCGGGGTGGCGGACCATCGCCTCCCACCCGGGCCTGCGCCTCCTCGTCGCCCTCATGACCGTGGCGACCCTGGCCATCGGGGTGCTCCAGGTGCTCATCAAGCCGATCCTCATGCCCATGGTGAGCACGGCCGCCATGGGCGCGATCGAGACGATCGCCGCCACCGGGATGCTCGTCGGGGCGAGTCTGGTGACCATCATGAAGAATGCCCGGCCGACGACGCTGCTGGCAGCGGGGTTGGCGGGCACCGGCGCCGCCATGGTCCTGGTGCCGCTGGGGCCGGGCGCCTGGTGGGTGAGCGCCTGCGGCTTCCTCACCTTCGCGAGCCTGCCCCTGTCCCAGGCCGGGGCCGAGGTCCTGGTGCGCGGCGAGGTGGACAACGCCCGTCAGGCCCGGACCTGGGGGACGATCAGCCTGATCACCCAGATGGGCTACCTGGTGGCCTACCTGTGCGCGGGTGTCCTCGTCGACCGCGTCCTCCAGCCCCTCCTGAGGCCGGGAGGCCCCCTGTCCGCCAGCATCGGGGCCGTGGTGGGGACGGGGCCCGGCCGGGGCGCCGCCCTCCTCGTGGGGCTCATGGGAGTGGCCATGGCCCTGCTGGCCGTGCGGGTCCGCCTGCGGCGCGGCCAGCTCGCCCCGAGCGGGCCCCGCGAGGAGGATCGGTCCGCCGACTCCCCGGCCGGGTAGGGCCTGCACCCGAAGTCCCGGCGGCCGCGTCCCCGGGGATTCCGCTGGTCCCGGCCGCGCCCCGGGGGGAGTCGTTTTGGTGATGTCACCTCAGGTCGCATTGTGCGAGGCGGGCTCGCAAGAATCGAGCGCAGATGGATTGTGTCGCGCTGGGCTCGCACGGCGCGAGGTGGGGTGGATTCCGTTGCACCGGGCTCGCATTACGCAAGCCGGGTCCCGCACGCCGGGTCCCGCACGCACGGGTCCGGTCCCGGTGCGCGTCGAGTTCGGCGTCGCTGCGGACTCGGCCCCGACCCCCCGTTCCGACTCGGCCCGGCTCCACGCGACCTTCCTCGACCCCGCCGCCGCCTCCGGCTCCCGGATGCCCGGGCCCCGGCTCCGCGAGATCGTCACTTAACCCGCGAGAACGTCTGCTAGAGTGACGTGCTCGCGGGTTAAGTGACGTGCTCGCGGGTTAAGTGACGATCTCGGCGGTTACCCGGCGATCTCGCGGACCCGGGGCGCCCCGGCCGCGAGCGCCGTCGGAGCGCCGCCCGAGTGGGCCGCGGCTGAGGACCCGGACTCCGCCACGCCCTCCCGCCCGCGCTGCGATCCCGGGGCCGCTGAAGAGCCCCTCGACCTTCGGAACATCGGCCTTGGCGAGGCCGCCCGGGGTCGTCACGAGGCAGTCCCGCGGGAACCTTCACCGCACCGGGGAACTCGCCGGTGTCGCGCGCCATGGCGGTGATCAGTTCGGGGACTGCCGCCGCACCAGGGGATCCGCCCGCGAAAAGGTGGCCAGCGCGTACTTTTAAGGTCGCCGCGCGACGTCGCGCATCCGAGAAACGGCGTCATTGCGCTCTTCTGCGATGGACGATCGCAGAACTGAGGCGTTAAAAGTACGCGCCGGCCACCTTTTCCGCCCCGCCGGCGCGCTCGGACTGCGACAGCGGGGGCCGGAGTGACCCGCGGTCAGGATGAGACGTCCGGGCCGGCCCCGCCCGATGAGGGGGCAGCCGCCATCCCGGGAACGACTCTGCGACGCGACCGGCTCACCCCGAGCGGGTCCCGCGCCCCGGGTCAGTCCGCCGACTCCCCGGCCAGGTAGGGCCTGCACCCGATCATGGTGACCTCGAGCCGCTCGCGCAGCCTCCTCCAGGCGCTCAGCTCGGCGACGTGCCCCTCGACATCGATTCCGCGGATCGCCTCGGAGCGGAACCTGCCCCAGTCATCCCCGGCGAGAAGGGAGGTTCTGCCGCGACTCGCCCAACGGCGGAGCATCTCCTCGGGATCACTCACCTCCTCCAGGGCCCGCAAACGCCCGACACTCGCATTGTCGGCCAGCCATTTGCGGCACTCCTCCTCCGCCCAGAGATGGGCGAGCGCCCAGGTCTCCGTCATGCGCACTGGGATCACCGGCACCGCGCGCTTCTCCCCGGCTGAACGGATCTCCTCAGCACGAGCCTCCCACCCGGCATTATCCGCATCACGATGCACGAAGATGAGATCGTATACGTCGTCAGCGGCAATGGCCGCCAGTTTCGCGGTGACACTACGATCCGTCGCCCTCTCGGGGCGGTAGACCTCGACCGCAATATCATCGCCCGGACGACAGGCGAGCATAAGACTTTGCAGCGTCTCCGCCAGGGGCTCGTCCGATCTTCCCTCGCACACGAGGGCGCACTGCCAGTAGCCGCTCACGCGTCATCCTCCGCGTCCTCGGCGGCTGGGTCGCGCAGATAATCGACGAGTCGGGATCGGGACACCGGCGCCATGGCGCGCGGCCCGCCCTGCTCCTTCCACCGCTGCACCCGCCAGGTGCCCGCCAGCGGATGGAAGGAGGCCGAGGAGCTGCGCCGCCCATCGGGCTCCTGACGCGTCCACAGGACCGCGCACAAGACGTCATCCGGGGCCCGCCGCAGCACCTCCTCGACGAGGTACGGGGAGTGGGTGTTGACGAGCACCTGACGCAGGCGTCCGATCTTCGGTCCGATCGGATCAATCGACTCGGTCGGATCAGTCGACTCCAGCCGGGACCACGGATCAGAATAGTTCTTCTTCTCCGGTTTCTCTGGTTCTTCCGGCTGGGACAACGAGCGCAGCAGCCCGAGCATCGCCTCGATCTTCGCCGGGTGAATGCCGTTCTCCGGCTCCTCCAGGGCGATGAGCCCGATATCATCGGATACTCCCAGTGCCGCCAGGGTGAGGAAGCGCAGCGTCCCGTCCGACAGCGAGCGCGCCGGCAGCTCGGGGCCCTCCCCCAGGCGGGCCCGCAGCTCCAGGAAGTCGCCATTGGGGACGACCTGCAGACTCCGGATATCGACCAGGGCGGACACGGCCCGGCGGACCTCGTCGCAGACCGCGCTCCCGGTGCGCTGCTCCCGCCGATGGAGGAAGGCGGGGACGTGCGCACCGGTGGCCGAGATCGGACCGACCTCGTCGACGTCGTCCGCGGCGCGCATGGCGCTCGGCTCGAGGGACAAGAACCGCCACGAGGCCATCTCCCGGCGCGCCGCGCGCACCTCGGGCGCGACAACCAAGTCCGTCATGCTCAGCACGGCAGCCTTCGTCCCATCGATTTCAACAGAATTCACGATGTCAACGAGACCCATCTCCTCGTCGTCGATCTGATCGATAATATCGACGAAGACGGTGCCGTCCCTGCGGGGATTCTCATCAGAACACGTCGCGAAAATATCACTCCAACTCTCGCTGACCACGTAATCGGCGCAGACGGCCCGTATGGGTTCGGGCAGCGACTCCATTCTCAGGGGCGCGAGGGATTCCCGCACGATGCCGAGGCGCGGGGCGACTCCGTCAGAGTCATCGACGGACAGCTCGATCTCGTAGCGCAGGAATGTATTGTGCGGCCGAACATTGCGGCGCACGACCTCCGTCACCTTGAAGATACTGCGGTATGAGACCTCCGTCGTCCCGGGGACGATGAGCTCCGCCGCGAGCCTCAGATTCTCCTCGCCGGCCAGCACCCGGGGGGACAGCATGGAGCGGACCGTTCCGCGCTGACCGCCGCCCGCGCGGATCTCGCCGAAGGCCCTTGAGAACGACGTGCGGGAGAGGGCGGAGAGCAGTTGGATCGCATCGAAGAGGTTCGACTTCCCCGCGCCGTTGGGCCCGGCGATGCAGGTGAAGGGCCCGAAGTCGACGACGACGTCCCTCAGGTTCTTGAAGCCCGACACCTCGAAGCGCGTGAGCACGGGTCTCTCCCCCTCCCTCGACGCCGGTCACCCGCTCAAGACTATCCGACCGGTCTTCTCGCGGTCGAGCACCGCCCGCCCCGTCCGGCCCCGAGGGGAGGACGACGGCGGGCGGGTCCGCGCCCCGCCTGAGCAGTGCGCGGACCCGCCCGTCCGCAATCGTCGCGCCGTCAGCGCCGACGCTGCTGGCCACCAGTCGGCACCGTTGACAGCGCTGCCAATCTGCGCCGCCGTCAGTGCCGGCGTCATCAGTCAGCACTGCCAGCCGGCGCCGCCGCCCGATCAGCGGGCCACGGAGCCCTCGGTGTAGTCCTTGTCGACGTCGGCGCGCCAGGCGAACATGGAGCGCACCTGCCGACCGGTCTTCTCGATCGGGTGGGCCTCGCCCTGGGCGCGCAGCTTCTTGAACTCCGGCGCGCCGGCGGCCTGGTCGTCCATGAAGCGCTTGGCGAAGGAGCCGTCCTGGATGTCGGCCAGGACCTCCTTCATGTGCTCCTTGACGTCGGGGGTGATGACGCGCGGGCCGGAGACGTAGTCGCCGTACTCGGCGGTGTCGGAGCAGGACCAGCGCTGCTTGGAGATGCCGCCCTCGTTGATGAGGTCGACGATGAGCTTCATCTCGTGGCAGACCTCGAAGTAGGCCATCTCGGGCTGGTAGCCGGCCTCGACCAGGGTCTCGAAGCCGTACTGGATGAGCTTGGAGACGCCGCCGCACAGGACGGTCTGCTCGCCGAACAGGTCGGTCTCGGTCTCCTCGCGGAAGGTGGTCTTGATGGCGCCGGCGCGCGTGCCGCCGATGGCCTTGGCGTAGGACAGGACCAGCGGCCAGGCATTGCCGGAGGCGTCCTGCTCGACGCACACGAGCACGGGCACGCCGCGGCCGGCCTCGAACTCGCGGCGCACGGTGTGGCCGGGGCCCTTGGGGGCGACCATGATGACGTCGTGGCCGGCGGCGGGCTCGATGTAGCCGAAGTGGATGTTGAAGCCGTGGGCGAAGAGCAGCGCGGCGCCGTCCTTGAGGTTGGGCTCGATCTGCTCGGTGTACAGGGCGGCCTGGACCTGGTCGGGGGCGAGGATGGTCACGACGTCGGCCCAGGCGACCGCCTCGGCGATCGGCTTGACGGTCAGCCCGGCCTCCTCGGCCTTGGCCACCGAGGACGAGCCCTCGCGCAGGCCGACGACGACCTCCACGCCCGAGTCGCGCAGGTTGAGGGCGTGGGCGTGGCCCTGCGAGCCGTAGCCGATGACCGCGACCTTCTTGGACTGGATGACGGACAGGTCCGCGTCGTCGTCGTAGAACTTCTCAGCTGCCATGGTGGTGCTTCACTTCTCCTTGAGTTGATCGGTCATGGATCGCGGTCCGCGCGTGATGGCCACGGCGCCGGACTGGACGATCTCCTTGACCCCGTAGGGCTGGAGGGCGCCCAGCAGCGCCTTGACCTTGGACTCCGAGCCGACGGTCTCGATGACCACCGACGTCGGCGAGACGTCCACGACGTGGGCGCGGAAGAGGTCGACGATCTGCAGCACCGCGGTGCGGTTGGCGTCGTCGGCGCGGACCTTGATGAGGTAGAGCTCGCGGCCCACGGAGGTGGCCGGGTCGAGCTCGACGATCTTGAGCACGTTGACCAGCTTGTTGAGCTGCTTGGTCACCTGCTCCATCGCCAGTCCCTCGGCGTCGGCGATCACCGTGATGCGCGAGACGTCCTCGTGCTCGGTGGGGCCCACGGCCAGGGAGTGGATGTTGAAGCCGCGTCGGGTGAACAGGGCCGACACGCGCGTGAGCACGCCGGGCTTGTTCTCCACCAGGACGGACAGCGTGTGCTTCTCGCTCACGGTCTCACTCCTCTTCCCACGCCGGGCTCATGCCCTGGGCGTGCTGGATCTCGTCATTGGACACGCCCGCGGCCACCATGGGCCACACCTGGGCGTCCGCCGAGACGATGAAGTCGATGACGACGGGTCGGTCGTTGATGGCGTTGGCCCGGGCGATGACGTCGTCGACGTCCTCCAGGCGCTCGCAGCGGATGCCGACGGCGCCGCAGGCCTCGGCCAGCTTGACGAAGTCGGGGATGCGCGCCGTTCCGGCGCCGGTGTGCAGGTCGGTGTTGGAGTAGCGCTGCCCGTAGAACAGGGTCTGCCACTGGCGGACCATGCCCAGGGAGGAGTTGTTGATGATCGCGATCTTGATGGGGATCTCGTTGAGGGTCGCGGTGGCCAGCTCCTGATTGGTCATCTGGAAGCAGCCGTCGCCGTCGATGAGCCATACGGGGCGGTCGGGCGCGCCGACCTTGGCCCCCATGGCGGCGGGGACGCCGTAGCCCATGGTGCCGGCCCCGGCGGAGGTCATCCAGGAGCGGGGGCGGGTGAAGTGCAGGTAGTGGGCGGCCCACATCTGGTGCTGGCCGACGCCGGTGACCCAGATGGTGTCCTCGGGGGCGTGGGCGTCCAGGTGGGTGATGACCTCCTGCGGCTGGAGGAGGCCGTCGTCGGTGTCGGTCCAGGTGGTGGGGTAGGTGGCCCGCATGTGGGCGACCTCCGTGAGCCACTGGTCGGTATCGGCGCGCGGCTCGGCGGCGAACTGGGCGCGGCAGGCCGCGCTCAGGGCGGGGACGACGTCGGCCAGGTCGCCGACGATGGGCACGTCGGCGGTGCGGATCTTGGAGATCTCCGCCGGGTCGATGTCGACGTGGACGACGGCGGCGTGCCGGGCGAAGGTGTCCGGCCTGCCGGTGACGCGGTCGTCGAAGCGGGTGCCGAGGGCGATGACGACGTCGGCGCGCTGGAGCGCCCCGACGGCGGCGACGGTGCCGTGCATCCCCGGCATGCCCAGGTGGAGCGGGTGGTCCGTGGGCAGGACGTCCAGGGCGGTGAGCGTGGTGGTGAAGGGGGCGCCCACGACGTCGACGAGCTCGAGCAGCTCGCGGGTCGGCACGCCGGCCCGGGCCAGGCCCCCGCCCAGGTAGAACACGGGGCGCTCGGCGGAGGCGATGACCTCGGCCGCCTGCTCGATCCGGCGCCGGTTGGGCCGTCCGGGCAGCGCGTAGCCGGGCAGGTCCAGGCGCGAGGGGCGCCGGTATGCGGTCATGCCGACCTGGGCGTCCTTGGTCACGTCGATGAGGACGGGCCCGGGGCGGCCGGTGGCCGCCAGGTGGAAGGCCTCGGCGACGCGCGCGGGGATCTCCTCGGGCGAGGTCACCAGGAAGGAGTGCTTGACGAAGGGCATGGTCGCCCCGATGATGTCCGCCTCCTGGAAGGCGTCGGTGCCGATCGAGGGGGCCCCGACCTGACCGGTGATGGCGACCATGGGCACCGAGTCCATGTGCGCGTCGGCGATGGCGGTGATGAGGTTGGTGGCCCCGGGCCCGGAGGTCGCCACGCACACGCCGACGCGGCCGGTGGCCAGGGCGTAGCCCTCGGCCGCGTGACCGGCGCCCTGCTCGTGGCGCACCAGGATGTGCCGGATCCTCGAGCTCGACAGGAGCGGGTCGTAGAAGGGCAGGATGGCCCCGCCCGGCATGCCGAAGATGTCCGTGACCCCGGCGTCCTCCAGGGCGCGTACCAGCGCCTGAGCACCTGTCATCGTCTGGCGGTCCTCGGCCGCGGTTCCGCCGCTTCGTCCCATTCGCCTGCCCTCCTCCCCGTACGGGCTCAACGCCTGATCCGGTCGTCCTGATGACCGGATAGCGGCAACGGTAGGCGCTCGACCCCGGGTAGTCATATCGGAACCCACTCGTCTCACATCATGGAATCACGGACTCGGACGACGGCGCCTCCCCGCGTCATGGCGGGGCCTGCCGGCCCCCGGGGCGGCCCGGTCCCCGGGGCGGCCCGGCCCGAAGTCCGACACCGACCCGCCGGAAGATGGCACAATCCTCCCCAGTTCCCCCGACACAGACGTCGCTGCGCACAGCGGAGCAGCGAAGGAAAGGCTGGCGCGCCACCGTGGTCACCGGACTCCTGCACCATTTCTCCCAGAACCCCGTTCTCGTCCTGTTCCTCCTCATCGGATTGGGCATGGGCGTGGGCCACGTCAAGGTCAAGGGGGTGAGCCTGGGCGCCGCCGCCGTGCTCTTCGCCGGGATCGCGCTCGCCGCGTGGGGGGCCTCGGAGGGCGTGGCCGTCGATGTGCCCGTGCCCCTGGGCACCCTCGGACTGGCCATCTTCACCTTCGCCATCGGAGTCCAGTCCGGCCCCAATTTCTTCCACGTCATCCGCACCGCCGGCGGGCCCCTGGCCCTCATGCTCCTGATCTTCCTCGCGGCGGCCGGGGCGGGCGTGGGCGTGGGCCGCGCCCTGGGAATGGACCCGGCCCTCATCGCGGGGACCTTCGCGGGGGCCACCACGAACACGCCGTCGCTGGCCGCCGCCGGCAACGCGGCGGTGCTGGCCGGCAACGAGGAGGGGCCCGCCATCGCCACCGTCGGCTACGCGGTGGCCTACCTCTACGGCGTCACCGGGATGCTGTTCTTCTGCCTCATGGCCCTGCGCTACCGCCGCGCGGACAAGGACGCGCCCTCCCCGCTCATCAACCGCACGATCCGGGTCGAGCGCAAGGACTCCCCCATGATCGGCGACATCGCCGAGCGCATCTCCGGCGAGCTGAAGTTCTCCCGCCTGCGCCGGGGCGAGACCGGGCCGATCACGCGCCCGCGCAACGAGGACCGGATCAACCGGGACGACCTGGTGACCGTCGTGGGCACCCAGGAGGCCGTCAAGCAGGTCATCGAGGCCCTCGGCCACGGCTCCTCCCACTCCCTCCTGGAGGACCGCCGCTACCTCGACTTCCGCCGCATCACCGTCTCCGACCCCAAGCTCGCCGGGCGCACCGTCGCCGAGCTCGGCGTGGACGCCAAGTTCGGGGCGACGATCTCGCGCGTGCGGCGCGGCGACGTCGACATGGTGGGCACGCCCGACCTGGTCCTCCAGGAGGGCGACCGCGTGCGCGTCGTCGCCCCGACCGGGCGCATGGCGGAGATCTCCAAGTTCTTCGGCGACTCGGCCCGGGGCCTGTCCTCCATCAACCCGATCGCCCTGGGCGTGGGCATGGCCCTGGGCATCGTCATCGGCGAATGGAAGTTCCTCACCCCCACCGGGGCGACCTTCTCCATCGGCTCGGCGGCCGGCACGCTCCTGGTGGGCCTCGTCTTCGGCAAGATCGGGCGGATCAAGGGCTTCGTCACGGCGCTGCCCTTCACGGCCACCGCCGTCCTGGGCGAGTTCGGCCTGCTCGTCTTCCTCGCCCAGGCGGGCACGAAGGCGGGCGGGCAGATCGCCGACGCCTTCGCCGGAGGCGACTGGTGGAGGATCCTGGTGACCGGATTCGTCATCACCACCGTGGTGGGACTGGGCACCTACGCCTCCATGCGCTGGATCGTCGGAATGGGCGGCACGCGCCTGTCCGGCCTCGTCGGCGGCGTCCAGACCCAGCCGGCCGTCCTCGCCTTCGCCAATGAGCGCACCGGCTCCGATCCGCGCGTCGCGCTGGGCTACGCCATGGTCTACCCCGTGGCCATGATCGCCAAGATCTTCTTCGCCCAGTTCCTCGGCGGCCTGTGAGGGCGGCGCGGGCCGACGGCGCGGGCGGACCGAGGCGCGGCGCCCCCGGCGACGCCGCCCGTCAGCCCCGGCGCCTGCGGGGCTCCGAGGCGCTGCCGTGCGACTCGGGCAGGACGATGTGGCCGGAGGTGGACACGTCGTGGCGCCAGTTGTGGTCGGTGAGGATCCGGGCCATGGCCAGGCCGACCCCGATGGCGGTGATGACGAAGAAGACCTCGGCCAGGTTGGCGGCGGCCTGCCCGACGGCGACATTGGCGTCCACGGCCCGGTTGTTGAGGGCGGAGATCGCCCGGTAGAAGGGCACGCCGGGGATCATGATGACGACGGCGGGCACCGACAGGGCCACGCGCGACAGCGAGGCGCGCGAGACGAACAGCTGTGCGAGCACGCCGATGGTCACGGCGGCCAGGCCCACGGCGAGCTGCCAGGGCACGTGGAACTCGTCGATGAGGACGAGCCGTCCGGTGTTGGCCAGCGCGCCCACGACGGCGGCCAGCGCCGACGCCTTCGCGCCGGCGTTGAAGAGCATGGAGAAGCCGTAGGCGGCGACGAAGGAGCACAAGCAGCGCAGGACGTGCAGGACCCAGCCCGTGGGGACCGCGGTGCTGGTCGCCTCGACCTGCCAGTCGAACATGAAGGTCACGGTCCACACGGCCACGCCCGCCGAGGCCATGACCATGAGCACGTAGGCCGCCCGCGACAGGGCGCTGGAGAAGTCCTGGCGCACCAGGTCGAGCATGGCGGTGACCATGGGGAACCCGGGGATCAGGAACAGGATCGCCGAGATGACCCCGCCCTCGTGATTGCCGCCGACCGCGCCCGTGGCCTCGAGCAGGCCCACGATGCTCATGTAGACGCCCGAGGCGGCCACGCCGCAGACCAGCCAGGTGAAGAAGTGCTGGTAGCGCCGCGTGAGCATCTGCCGGCGCACCGCCTGCCCGATGAAGGCCGCGACGAGCACCGCCAGGCACTCGACCCAGCCGCCCCGGTTCAGGAAGCAGAATCCCGCGCAGGCGACGCCGGAGGCGGCCGCATTGAGCAGGGGCCCGTAGAGCCCCCTCATGCGCTCCACCTCGTCGAGCTTGGTCTGGAGGTGCTCCACGGTCTCGTGGGCGCGCAGGTCGTGGACGATGCGGCGCAGGGCCTCCAGGCGCGCGACGTTGACGCCGACCCCGCGCACCTCCGCCGTCTCGGTGCGGAACCGGTTCCCCACGTAGGAGGAGGTCACGATCTCGGTCATGGTGACGGTGGCCTCGTGGCGGTCGAGGCCGACGGCGGAGGCGGCCCGCGCCATGGAGGACTTCACCCGGTAGGAGCCCGCGCCCGAGGCGAGCATGAGACAGCCCAGGCGCAGGACGACGGCGGACTGAAGCATGAGGCGATCCGCGTCGAGCTCGGGCCGTGTCGGGTCATAAGGAACTGTGGAATCACTCACGGGTCAATGGTGGCCGACCGGCCGTCCCCGCCGTGGGCGAAAGCCCCCGGGCCCCGCGTGGTCCTCGGCACGTCCCCGTCCGCCGGGGCGGGGCCATCGGATTGACACGGCGCGAAGCGGCTGGTGACATGGGGCCATGACGGGCTCGAAGGGACGAGCGCGCGTGCGCGCCGCCGACGTCGCCGCCGCGGCCGGAGTCTCCACGACGGCCGTCTCGTTCGTGCTCAACGGTCGCGACGCCGGAAACATCTCGTCGGCCACCCGGGACCGGGTCCTCAAGGCCGCCGAGGAGCTGGACTACCGGCCGAACTACGTCGCCCGGAGCCTGCGGCGCAACTCCACCAGCTCCATCGGCCTGGTCACCGACGCCTTCGCCTCCTCCCCCTTCGGCGGCAGGCTCCTGGCCGCCGCCACCGAGACCGCCGACGCCGCCGATCACGTCCTGCTCATGATGGACCTCGGCCACCGCACCGAGCGCGCCGCCGAGGCCATCGCCGCCCTGGAGAGCCGTCGGGTCGACGCCATCATCTACGCCACCATGGGCTTCACGCGGCTGAACGAGCCGCCCGCCTCCCGCGTTCCCCTGGTGCTGGCCAATTGCGTGACGCGCGGGCCGGACCGGCCCTCGGTCAGCCCCGACGACGCGGGCGGGGCCGCCGCCGCCCTGCGCCACCTCGCCGATCTGGGGCACCGCCGCGTCGCCATGCTGGGCGGCCACCACTCCCCCGAGCTGCCGGAGGCCGACTCCGGCAATGTGTCGGGACCCATCCGCTGGCGGGCGTTCCGCACCGCCGCCGCCGAGGCGGGGGTCGAGGCCCGGCACGCGGGCCGCGGCTGGTCGATCCACGACGGCCACGCGGCGGCGATGCGGGTCCTGGACGTCCCGCCCTCCCGCCGGCCGACGGCGCTGTTCGCCGTGTGCGACAGGGTGGCCGCGGGGGCCCTGCTGGCCGCCGCCCGGCTCGGGGCGTCCGTCCCCGAGGACCTGTCGATCATCGGCTTCGACGACCAGGAGGCCCTGGCGGAGAGCCTGGTCCCCCCGCTGACCACCGTCGCCCTCCCGCACGCCCTCATGGGGGAGACGGCGGTCGAGCTGGCGCTCGCCGTCGCGCGGGGGGAGCAGCCCGATCCGCCCCAGCGGGTCCTGCCCTGCCCCCTCGTCGTGCGCGACTCGACGGCGCGGCCGCGCTGATGCGCGCCGCCGCGCCGTCGAGTCCCCGCTCCACCGCGCCGGGCCGGACCTCAGGGGACCCGGGGGACGACGTCTCCGGCCTCGACCGCGCCGTCGGCCGGGACCAGCAGCGTCCACGGCTCGTCGTGGCGCCACGTCGCGGGCACGCCCGAGGCCCGGTAGAGCTCGAGCACCGAGCCGTCGACCCAGACCCGGTCGCCGGGGGCGACGTCGTGCTCCCCCAGGTCCGGGTGATCGAGCCGGACGCCCCGGCCGATGACGTCGAGCGCCCAGCGCCGGTCGGCCAGGCTCGTGCGCCCGGCCGGCAGCGGACGGGCGGGCCCCGGCGTCAGGGCGGAGGCGGCGCCCGGGTCGACCTCGCCGGTCACCAGGCCGTCGACCAGCCGCAGACGGCGCGGCAGGCTGAGGCAGCCGGCGTGGTCGCGGACCCGGGGGTCCTGGCCGTCCTGGCGGATCCAGCCCATGAGGAGCGGCGCCTGTCCGGCGGCGGCCACGACCTGGGGGGAGTAGAAGTCCGCGCCCTCGTCCACCGCGTGCGCGCTCCGGACGACGAAGCGCAGCGATCCGCCCTCGTCGACGAGGTCGCCCACGGCCGCGACGACGCCGCCGAGCACCCCCCTGTCGTACAGGGACACGATGAGCACCCAGCGCCCGTCGAGGGGGAACAGCTGGGGGCACTCCCAGACGTCCGCCCGGCCGACCGCCGCGAGGACCGGGTCGTCGGCGAGGAGGATCCCCTCATAGCGCCAGGAGAGCTCGTCGCTGCGGTCGAACAGGGCGATGGCGGGCGCGCCGTCGGCCAGGCCGACCCCGAGGACGGCCAACCGGCGCCCGTCGTGCTCGAAGACGAAGGGGTCGCGCATAATGGCGATGCCGTCCTGCCGGGGCGTGCGCCCGACGACGATCGGCGCTCCCCAGTCGCGCAGATCCGCACTGCCCCACCTCAGGCAGATCGTCGACTGGCGCGAGTCGTCGGCGATGCCCGAGTAGACGACGGCGGGCCTGTCGTGACCCGGGACGAACACCCCCGTCCAGCAGCCGAAGGCGTCGGGCGCCCCCGGTGAGGGCGCGAAGGCGACCGGCTGGAGCTCCCAGTGGGCCAGGTCGCGGCTCGTGGCGTGGCCCCAGGCGATCCGATCGTGCACGGGGGCGTGCGGGTTGTGCTGGAAGAACACGTGCCACACGCCGTCGACGCGGGCCATGCCGTTGGGGTCGTTGAGCCACCCGCTGCGGGGTCGCAGGTGGTAGCTGGTGGTGGGCGCGGTCATAATGCTGCTCCTCTCAGCGGTGCGAGCCGGCGGTCAGGCCCTCGCGCAGCGTCCGCTGCCCGAAGACGAACACGAGGAAGGCCGGAATCATTGAAAGTACCACGCCCGCCAGGACGGTGGCCACCGAACCGGTGCCCATATTGCCCTGAAGGGAGACCAGCCCCAGCGGCAGCGTGAAGTTCTGCTCGCTGATGGTCATGATGAGCGGGCGGAAGAACTCGTTCCAGTGGAAGTTGAACGCCAGGATCCCGACGATGGCCATGCCCGGCATCGCCAGCGGCGCGTAGATGGACGCGAAGATCCGCCACGGGCCGGCGCCGTCGATCTCCGCCGCCTCCCCCAGCTCCGCGGGCAGGCCCAGGAAGTACTGGCGCATGAGGAAGGTGCCGAAGGCCGTCGGAATGGCGGGCAGGATGAGGGCGAGCAGGGTGTCGGCCAGGTTCATGCCCCGGATGAGCATGAAGACCGGCACGATGGTCACCTGCATGGGGACCATCATGGTCGCCAGGATGAGGGCGAACAGGAGGTTCTTGCCCCGGAATTCGAACCGTGCGAACACGTAGCCCGCCATGGCGGCGGAGAGCATCTGCCCGACGGCGATGATTCCGGTGACGAGCACCGAGTTGAGGGTGAGCATCCACATGTCGACTTCCTTGAACACCGCCGGGTAGGAGGAGAAGTCGAGGCTGCTGGGGATGAATGAGCCGTCGGCGGACAGGGACTCGGCGGGGGGCCGCATGGACGACAGGACCGTCCAGATCACCGGGGCGAGGGTGATCAGACTGGCCAGGGCGAGGATGACGTAGGTGGCTGCCTTCTTCATGTCGGAACTCCTCAGCCGTAGAAGACGAAGCGCCGGGACAGGCGGAACTGGACCGCCGTGACCAGCATGATGACAACGGTCAGGACGATCCCGATGGCCGAGGCCCTGCCGAATTCGAGCTGCTTGAACGCGGACTCGTAGATCACCATGACGGCGGTCCGGGTGGAATCGCCGGGTCCGCCTCGGGTGAGCACGTAGGGCTGGTCGAAGATCTGCAGGGCCGAGATGATCGCCATGACGGAGGCGACCAGCGTCGTCGGGCTCACCAGCGGGAACGTGATCCTCCAGAACTGCTTCCAGCCCGTGGCGCCGTCGACCTGCGCGGCCTCGTAGACCTCCTTGGGGATCGAGGACAGGCCGCCCAGGAACAGCAGGAAGGAGAAGCCGAAGTTCTGCCAGACGTACACGAGGATGACCACGATCATCGCCCCGTGCGTCGAGGTCAGCCACGGGACGTCGGCCATGCCGAGCAGGTTGAGGACGTGATTGACCAGCCCGAAGTTCTCATTGAACAGGTAGCCCATGATGATCGACACCGACGCGGCCGACAGGACGAGCGGGAAGAACAGCACCGAGCGGAAGAACGACTTGAGGAGCCCGGGCATCCTGGTATTGACGAGCACCGCGAGCACAAGGGCGACGGCGAGCTGCAGGGTGACGGCGACGACGACGAAGCCGATGGTGTTGAGGAAAGACACCCGGATCGTCGGGTCGGCCGCGATATCGGCGAAGTTCTCCAGGCCGACGAATCTGGGGGGCGTGATGATGTCCCACGAGAAGAAGGCCAGGACGACCGAGGCCAGGATCGGCAGGAAGGTGAACAGGCCCAGTCCGATGACGGTGGGGGCCAGGAACAGTCCGATGAGAAGCTTGCGCTGCATGTTCATGCCTCCAGGGCTCGGGTGAGGTCCTCGTCCAGCCGCTCCAGTGCCGCGGGGAGTTCTGCGGCGGAGCCGGTGACGGCCCCGAGGACGTTCTTGATGAGAGCGGTCTCGACGGCGGCCTGCTGCGGCGGCGCCGGGATCGGCGCGCAGGGCAGCTGGTCGAGGGTGTCGTAGAAGACCTTCCAGTGGGCGGGTCCCTTCTGCGAGTACAGGGCCTCGTTGCACATCGAGCGGCGGGTGGGCGTGGTGTTGGGGGACGGGAAGGCGAGCTGCATCCCCTCCCGCGACGTGCAGAACTTCACCCACTCCCAGGCCTCGTCCTTGCGCTCGGACGTTTTGAGGATCGCGTATCCGGCGGCGCCGAACTGGTGCCGCTGGGTGCGCCACTTGGGGAAGTAGGCGACGTCGTAGTCCTGAGGCGTCAGGCCGGCCTCGCTCAGTCCCTGGACCCAGAAGCCCCCTGCGGGGGTCATACCAATGGAGCCGCCGGAGAACTGGCCGACGAGCTCGTTGCCGCCGCCCTGGGCGGGGCTGGTGCCCAGCCCCTCCTCCACCAGGGCGCGCACGAACTCGAAGGACTCGGCGACCTTCGGGTCGGAGGCGTTGGAGCCCTCCCACAGGAAGCCGCCGGAGTAGGCGCCCTTGTGGTCGGGGTAGAAGCGGTCCCACAGCCACTCCCCGCCGGGGGACTTGGTCTCGGTCAGGAAGCTGGTGTCGTTGATGTAGAGCCACGGCACGATCCCGCCCCACAGGCGGTTGGTCCAGTAGAACGGCACGAAGCCCGAGCCCGCCGCCTGGCGCATCTGACGCGCCATCGTCAGGAAGTCCTGGTGGGTCCAGTCCGCGGCCGGGTAGGGGACGCCGGCCCGCCGCATCGCCCCGGTGTTGAAGTACATGTTCGCGGCGTTGAAGTCGATGGGCATCTGGTAGAAGGAGCCCTTGTACATGAAGGCCTCGATGAGGCTGGGGTGGACGTCGTCGAAGTAGTCCTGCACCTGGGCGGCGTCGCGCTTGATGAACTCGTCCAGCGGCTCGGCCAGGCGCTCGGCGAAGAGCTGGGCCCCCTCCGTGGCGACGACGCACACGTCGGGCGGGGTGCCGGCCGCCACCATGGTGAGGATCTTGGCGAAGAAGTCGGCCCAGTCCGTCCCCTGGATGGCTTGGAGGCGGACGGGGATGTCGGGGTGGCGGGCGGTGAACGCGTCGACGAGGGACTGCCTCGCCGCGGCGTCCTGGTTCGTCCCCAGGATCGCGATCGACAGCGAGTCGTCGTGCCTGCCGGGGATGTCCGCGCCCGTGAGGCGCGGCCACTGGCTGCCGAGGAGGGCGAGGGAGCCTATCCCCACCGCCCCGGCCAGCAGACCGCGCCGGGTGAGCTGTGTCATCGTTGACCTCCTACCTAATTCGATTTAGGTTTCGGTCAGAGTAGCCGGTGGCGTGATCGGTGTCAAGGAGCCGACGGGACTCGTCGGTGCCCGCTAGCGGGGTTTGCTCCGCTGCGTCTCTTCGCCCTTCGCCGCCTTCGCCGCGTCTCTTTTCCCGTGCGGCGGTGGGAGGCGGCGGTGTTGGGTGTGGGCCGGCCCGCGTGGGGGTGGGCGCCTGGTTGGGGCGCCGGCCCCGCGCGGGCCGGTGGTGTGTGTTCCGGTGGTGTCCTACTCTTCCGCTCCCTGGTGGGGGCAGTACCA
>ERZ773063.857-NODE-857-length-18892-cov-8.152254_pt1 | contig 18892 bp, 26 predicted proteins | sample MGYA00580625_ERZ773063 | MGnify/ENA primary metagenome ERZ773063 (study PRJEB29015, sample SAMEA2738022) | human oral metagenome | biome: human oral; feature: human-associated habitat; material: dental | place: China | collected 2042 ... | reverse complement strand
CAAGTCCCGTCGTGGAGATGCTCGGCATACGAACCGTGTCGCCGCCGTTATACTTCACGTTCGAGGCATTTGCCTCCATCCAGCCGGACGTGCCCGCGACGAGCATCTGCTTGTCAAGTTCCTGCTGAAAAATCTTTGCCATCTCAAGCATATTGATTGCCATGTGTCTTTACTCCTTTTCGTCAACCTCCGAGCGCAGCGGCGAACTGCTCCGCAATCGTACCGCCTGCGCCATGATCCTGCGACCTGCCATCGCCGCTGCTGGGTTTCTGCGTATCCTTGACCGCCCATGCCTTACCCGCAAGCCACTCCGTCGCGCCGTCAGCGATCGTGCCCTGCGCACCGTCCGCTTTGGTGTAGCTGTACGTACCATCCTCAGCAACCTTGATACTCGGCACAATGAGTTTTGCGAACTCCTGCGGGTCGACGGCGTTGCTCTTGGTGAGGGCATCGACCGTCTGCGCCATGATGTCTGCCTGTACGCGCTTTTCCTCAGCGGTCTTGCGTGCCGTCTCGGCGGCCTCATACTTCTTGGCAAGATCTGCGATCTGCCCCTGCAGCTTCTGCATTTCGGTCTGTGCACCCGCGCCCTTCTTCTGTGCGTCGCCGAGCTGCGTTTCCAGCTCCTTGTGCTTCTCTGCAAGCGCTCCATGCTCCGTCTTGAGCGCAGTCAGCGCCTCTTCTGCCTTGTTCTTGGCGATGCGTGCATCTGCCGCCTCCTTTCGGACGCCCGCCAGCTCGCTTTTGATGGTCTCTACCATCGCCGCGCCATTTTCCGCAGCCTCCAGTGCCGCATATACCTCTTTGAGTTCCATGTTGTCTGCCTCCTGTGCAAATAGCCTTGCGGGTCTCAATCCCGCGCATAAAAAATGCCCTGCCGTCAAGCACGGAGGGCATGAAAAAACCGCCTACGTTTTCGTAAGCGGTTAGTTGAGATCCTCGATTTTCTCAATCTCAGCTCTCATGATTTCAATTCCATATTTCCCACCAAAAGGCTTGATAATGACGCTCTCTTCCTCCGGCTCGTAGTCAGGCGGTCCGAGCACATTCTCAACATAACCTTCATACACGGCACCGTCCTTGCAATAAACACGCGCATTCTGGCACTCGTATTCATACCACTCCTTCATTCTCTCCCCTCCTCTCTTTAGTCGGAACTGTATGAAGCCCCTTATTCGAAAAATGCACCATACTGCTATGCACCTCGGTTTTTTTCCCACTAGCGGTAACATCCCAACAAGATACGTCTGGGTGATATATTTTTACTTTCTTAGCCCAATTCCCGCTATTAGTAAATTTTACCTCCGCACTAGACGCTTGCAAACTATCGCGCACGTTCCCAATATGAAGCGGAGCTTCTCGCAAGTAATAGCTCTTCCCTTCTTGATAGAGCTTGCTGCCTTTTAAGTGGATTTCTTGCCGAGGTGTAAACTCCTTCGTACAAAAAGGCGATTGAATATAATCCCATATCCTCTGTTCATGTGCCTCCCGCGTTTCACCGGGCAGGCGCTGTGCAAAATCCTCTATGTTTATTTTACCATCTCGAATGAACGGCTGCAAGGACTTCGGGATATTTTCAAAACGTCCTTTGAGTTTCGCGCCACTGTAGCCCCTCGCTTTCTGCGTCCAACTCTCCCCTGCCCGCACATCCTTCTCTCCGTGGATGCCGAGGAGCATCTGCCGATGATGCAGGCTCACGCTGTCAAGATACTCTCTGCCGCCCTCCTCAATGCGCTCGTGCGGCGTCTCGTTGTCGAGCATGCCGCGAATGACGGGCTTCAGGAAGCACATACAGTGCGGGTGCGCAGGCAGACGCGGCACCTTGTCCTTGGGGAATACCCCCGCCCCCATCCCGTAGAGATTCGCCTTTGCGTACAGATCGCATATATCATAACGCGGATGACGCCCTGAGAGCTTCCATTGGTAGGCAACGCAGTCATCGTTGTTGTCCCATCGAAGCAGGAAGCCGTCCTGATACGCCCGCGCCATCTCCGTCCGTGCAATACGGTCGGCAAAGTAGCGCGTCCTCTCTTGCGTCGCGGTGTATATTGCCTTGTTCAGCGCCTTCTCGTTCTGCGTCTCGAGCGCCTCGACAAGCTGCGAATACGCTGCACGCATCCCCGTCGTCGTTCCCTTCTCGATCTGCCGACGGACGGGCCTCAGCATCTTCATCATCTCATCGCGCGAAATGCCCGCGTGACGTGCCACTGCTATTGTCTGTGCGAGGTACTTGGGTATGTCCTGCACGGGAATAACGCCGCCCATTTTGTACCCGTCGAAGATGGCAAGGCTCGCCTGTCGATAGGACGCGCTCTTTTTGATCTGCTCCGAGATCGTCCGAGCGACCAGTTCCCGCACAAGGATTGCCCCCTGTGTCGTGCGTGCGGAGAGCGTCAGCCCGTCGGGTGCCCATGAATGCGTAAACAGACGATCGGTGATTCCCTGCAGCAGCGGCGCGCCATAGCCGCGCTCAGCCTCCGCGTGTATCTGTGCGCGCATCTCGTCATACATGACCTTCATCACAGGATTCTCTCGGTACGCCTGATCGACGGCAAACGGAACGCCGTAGCCCTCTGCCATCAGCGCACGGATGCGCCGCTCAAACGCCTCTATCGCTGCCTGTGTCGCCGTCCGTTTCATCGTCATCTCCGTAGGTCTGTGTCTGCTCAGTCACAGCGGCAGCCGCTTCAAGCTCCCGCATGATGGCGTCATACGCCGTCGGCTCAAGATTTGGCAGGTACGCCTCAAGAACCTTGCGTGCGACCTCCACTTGATACGTCTTGCTCTCAAGTCCGAGGTCGAGCGCCGCCTGCGCCTGTGCAAGCCCCTCCGTCACATCCGAAATCTTAAAGTCGCGCGGATATTCGCATACATAGCCAATTTGCTCCCCCGTCCACGCCTCATAGAGGGCAACGATCGCCTTTTCAGCTTCCTCACACTGGATCGCAAAGTCGACAAGCCGCTGATTCGTCCGCTCAAAGTCCCACTGACGCGCAACGCCGGACTTTGCCGACTGTACTCCGATCACAGAGTCAATGCCGCTCATGCGATACATCTCACGGATGAGGCGATCAATCTGCTCCGTGAGCACCTGTGCGGGCGCAGCGTCGGGCGCGATAAATGCGGGCGGGTGCTGACTCTCGGGCGGGTAGGTGAGCATGTTATTCGTGCCGATGGTCAGTTCGGATGCGCCCGTGTGCGGCATGATGAGGATGTTGAACGTCTGGTTTTGGAGGATCTGCGTGTGCCAGCTGCACAGCTGATAGACGTGGAGATTCGTCTGCGCGACCGACAGAAACTCCGGCGACGGCAACACCTCCATCGGATCGTTGCTGCGCCCGAAATACTGCACGACGGGCAGCCGCCCGAGCGGATTCTCTCCCTGCCTTATGATTCGCCCATTTTCATCCGCGACCGTCCACGCCGATTCCGTCCATGTATAGTAGCGCGTGCGGATTTTGTCTTCTGCGTCCTTCACGCTGCTCTTATAACCGAACTCCGTCATGCGTCCGCGTTCATCAAAGCGCCAATGCGTGACCTCGTTCGGCAACACGTGAGCAAGATACGGCAGCGCCCTCTTGTTGAGACTATCCTGCACTGTTGCACCGATCTCCGCCTCGTTGTTGACGATGACATAGACAACGCCGTAGAGCTTCGCCATAGTGGCAAGGCGGCGCATATAGTTCTGCAGGTCTGCCCCCGTTCGGTCAGCATCATCGAGGAATACCTTGAATTTCGCCGTATCATTGTACTCACGCTTGATCTCGTTGCGAAAGATCGGGTCTACTGAGGCGTTGACAATCGGCCCCATGTAGTTGAGGTAGTAGGCGAGCTTCTTGCGCTTTGCAAAATTCTCCGGGCTCTCGCGTGTATGACGCACAAGTGCTCCGCCCCGCTTGAATTGCCCGTCCCCATAGTAGGCGTCATGCAGCAGCGTGTAAGTCTCTGCCATTTCGTTGATGTCCAAATGCGTCCCTCCTCAGTAGATATTGCCGCGCATCGCCCGCACCTGCTGCGCCGCCGCGACGCTTTCCATCGCATAGCGTACGGCGTCGATCGCGTGGTTGTCCTTGTCGGGATATGCACTGATGAATTGTCCACCCCGGTTGCGTTCGTATTCGTAGCCGATAAATTCACGGTAGGTGTTCGGCGCGCGCCGCTTGTCAATGTAGATGCGCCGTCGTCCCTGCAGCCAGTGGATCCCGTATGCCACGGAGTCTGGACCCTTGCGCGCTGCGTGCACGTCCAGACCAAGCCCACGCATCTCCGCGATACTCTTTGGCTCTGCCGCATCCGCTGTGACATGATGCCCCATGAGGCGTGGCAGAATCCTCCGCGCCGCCTGTGCATTCGTCAGCCGCTGTTCATAGATTTCATCAAAGATGTATAAATCCTCGTGCTTTGCGTCGTAGTGCATGGAGACAAAGGCGAGCGGATCAACTGCAAAGCCAAAGTCCAGCCCATGATAGAGGCGGTCAAAGAGTGCCACATCCGCGTCACTCATCTCCATGTCCTCGACGTTATCAAACACACCACCGCCCGTGCCCGTGACCTCGCCGAGGTATTCGTGGCGGTAGAGCGTCTCGTTCTTCTCGCGCAGCCGCTCCGCCTCCGCGATGAACGGCTCTCCGAGCCACGCCTGCGAAACATCCAGATACGTCGAACGGTGCACAATACGATCTTCGCGGTCAAACAGTGCCTCCTCATTGACCCAGTTGTTGCGACTCTTGGGTGGGTTGTATGAGTAGAACACCCAGTACCGCTCACCGCCGCGCAAAAGTGATTGAAGAAGGCTCCGTATCTCCTCCATACCCGTGAATTGATCGAGCTCCTCCATCCATACGACACCCACGTAGCCGAACGGCAGCTTGAGAGATTTGATCTTGCTCTTGTCGTCCACGCCGAGGAAGAGGATTTTCTGTCCCGTGCGCCGATACTCGAACGACAGTGGACTCACCCGTGCCACGAAAGCATCGGACAGTCCCAGTGCATCAATCGCCCATTCCACTTGATGATAGACGCTGTTGCGCAGCGTATTTGCGACCTTACGCAGCACAACCGCATGGCAGTTGGGATTTTGGAGGAGTATAAGCGGCACGCAGAGGGATGCGAAGCTGGACTTCGTGGAGCCGCGCCCGCCCGCAAGCCAGTAGTGCGTGTAGCGGTGTTCCTGCACGTCAAAGAATATACCGTCAAAGCTCGGCGCAATCAGCTCCGCAACGTTGACTCTCCGTTCGTTCATTCTATCCCTTCTCTCTCGAATACAAATGTGATCGGCGCGACGTTGTCCGTGTGCCCCTCGTCAAGCGACTTCTCTTTCAGCTTGACTTCGCGCTCCCGGAGGCGAACATCCGCGCTTTCGCCGATAGTGTCCAATAGGATCTTCATCATCTTCGGATCGCCGGCGCAGGCGCTCCGGACAATACTCCCTATGACGGCATCAGCGATTGTAAGCTTCTCGTCCTTGATGTTCGCAGCAAACATTATCCCTTCTCTGAGATCGGGATGCAGGTCTTTCAAGGTGAGCGATACGGCTTCCTTGAGTGCCGTTCTGAGGGCTTTCTTACGCCGCCGTGCCTTGCCGCTCTCAACGCCACCTTTTTTGCTATTTTCTCTGGCTTCGCTCTTACTTCGTTTCGATGCCGGAATCAGATTCTGCTCGTTCGCCATCTACACGCTCACCACCTACCTTTATTCACGCATGCAAAAAGGGCACCGCTTATGCAGTACCCTCACTATTCACAGCTTATACTATAGCACAGGTCAAGGGGGGCTTTCGGGGGTCAATTTCTGAAATTCGACAATCGCTCTGCCGTGCAATCGCTTGACCCAACGATAATCAAAACAAAGATCAACCGCAATCCTCTCTAGCGTCTGCCCGCACAGATACCGACGTTTCAGCACCTCACGATAACGCCAATCGTTCAGCGCATCAATCAGCTTCTTTGCCGTTTCACGCAGATTGATCAGCTCATCCCATTTTGTATTGAGCCGCTGCGCATATCCCTCAAGCGCTGCGATCGCATCCGACAGATCACCAATCTTGCCGCCGCTGACTCTGTCGCCATCGTACGAGATACCCTTGATGTGCAAAATATCATTGCGTGCTTGCTCATATTCCTCCTCAAGGCGTTTCAGTTCCCGCGCCGCATTACGTACGCGCCAAAGATATTCTTTTGCCTGTCTGATGTCGTTCATAGATACTCCTCACGCAACGCCGTCAAATGCAACGAGACGCAGAAGACGGATGAGCTGCTGCACATAGCCGTCAAGACAGTGCTTTTCCTCCTCGTACTGCTCATAGTTCAGCCAGCCTGTCGCATTATCGCCCGTAATAATTGGCTGCAACACATAGCCCCATCGGTAGTCTCGTACGAGCCTTGTGCCACCTCCGCGTATGTAATAGAGCCGTGCATAGAACTCCTTGTCGATCTCACGCGCCTTGCTCAGTAGCTCAATCCACGCATCCGAATCCTCCGGCGAAAGTTCCACGAACGGATCCACGCATGCATAGTCGGTTGTCTGCTGCTCCTCTCGTTCGAGCATCGCATAGGCACGCTGCTCAATGCGTTCAATCATGGACATATATGGACTTGTGTCTGACATTTTCGGCTGCGTCTGTGTTTTTGGCTTCACATGTTCGAAATAGCCCATAAAATCACCTCCGAATGAACTAGGGTTCCCGCAAAAACAGCAGGGTTCCCGCTCCGGTTCCCGCGCTTTTTTGGCATTTGTGGGAACCGCACTTTCCTTAGAACCGCAAGGCTTTAGGGGCAAAGGTTCCCACAGTTCCCACAAATTTTGAAATACATATATATACCTTTTTACCCCCCTCCCCCTTACCCTATATTTATAACCAAGGTAAGGGTGGTATGGGAGTATATATATATTATGTGGGAACTGTGGGAACTCTCTCTTATATATACGCTCGACCCTTGAAATTACTGGATTTTTGCGGTTCCCACAACGGTTCCCACAGAGTTCCCACAGTTCCCGCAAATTCATAAAAGAGCCTCCATGTTCTGCGGAATTTGTATGACATGAATCTTCGTCCCGCCATAACTAACCCGCTTCGTAAATCGGCGCTTGTCCTTTTCTGGCGTCGAGCAGATCAGCCCGCCCTCAGCAAACTCCTTGAGAAACTTATTGGACGAAAAGCCCGCATCATCGAGCGCTGCGCGCAGATATATCGGATAGACATTGATACAACCGTCACGGATGAAGCCGTATTCCGGTGAGAGCTTGGCACGTGACTCATAGCCGATATCGTTGCTGAAATGCTGCCAGTTACTGACAAGCCACGTCTCTACAAAGTCCCACGCGCGCCGCGTATCGGAGATTTCACGCTTTGTTGGTTGCCCTTCCATGATAACAGCTGCCATATCATAGGCACCCTGCTGCGCCTCTTCCGGCGTTTCGCCGAAGATCCACATGCTTGCGAGCATATCTGCAATACAAACCGTTGCCACATTATCAATGTGCGGCTCGAAATGCTCGGGATAGTCTATGTGCAGCCGTTCAATGAGTGCCTGACGCGCCGCAAGAATCTCCGTGTATGCCGTTTCCGCCTCCTGCAGGAGGCGCTCCATAAACGCCCTGCCCGCCGTGCCATGCCGCTCCTCGTCGATGGAATAGACCATCTTCGCCGTTTCCTCTGGCAGTACCGAATAGGTGTTCAGTTCGATCAGTCGCGTCTTGACCCCCTGAATGCTCGACTCTTTCGACAAGGGTTCTTCGCCCGACGCCATTGCGATGGTGCGCCACGTCGCCGTCTTGCGGATGCCGGACTTGCTCGCACGCACCTTGCCGTGCCCGCCTTCGAGCATATAGACAAGGCTCTCGAGTGCCTCCTGCTTGTTGCTCCCCATCATGACCTGACGCTCATTGATGACGAGCGGGAAATCATTGCTGTACTCGGCAGCGCGTTCAAGTCCGTTCGTTGTCCCATAGAACGACTTCATCAGCCGCGTCGGATTTCCCCAGACCGTGAGCGCAAATCGCTGCGCCGCCGTCTTGCCGCCGCCCGACGTCCCCCAGAAATAAATCATAAAATTGCGGTTCTTGCAGATGTGCAGCAGCGGAGTCGCAAACGCAGCTGCCAATACAAAGCGTGCGAAGACGTGCTTTCGAATCTCCTGCGCCGCCTGCCGCCACGCTTCGACTGTCCCGCACTGCGTAAAGGCGGCGGCAAGCTCTCCGTCGTCATCCATGTCGACGCGGTATCTGCTCGATGACGGGATCACAAACTCACTCAGTCCGTACGGACGCCAACCAATTTTAGACACGGCATGAACGACAGGGATATTCGGATTTGCCGCCTCAAGGGCTTGGAGGTATTTCACCAGATATTTTGCCGACTCACTCGAAGTGTTCAGCCCGCGATCTGTGAGCGCGATGATGCCGCGCGCAGAGAATACCTCCGAACGTTTGCAGACCACATGCACCCAATGATCATAGTAGCGGAAGGAAAGCTGCACTTTCTCCGTCTGCGTATCGACATTGTACTGCTTTTCCGAGATGATGACGGGCGTACCTGCAGCAAGCCGCGCCACCTGCCCCATCTCCGTCATGCGCACCTCATAGACGCCATCGGCGCCGTAGGAGAAGTTCGCGGGGAGCGCAAGATCGAGCGGCGTATCCGGGACAAATGAGCGCGTGGTGATATCGCCGATTTTGCCCCGCCTCGAGTGCGCCCCCCTCCACGACCGAAAGCCCCGCCTGTGACGCCTGCACGCGTTTTACCTCGCGCTGCAGGTCGTTCAGATTGACATTCCCCTTGCACCGCTCCTTAAAGCGTGCGTATTCCAGCCCGTTTTCCTTCTTGACGAGCGCAAGCGCGCCGATCGTCTCCTCATTCAGTGTATTCTCCGCATTCGGCAGCGCGATCTGCCGGAGCTTTGCGATTGCCTGCGGCACCTTGCCGAGCGGCCACGCGCAGGGCGACTTGATGCCGGGACAATCCGCGCAGCCTTTGAAGCCAAGTTCTGACTGAATGTGTACACACGTCTGCGGCGTGCACTCGTTTAGATAATGCGCGAGCTTCTTGCGGGTATCCTCTTCGTTGTACTTCGTGCCGAGCCATTCCTTGACGAGCGGCAGAATGATCTCCTCGCCGCCAACACCGCGCATGAGATTCGTGCACGCTGCCTTCCAGACGGGTTCCGGCAGTGTCTTATAGTTCTGCTGAAAGTGCTGGAGAAACGTACAGTTCGCGAGCATCAGCTGTGCATCGCCGTCCGTCGGGCGGCGCTCAAAGGTCTCCGTGCGCTCTGTCCTGTTGACCGTCTCCACGGGCGGCAGCACATCGAAGTCCTCGGCATTGTAGCGCAGCTCCTCGGAATACTCCGCGACCACGCAGGACACCGCCCCGCCGCCCTTGCGGTTTAGCGTCCCAGGGACGCGCAGCACACGGCAGAGATCGGGGACGCTGTCCACATGCCAGCCATAGATGGCGGCACGCGCACGCACAGCGCCCTGCAGACGGCGCAATAGATCCTCGGCGGCGCTACGCTCTTCCTCCGTGCGCGTGTCGAGCAGTTCGCGAAAAATATAGTATGCATGGATCCCATGCCCGCTGTGTACGATGATCGACGGGTCAAGCATCTCCGGCAGAAGTGCCCGCGCCGCTGTATAGTCCGGCGGCAGGGACTTCGCTGCATGAGCGTCACCTGCGATATCGATGTCCACCCAGAGCGCAGGGATCGCGATAATGTCCGCGCTCTTCGCCCGCTCATGCGCCTTGAACAGGCGCTCAGACAGCCCAACAGAGAAATACACATCCTTGCCCGCGTCCCCTGTATTTCGCGCCGCCTGCGCGATCTCAGCGTGCGCAGCGGCGGCAAACACTTGCGTCCGCTTATCTGGCAGCGTCCAGAGATAGGTATGCCCCTCGCTCTCCTCCGGATAGAGCGCGCGGAAAAATTCTATGGTGTCAATGACACTCACCTCGTTTCAACCCGCCCAAGGCTATAAACGCTGCAGCAGAGCCGCCGCCTCCTCGGCGGAGCGTGCCACACCGCCGATCGCACCCGCCGATTGCAGGAATGCGTGCATCTCCTTCTGTGCCTTGCTCGTGCGCCCGCCGGGTTTTTTGACCTCAAGGAAGACAAAGACGGCGATCTTTTTGCCGATCATCTCGGGCGTTACCTCGATGGTTCGGAATCCGAAGAGGTCCGGAAATCCGACGGGCAGACCGCTCTGAAACCGCCGCGCACCATCAATTACAACACGATCCGGTATCCAATTCATCCTTCGACAAATCCCCGTCCATGCCTCGCCGACGTTCGCGCGAAAGAGTGTCGCCGTCTGCTTTGCGCCGATCGCGACGCGAATCTCGTTTTGAATGTCATGCTCTGATTTCTTCATGCGTTATCCTCTCAGTCGTTTCAGGTCTGCCATGCGCGACACCCAGCGCAGCGAGTAGCCGCGCTTTAAGGCGATTGCCGTAAGGTCTGCAACGCTGCGTGCCATGCCGACCTCCTGCCGCTTCTTTCGCTTGATTTCCTCGATCTTCGTGAGTGTACCGTCCCTCTCAGTGTATTTGCGCTCCTCCGGCGCAGCAGCAAAAGCATGCCCGCAGGGACACACACGCGCCGTACTTGGAACGGCGGTATAACAGGCGGGGCATACCTTAATAGATGAACTGCGCGGCTTCTTTTTCCTCGTTTCAAGCGTCCATGCGCGCTCCTCATCCGGCATACCGTGCCGGAACACATTGCCCACATGATCGATAATGACCGCACGCTTATCGGGATTTGCAGGATCGGGACGCAGCGGCCGCATACTCTGTTGGATATAGAGCGTCAGTGATGCCGTAGGGCGAGCAAGAATCACTGCCTCCATCGCCGGAACGTCAAAGCCCTCTCCGAGGAGCTCCGCGTTGCATAGAATCCGAATCTTGCCGAGGCGAAAATCTTCGACGGTACGCGCACGGACGGTCTTGTGCGTCTCTCCGTCAATGTGTACGGCAGAAATGCCCACTGCGCGGAACGACGCTGCGACATGTTCACTATGCGCGCGGTTGATGCAATAACAGATCGCACGCCGCCCTGCTGCGAGATTCTGATAGTTTTTCACAATGTCGCCGATCACATCCGCATCATCCATCTGATGGATGAGATCGCCCTTGACGTACTCGCCGAAGCGCACGTGCGCCGCAGCGGGGTCGAACTTCGAGGGCGGTGCGTAGTAGTCGTACGGCGTCAGATTGCCGGCGGCAATGAGTTCCGCGGCGGTTGGTCCGAGCACAAGCGACTGGAAAATCTCACCGAGTCCCTGCCCGCCGATCCGCTCCGGCGTCGCCGTCACGCCGAGCACATAGGCAGCGGCGAAATGCTCCAAAATCCTGCGGTATGTATTGGCAACGATATGATGACACTCATCGCAGATCAAAAGATCGGGCGGCTGCACCTCGTGCAGACGATGAATGAGCGTCTGCACCGAGGCGATCTGCACAGGCAAATCATATTCCTTCGCTGCCCCTGCAGCAATAAGACCATGCTGAATGCCCATTGCCGTGAACGTCGCAGACGTCTGCTCGATGAGTTCCTGCCGATGCACCATGAAAATAGCGCGCCGCCCCGAAAGTGCTGTGCCGCGCGCCATCCATGCCGTCATAATTGTCTTGCCCGCGCCGCAGGGTGCCACAGCGCACACGCGCCGCCGCCCCTGCGTGAACTCATACCCAACATCATCAATGAACTGCTGCTGATATGGTCTGAGGCTGATATCCATAGCGCATCAGTACGGAGCTGCCGCATAGTTCTGCCCTGTGGGCGGCGGAGGGGCTGCTCCGTAGGCGACGCCCTGCTGCGGTTGCCCCCCGTATGCGGGCGGTGCCCACGGTGCGACGCCCGTCTGCATCGGTGCCGGAATCTGCGCTGCGTAGCCCGTAGGTACTACCGGTGGAGGAGCCTGCGGAGGCGGTGCCATCTGTTGCGGGGCGCTCTGTTGACGTGCCGCCGATTCTGCCTGCGTGTCCACAAAGTCAAAGCCGTTCAGCGTCACATTCACGCCGATGTGCGGCTGACCGTCATTCTTGCCGACCCACGCATTTGCGTCGAAGATATCGCCGTGGATCACGATGCGGCTGCCCTTGCCGAAGTACTTCATAATATTTTCGCCCTGCTTGCCGAATGCCGACACATCGATAAAGAGCGTCTTCGCCTTGCCGTCCTGCCCCTTTGCCTGCACCTGCGTCGCAACCGTGAACGTTGTGTAGGATGTCCCCGTCTGATTCGTCTTGACCTCGGGGTTCCTTGTCAGTCGGCCAAAAAATGATACATTCATTGAAATACTCCTCTCTTATTGGAACGGGTAGCCGTCATCAAACAGCAGTCCCGCATAGCCCGGTGTTCCCTTGCGTGACTCCGTGATGCAGAACTCGATCTGCTCCTGCAAGACCTTTTGAAAAAACGCGGGCGTTTGTGATGTATTCATATTGAGTGCCCGCGTGGCAAGGTAGTTTTCGATATTCGCCGTATCCCATCCCATGAACTGCCAGAGACGGACTAGCTCCTCGCGCGCCGGTTTATTGATATCGCAGCGGAACGCGCGGCCGCTCGGGGAGATATCGGACGGTGCGGATGTTGCTGCAGGTACTTCGACGGGATCCTTGCTCATCGTCGCCTCGATCTTGTCCGACTCCACAATCTCGAACATGGCGATGTAGAGATACCGCCGAAGATACGTCTGCACTGCGCCGAGGTTCTGCACCGGATGACACGCCTTAAGCTGCGCCGTGGACATTGGTGTTGTGATCTCCACCTTCGCATCCGGCTTCTCGCAGTCATAGATCGTCAGTGTCGCCATCTCCGCCGTGAATGAGGTCACGGGAAAGATTTTCTGCTCGCTGCACAGTGTCATGATGCGCGGAAGGAAGTCGCCCAGCTCATAGTAGGTATAGCCTGCGTACTCGTTCTTCTTCCCCTTCTTCAGATTGTCCGCAGCGAGCTGCACACGGACAGCCTGAATCTTTTCGAAAATATTCATCGAATGCGAAGACTCCTTCCCTGCTCAAGATGTGCGCCCGGAACCTCCTCACCTGCTTTGAGTGCATTCTTCACAGCGTCCTTATTCACCTCATACCGCGCAGGGATGAGATCTAGATAGCAGAGGGGAATTTGATCTTCATCCGTGACTTTGAGCGCCGGCGGATTGTTCTGCACGGCCATCGTGCCGCGCGTCGTGGTAACCTTGGATTTGCCCATCGCGTCAAGATTCCGCTGATACCACTCCTTAATGATTCGGATGCGGTTGTCGATGACCTTCTGCCGATCCGTAAGGCGGGCTGCCTCTGCCTTCATACCGTCGCGCAGATTCTCGAGCGAGCGGATCAGCCCGATGCCGTTCTCACATTTGACGGCGATGTCTGCCTCAATCGATTGCAGACACGCCTCGAGTACCGTGAGATCCATCGTCTCATCCAGCACCATGTCCATAACGCCGTTAAAGGCGTCGCCAAGGTCATATAATGTTCTCATTACCTGTGCCTCCTTATGCGGGAATGATTGCCTTGAGCACCATCCGCAGCTCGCGGATAAGTTCAATCAGTTGCGGGATCGTCGTCTCCGGGTCGTGGATCCGATCCAGACACGCGTCCGCTGCCTCCATATATGCGTCCTGCTTGTAGTCGTGGATCGGATTGTTTTTATCCTCCTTGCGGTACGGACGCAGGATCTTCACTCCTTCGATTGCATCCACATCGATGAAACCACGCCCCTTGAGCCGATGCTTGTACTTGCTCACTTGTTTGCGCTCCCAGTTAAGCGCCTCCATCACCTCGTCGGCGGACGCCTTCGGATGCTCAATGAAATAGTTGTAGAGTTTTTCGCAGTTCGTCATGTTGAAAACTCCTATACATCTGTGCTATACTCACGGAAGGAATATTTTTTGTCGCCCGGAGCGGTTAGCGTCGCTCCGGGTTCTTTTTATGCCTGTTCACGGTTCAGCTTCTCCGCACGTGCCATTGCCTCACGCTCATCGTGCAGCAGCCCTCCCGCATACTCGCGGTTGCCGCTGTGATCGACAACGCGCATATCCTTGATGCGGTAGACCTGATAGACCTTCTTACCGCCGAGGTACATACTTGAGATTTTCCACTCACTCTTCACTGCGTATCTCCTTTCTTAAAAATTAACTGGTTGCCATGTCTCCACGGATGGTCGACATTAGATTGCTGCGCATTCGCTTTTTTCAGGTTCTCCCTCAAGATATCGCAATGCGTTGCGCAGAGCTTTTTTCCCGGTACAACTGGCTCGTTGCACAGGCGGCAGAGCCCGTCGGAGAAATCCGTCTTCACGCGGCGATATGCATCGAAGTACCGTTTGTCATAACGGCGTCGTCGCAGAAAACAATCCAGACAAAGCCGTTTTCCTGCAGACGTTTTTTTGCCGCAATCAGTACAGAGCCCCTCTGTCCTGCGCTTTGCATACCGCTCTCTCTGCTGCCGACGCATCGCCTCTTTCCGCTCCTCTCTTTTCCGGTAGTAGGCGGCCATGCTTCGGTCTGCCACTTTCGCAGCGCACTCTTCACATTTTACCTTCCCTGGCGCGGCGTCCGCTTGCCCACAGCTCACACAGATCCCATGCGCTTTGTACCAATAATAGCGCTCCCGGTGCTGCGCGCACTCCTTCGCTCTCCGCTCCTCGGGGGTCACTGCTCCTCTCCTTTTACCCAGTATGTCAGTGTCAAGCGATCCCCGGGATAGATCATCCCGTGCCGCTCCATCAGCCACGGATTCAGCTCCTCCATCCCCGATTTGTACTCAAGGATGTAACGCCGCGTGCCCGTGTTCTTAGCGACATACTCCTCTGCGATGCTCCAGAGCGTGTCGCCCGGACGCACCGTGTAGACCTCCTCGACGAGGACGGCGTTCCTGCCGTCCTCCCACGCACCGCCCGCGCCCGAGAAAAGCGCAGCCGCCGCGATGAATGCCCCACCGATCAGAATCGGCTGCCAGAACTCACGCATCTCCTTCACCATCCTTCCGCAATCTGTTTGCGCGGGCGCCCGCGTCGCCGTGTCGTCTGAGCTGTCACCGCATTCTCAACCATCGCCGCCGCCCGCTTGAGGTCGCGGTGCGATGTTGCTACGTCCTCAAGCCACTTGAGGAGCGGCTTTCGGGCCACCTTGATAACCCGCCCCACCCAGAAGGCAGGAAAGTCGTTCAGGTCGTTCTTCGATGCGTTCGCCAATGCCCGCACCAGATTTTCATGAACGCCCATATAGGATGCCGTTTCCTCAATGGTGAGTGCCGCCTTCTCCCATACGGGGATCTCTTTTGTTGCCATTCTCTCACCTCCTCTCGCGGGTTGGTCCCCCGCATAGCGGGGGATTTCGTTTCTTACAGATGGCGGCTGTAGTGATGCCGCGAGTTGTTTCCAACGAGCGTGATCGGTGTTGTCTCGAACAGGCAGCCGCTGCGGTCGAAGTGCTGCGTATAGGCATTGCCGCCGATCGCACGGAGCAGCTTCTTCGCAAAAGACACGCTGCACTCAATCTCTCCGTACTCCTCAATTTTTCTCTTGAGGTTGCGGTAGTGTACCATGTCCTCGCGGTCGTTCATGTCCGGTGCCCATTCCTTCGCCTTGAGATATGCACGGATGCAATCCGCCGGGCTTACCTCTGCCGGGAACGTGTAGTATGTGACTCGCATTTCCCTTCATCTCCTCTCGCGGTTGTTGTTCTCCTCCCTGCCGTGCTATACTGAGCATGGAAAGGAGGTGTTAATATGACAAAAGAAGAATTGGCTACAATCTTTGAATCAGTTCAGACCGAGATGCTTCAAAATGGGTTTGGAGATAGATTGCAGGCATCTCTTGACGATGTATCTGCAAAATATGGAAACGGAGCATCTGCAGTAGAACTGATTCCTCTCGCTCTCCACGCCATGATGGACTACAACAGAGATTTCATGTTCCGCGTGCTCTCTAAAGCACTCATCACAGATTGAACAATGAAATCAACCCGATCTTCTTTGGTCATCGTACGCCGCCCTTCGATTTCCAGCAGCAGGGCGGCGATTTCTTTTGCCTCGCCTTTGATGATGACCTCCATTCCCTCACCTCCTCTCGCGGTTGTTATTATTCGGCTTTCCGAACTTCTGGGGTAAAAAAATATTCATCGAGTTGCGTAAGGCTTTGCTTCAACAGCATCATCGAGTCCATCATTTCCTGTTGAGTGAACTCCGAGCTGTTATTGAGCTTCTGGCTCAGCGTAGACTTTGACATACCAAGTGCCTCAGCAAATCGGTCTTGAGTGCCAAATACCTCCCTGATTTTCCCCCGCAGCTTATCGTAAGAAAAACTCACCAATTTCACCTCGCCTCCATTGTTCGGTTTTCTTAACCAAAGATAGAATACCACCTTCACGAAATTATTGCAATATCTTTTTTCAAGTTTCCCGAACTTTTTTCTTAAAAACGGTATTTTTAGTTGTGTTTTCCGAATTTCTGCTATATAATCACGTCAAGGAGGTTGTCCACATGGGTACGTTTTCAGAACGTCTACGCGCGTCAATGGATTCTGCAAACATGAAAGCAGTCGAGCTTCATGAGCGGACGGGCATAAGCAAGGCTTCAATCAGTGAATATTTATCGGGTAACTATGAACCAAAACAGCGGAATATATTTAAGATAGCGCAGGCACTGAATGTATCCCCAAGCTACTTAATGGGAGTTAATGACGATCCACGATCTCCTGTGCAATCCCCCGCCCCCGCCTCGGGCGATCTGCCCGATCTCACGCCAAAAGACGAGCGCGAGATCACCCGCATGATGGATGATATGAAGGAAAAGCTCATGCAGGAGGAGGGGCTGATGTTTGACGGACACCCCGCAAGCCCCGAGAGCATCCAATCCATCCTTGATGCGATGCAGATCGGGATGGAGATGGCGAAGAAACGCAACAAGGCAAAGTATACGCCGAAAAAGTACCGTCACGAGGACTGACCGATGAATGCAAGGGAATGTGCAATCAAACTCATGAGGCGGTGTAACTCAAACAATCCCTTTACGATTGCCCGGGCACTCGATGTGATCCTGATCTACTGCACACTGATCGACCTCAACGGATTTTACCAATACCACAAGCGCAACCATATCATCTATCTCTCCGAGGATTTGGATGAAGATGAAGCCCGCTTCGTACTTGCGCATGAAATCGGGCACATGCAGATGCACCGCGCTATGAATACCGTTTTCATGGATACAAAGACGTTCAATCCGCATGATCGCTTCGAGCGTCAGGCGAACGCTTTCGCGGTCGAGCTTCTTCTCCCTGACGATCTGCTGCGAGAGTATCCAGACTGTACTGTGTACCAACTCGCACGATCTGTCGGCGTGCCGGAGGAGTTTGTCGGATTGAAGGGATAAAGCAGCCGCTTTTCCTACCTGCTTATCCATCTGTGAATAATTGCCATTTCTTCCCACATAAAAACCGCCCCTAGATAGAGGTGGTATAAGAGCAGTTCAATATATAGTGGTTATTCTTCTGGTGTATTACAATATATTGATTTTATCAATTTTTCTTGACAGTTGGCTTAGATTTGATATAATGGGGAGCAAGAATAGTGCTGATGTTACCTCTACGGGGGCCAGTGCGAAAAATACCCTCTCCATTATTTGGAGGGGGTATTTTTTTGTGAAACCGTTCAAGACGATTGACGAACAGATTGCTATCCTAAAGCAGCGAGGCTTACGAATCCCAAATGAAGATAGAGCTCGGCGCTATCTTCTCGAAAACAATTATTACAACATCATAAACGGTTATAGCAAGTTTTTTCCTATGCAGGGTGACACCTATACAAATGGCACTACATTCGATGAGGTTATTTGCCTTTATATGATTGATAGTGAAATCAAACAAGCTTTTTTCAAAGCAATACTCGCAACAGAATTACATCTAAAATCCATCTTTTCCTACCGTTTTGCTGAAGCTTTCCCCCAATTATCCTATCCCTATTTAGATATTGCTTGTTACGATCCCCAAAAGACATTAGATGTCATGTCCACAATCCACAAACTCTCAGGAATCATCAACCGTCAGACTAAAATACGACATTCTAGTATATCGCACTATTTGTCCAACTACGGAAACATCCCCATATGGGTACTTATTGGCTATCTGGATTTTGGTGACCTGCGCCATATGTTGGTTAATACACATACACGCATACAAAACAATGTAGCACAAGATATGATACCATACCTTCATCAACATATCCCGACTTGTTCCGTATTTCCTCCTGAAATTATGCTTGCTTTTCTTGCCAATATAAATGAATTACGAAATGTCTGCGCACACAACAACCGTATGATTGGTTTCCAGTGCCGACGAGATGATAAGTTTTTTCATCCACTGCATTCTTTGCACAGTATATCTGCAGCCGGTTCACGAAGAGATGTCTACTCTGTCTATCTTTCTTTACAATGTTTCCTAGGAATGTCAGATTATGCAAAACTACACAACACACTGCGAAAGCGCATGCGTTATTTCAGTAAGCAGTTATGCACCATAAGTATGGACAAAATTTTATCACAACTTGGCTTTCCGGCTTCGTGGCACACGACAGTGCCGAAATTTCCGCAATAAAAAACCGCCTACCGTGCGCCAACACGATAAGCGGCGAAGCAAGTACTCTCCGGAGAGATATACCTGCCTAGATCAAGCAAAAGTATATCACACCTTCGGGGATTATTCCACAACGAATCTTCGGAGGTGTTTTATTATGCCAACAAAACGCAAGGACGGGCGCTATCAGTCAAGTGTCATCCTTGAGAACCCGATCACGGGCGAGAAGGTACGACGCTATTTCTACGCCTACACGCTGCAGGAACTCGAGGCTGAGCGGCGACGCATCATGAACGCGAACATCTCGGATTTCCTGCTAGTCG
>ERZ773063.856-NODE-856-length-18894-cov-13.576888_pt1 | contig 18894 bp, 11 predicted proteins | sample MGYA00580625_ERZ773063 | MGnify/ENA primary metagenome ERZ773063 (study PRJEB29015, sample SAMEA2738022) | human oral metagenome | biome: human oral; feature: human-associated habitat; material: dental | place: China | collected 2042 ... | reverse complement strand
CGCCGTCCGTCCTCATGAACCTCAACGCGATTGAGTGGAACATCAACCACGAGACAAGCCTGCGCTCCGTACAGGAACGCGTCAGCGAGATGGAGGTCGCGCTGCTCGGAAAGACCTCCGAAGGGACGTTCCAAAAGCGGATCTCCGCACTCTCGACGGCATCCTTCGGCACGAAGGTGATCCCCGTCACCCCCGTCTCCGTGCCCGCAAATACCCTCGTCAAGGTTGCGCTCGTGACCCCCGTCAACGCGAAAAATCTGAAGGTCGGCGACACGATTGAGTATCAGGTCGCGGAGGACGTCTTCGTCGGTGATGTCCTCGTCTTCACGAAGGGTTCGCGCGGCGAGGGCACAGTCACGAAGGTGAAACAGGCGAAGAACTTCGGCCGCAATGCTGCCGTCGACATCGACTTCAAGAGCACGAAAGCGCTTGACGGCACCTATGTCACCACCTACATCGGCGAAGAGGCAAAGAAGGAAATGCAGCATCTCGCCATGGCTGCGGGCGCGTCGCTCGCGGGCATCGCCGTCCTCGGGCCGCTCGGCGTCGTCGCGGGTGCGTTCGTCCATGGCAAGAACATCGACCTGCCCGCCGGCACCGAGCTCTACATCCAGACACAGAGCGACACCACCGTCTACGGTGTCCAGACCACCTACGATAGTGCCGCTCCATTCCAAAAGGCGGCAGCGCAGAACACGGCAGACAGCGATAACAGCGTCTACAACGACAACGTGTAACGCATACAAAAAGCTCACGCAACACGGCGTGAGCTTTTTGTATGCGGTCAATCAATCAGCGGACGAAGAAGCCCGCGAGTTTCATATTCTCATCGTAGGTGAGACGGTAGACGACCGCCGTCGCCTTGTAGCCCACGGCGAGCTCGCAGATCACGTACCACTTGCCGTCCTCCTTGCCTGCGGTCATGAGCGGCTTGCCGACACCGCCGCGTGCGCCCCACTTCGGTGCGAACTCCGCCTTTGCACCTGTGATCTGCTCCGCCGTCAGATGCGGACGCAGGTCGCTCGTTGCCTCCGCCTGCAGGCCGGTCACATCGTCCTTCTCAAAGCGCTCGATCGTCGCCATCACGTGCTGCTCGACCACCTGCACATCAAACGGTGTCTGCTCCTGCGCTGTCTCCGTCTGAGCGGCTGCTGCGGGAGCTTCCTCAGCAAACACTGCAGGCGATGCGGCGAACGCACTGCCTGTGATGAGCGCGGCAGCGAGAATACGGGAAAGCGTACGGAATTTCATAGATTTTCCTCCTAGAAAAAAACCAACAAAACGGAGAAACGGTACACGACCGTCCAACCGTCATACGAACCAATCAATCTCCTATTTCACGCAGGAGAAACACGCGAGCGACTCTACGCACTCGACCGTAACCTCACGATAGAGCGCCTTAAGACGCGCTTCGAGCTGTTCCTTCGTGTCATACGGCGGCGTAAAGAATCCCATGCGCGTGTAGAGATGCTTCACGACGAACTCCGTGCGCGGATTGCCGCCGAGCACGAAGACCGAGCCCGTCAGACGCCCGCCGGGACGCAGCACACGGTGCACCTCGCTCCATGCCACATCCTTATCGGGAAATGCGTGAAAGCCGTTGATCGAAACCGCCGCATCGAAGAAATCATCCTCGAATGTCAGCTGCCCGACGTCGCCCTCCACGAAGGCAACGTTATGGATGCCGAGCGCATCTGCACGCGCGCGCGCCGCCGCGAGCATCGCGGGCGAGTAGTCAAGGCACGTGATGTCCGCATTCGGGAGTTCCGCATAGACCGGCAGCGAGAGGCAGCCCGTCCCGACGGGCACCTCGAGCAGCCGCCCATCGAAGCCCTCGTGCGCCGCACGCAGCGCAAGGCCGACATAGCGGCTCACCTCCTCGCGCCCCATCCCCCACACAAGCCGCGAGACGAACTTGCCCGACCATGTCGAATACGTCATCATCCCATCGTAGAGATTCGCGAGCCGCCCCACGGAGCGATACGCTCCTCGGATCTTCTCATACCGCCGCATTTCTTCGTCCATCGTGACATCCTTTCTCACCATCATTGAATTGTATTCTAGCATAAAATGCACGCGTGTTCAAATCCCCTCTCTATGGACACGTCCCCTTTTCAGTGGTAAAATTTAGGAAATTACGATCAATTCGGGAGGCTTCGTGCTTTCTAAAAATAACGGAAAATGAAAGGAAGATCATCATGCAGCAGCGTACCTATATCACGATCCTTCTCGCGGCAGCGCTCCTCACGGCGGCAGGCTGCGGCAGCGAATCGGAAAAAGAGACGCCCGCACCTCTCGTGCGGACGATGACGGTCGGCGACGCCGCGCGTTCAGAGGCGGGCTATACGGGCGCCGTACGCGGGCGCTACGAGACGCGGCTCGCCTTTCAGGTCGGCGGGCAGATTCTCTCACGCAATGTAAATATGGGCGCGCATGTCCGCGCAGGAGATGTGCTCATGGTCATCGACGCGCGCGATGTACAGCAGCAGGCGAACGCAACGGGCGCGGGTGTCTCCTCCGCGCGCGCACAGCTGCAGCTCGCACAGACAAATCTCAAACGCTACGAGGAACTGTACGCCGCACAGGCAATCTCAGAGGCGATGCTCGACCAGTACCGCACGAATGCGCGCGCCGCCGAGGCAGCCTATCGGCAGGCAGTCGCGCAGGACGCGGCGAGCCGCAACGCACTTGGCTACACGAACCTCATTGCGGGCGCGGACGGCGTGATCTCGAACATCACCGCCGAGGAGGGGCAGATCGTTGCGGCGGGGCAGACCGTCATGATGCTCACGCAGGATGGCGAGCGCGAGGTGGAGATCGCCGTCCCCGAGAGCCAGCTCTCCGAGATCGTCATCGGCATGTCCGCAGCTGTCACGCTCTGGGCGAATCACGCCGCACTCACAGGCTACGTCCGCGAGATCTCGCCCGTCCCCGACACTGCGAGCCGCACCTACGCCGCGCGCATTGCACTCACGGACGCACCCGTCGATCTCCCGCTCGGCATGACCGCGCGCGTCTTCCTCGGTGAGAGCGCGGCAAAGGGCGCGGTCATCCCCCTCTCCGCGCTCTATCAGACAAGCGACACCTCGGGGGTATACATCGTTGAGGACGGCGCTGTCCGCCTCGTCCCCGTCACAGTCACAGCATTTCACACGAGTGACGCCGTCGTCACGGGGCTCCCGCGCGGCGCAGTCATCGTGACGGCGGGCGTTCACCAACTCCACGACGGAGAGAAGGTGCGGACGAAATGAGGAATCTCACAGAGCTCTCCCTGCGCCACCGCGCCCTTGTCTGGTATTTCATCATCGTCTTCACCATTGGCGGCATCGTTTCCTACAACGCGCTCGGGCGCATGGAGGATCCCGCATTTACCATCCGCCAGATGGTCGTTACCGCCGCATGGCCGGGTGCGACCGCCGAGGAAATGCAGGAGCAGGTCACGGATAAACTCGAGCGGCGCTTTCAGGACACGCCGGGACTCAAGAACATCGACAGCGAAACGCGTCCGGGGCAGACCATCATCTACATCCAGCTGCGCTCCGACATTGACGACAGCCTCATCCGCCCGACCTGGCGCGACGTGCGAAACTTCGGCGAGGACGTAAAGAAGGATCTGCCGGACGGCGTCTACGGTCCCTACTACAATGACCGATTCGACGATGTGTACGGCTCGATCTACGCCGTCACGGGCGCGGACTACTCCTATGAGGAGTTGCGGCAGATGGCGGAGAACGCGCGCCGCCGCATCCTCACCGTCCCGAGCGTGCAGAAGGTCATCCTCCTCGGCGAGCAGCCCGAGCGCATCTACGTCGAAATCGCCCTCGACAAACTCGCACAGCTTGGCATCCCGCCGACCGCAATTATGGACGCACTGCGCGGACAGGACACCATGACATCGGGCGGCTCCATCGAGACGGAGACGGACACCGTGCAGCTGCGCGCCTCGGGCGTATTTGAGAGCCTTGAGGACATCCGCGCGCTTCCGATTGCCGCAAATGGAAACGTCTTCCGCCTCGGTGATATTGCCACCGTCGAGCGGCGCACGGCCACCCCGCCCGAGCCGATGATGTTCTACAACGGCGCGCCCGCTATCGGCATCGCCGTCTCCATGGAGGACGGCGGCAACATCCTAAAGCTTGGCAGCGATCTCAAAGACCTCGCGGCAGAGATTCGGTCCGACCTCCCGCTCGGCGCAGAGCTGCACGAGGTATCGAACCAGCCTGCCGTCGTTCAGTACTCCATTCATGACTTCGTCGAGACACTCATCCTCGCCATCATCATCGTCCTCGCCGTCAGCTTCCTCTCGCTCGGTTTTCGTACAGGACTCGTTGTCGCGGGCTGTATTCCGCTCGTCCTTGCGGGCACATTCGTCGGCATGTACATCCTCGGCATCGACCTGCACAAGGTCTCCCTCGGCGCACTCATCATTGCGCTCGGTCTGCTCGTCGATGATGCCATCATCGCCGTCGAGATGATGAGCGTCCAGCTCGAGCGCGGCATGGGGCGCTTTGACGCCGCGTGCTACGCCTTTACCCAGACCGCGAAGCCCATGCTCACGGGCACGCTCATCACCTGCGCAGGCTTTATCCCCGTCGCATTCTCAAAGGGCATGGCGAGTGAGTTCTGCCGCACCCTCTTTCCCGTCATCGGAATCGCGCTCGTCCTCAGTTGGATTGTCTCCGTTATGGTCGCACCGCTCTTTGGATATTACCTCATTCGCGTAAAAAAAGCGGACGAAGGCACGCACGATCCCTATGCCAGCCCCTTCTACCGCCTCTTTCGACGCGTACTGACACTCTTTCTCGCCCACCGCGCCGCCGTCCTCGTCGGCACCGTGCTCCTCTTCGCGGCATCCCTCGCCGCATTTCCGCACATCAAACAGACCTTCTTCCCGCCCTCCCTGCGCCCCGAACTCCTCGTCGAGCTGACCCTGCCGCAGGGCGCGTCCATCACGGCGACCGAGCGTGAAGCAGAGCGGCTCTCCGCCCTCCTCGCAGCACACAGCGACAAAATCGAAAGCTACGCCTACTACGTCGGACAGTCCACGCCGCGCTTCGTCCTGCCCGTCAACATCAAGGCGTCCGCAGATAACCGTGCCCAGTTCGTCATCACGGCAAGCGGCACAGAGGAGCGTGAGCAGCTTGCCGCCCTCATCAACGAGGCGCGCAGCGATGAACTCTCGGGCGTGCGCGTTGCGACACAGTACATCCAGACGGGCCCCCCCGCGGACTTCCCCATCATGCTGCGCGTCTCTGCGCCCACGACGGACGAGGTGCGGCACGTCGCCGAGCAGGTCGCTACCATTGCTGCGGACGACCCCGCCGCGGCGAACATCCACCTCAACTGGACAGAGAAATCCAAGACGGTGCACATCGACTTGGACAAGGAAAAGCTAAAACTCTACGGGCTCAGCGCAAAGGCAGTCAAGCAAATGCTCTACACCGAGCTCACGGGCTCACAGGCCGCGGAGTTCTATACGGGCGACCGCACGATCGGCATCACGTTGCGCCTCGCAGACGTAGACCGCACGAACCTCGAGCGCCTCGGCGAACTGCCGATCGCAACGCAGGGCGGATCCATCCCCCTCGCCCAGATCGCACACCTCTCCTATGCGGCCGAGGACGGCCTCATCAAGCGGCGCAACCTGCGCCCGACCATCATGGTGCAGGGCGACGCCGCGGCCGGCGAGGGCAACGACGCGGCGCAGCGGATCTACGCAGCGACAAAGGAGCTGCGTGCAAACCTTCCCGCCGGCACAAGCATCACCCCCGCCGGCTCGCTTGAGGACTCCGCCGAGGCGATGGGTTACCTCATGCAGCCCGTGCCCGCCATGGTCTTCATCATCATGACCCTCCTCATGCTGCAGGTCGGAACCATGGGCAAGATGGCGCTCACCCTCCTCACCGCCCCGATGGGGCTTATCGGCGTCGCGCTCGCCATGCTCCTCACGAACTCGGCCATGGGCTTCGTCGCCTACCTCGGCGTGCTCGCCCTCTTCGGCATGATCATCCGCAACTCCGTCATCCTCATCGACCAGATCAAAAAACATGAGGAGGCGGGTGAGCAGCCTATGGACGCCATCATCGACTCGGCCGTCCTGCGCTTTCGCCCCATCATGCTCACCGCCGCCGCCGCCATCCTCGGCATGCTCCCCCTCATGCGCAGCGTCTTCTGGGGGCCGATGGCGGTCGCCATCGCCGGCGGACTCATTGTGGCAACCGTATTGACGCTGTTGGTGCTGCCGGTTATGTATGCAGTGGCGTATCACGTGAAAGAATAGGAGAACGCCATTGATTACCGGAAAGCTCAAAACCGACATCGACCAGATCTGGAACGACATGTATTCCTACGGTATGTCGAACCCTCTTGTCGTCATCGAACAGCTCACCTATCTTTTCTTCATCAAATCGCTCGACGATATGGAGACGGAGAACGAGAAGGCGGCGGAGATCTTCGGCACAGACTTCACGCGCATCTTCCCTGCGGACGCAGCGGGGCAGGAGATGCGTTGGAGCGTCTTTCAGCCGCAAAATAAAAGCCTCCCCTGTCGGAGCGAAGAATCCATAAAAATAAGGCGCATATCCCCCAATGAGAATACACGCCATCCAAAACCCATGAGAATGGGTTTTCAATCTAAAATCATCATATCGTGACAGATGTGATTTGTCAATACTCATTTTTCAAAGGCAACAGCGCAGGAGTTCGATACAATATCTATGTGCATCCATAAGAATGTCATTCATCAAAATGACTTTGGGAATCGCTGATAAAATAGACCTGCAGATTGGCGTAGATTTTTTCGTCCGAACAAGGAGGCAAACCCAACGCTGCCAAAGCTATGTGGAGGATCGAGGGCACAGTGTGGGCAAAAAAGATGCGTCAAGATGGCGGTGCTGAATTTATCAGCGCTTCCTTATACGGCTATATGAAAGGAGTTTGCTGTGACGAATTTTGACTTTCTGAGTGCCGAAAAGAACTTTGCTACGTTCGCGGATGCGTGCATCGAGGCGGAGAAGTCCATCGGGATCAGCCCCGCGCTCTGCGCGCTCGGTGTGCGAAAAAGTGCGGAGCTCGTGGTAAAGTGGCTCTACTCGGTGGACAGCTCGCTCCGTCTGCCGTACAAGGACAATTTCTCCGCGCTCGTCTATAACCCGTCCTTCACTGCCTCGGTCGATGACAGCATCATGAGCAGTCTGCGCTACATCATCAAGCTGGGCAATTTCTCCACGCACACGAATAAGAAAGTCAGCTACCGCGAGGCGGTGCTCTCACTTCAAAATCTGTTCGAGTTCGTCCTCTTTATCGACTATTGCTATGGGTCGTCCTACGAGGAGCGCGACTTTGACGAGACACTGCTCGCAAGCGAGGCAAAGCAAGCGTATCTGCTGCAGAGTTTGACCATCTGCGGGAGGAGCTGGAGACGCGCTCCGACGACCGCGCTGCCCTCATGTGCGAAATGGATGCGTTGCGCGCGGAGCTATCGCAGCTGCGCGCACAGAACGCAGCTGTGCGGACTACCCCGCCCGCACAGCCGGAGACGGAGGAGGAGACGCGCCGCACGATCATCGACATCGACCTGCGCGCGATGGGTTGGACGTTCGATGTGGACTGTATGCGCGAGGTGCCCGTGATTGGACTGCCGAACGCCTCGGGCAAGGGCTTCGCCGCCTATGTGCTCTACGGCAGGGATCACAAGCCGCTCGCCATCGTCGAGGCAAAGCGCACGAGCGTCGATCCCGAGGTTGGGCGTGAGCAGGCACGATGCTATGCGGACGCGCTCGAGCAGATGACGGGACAGCGCCCACTGATTTTCTACACGAACGGCTACGACACCTATTTCTGGGATGATCTCGCCTATCCTCCGCGTCAGGTGTACTCGGTCTTTGCGCGTGGCGATCTCGTGCGTATTATCAGCCGCCGTCCGCCTCCCTCGGGATATTTGTCCGTTCGCTCACAGGGCTCTCGGAGGAGGCTGCACGCGCCGCCTTCGCCGAGTTCCTCGATACTGCGCTCTACAACGAGGAGCAGATCGCCCTCATCCACAATATCATGGAGTGGGTCATGAAGAATGGCACGATGAAGGTCGCGGAGCTCGGCAATGCTAAGGAAGCACTGATAAATTCAGCACCGCCATCTTGACGCATCTTTTTTGCCCGCTTTTTGTCGGCAAATCCTCCACATAGTCTCTGCTATGCGTCCGGTTTGCCTCCTCAATCGGACGAAAAAATCTACGCCAATCTGACGGACTTCATTTTATCAGCGATTCCCTAAGAATTTTGGCGAAGCGAAGATTTGGGAAATCTTTCAGGGACTGGAACACACCGAGAAGATCCGCAGTATCCTCGAACGCATCAAGAAAAACGCCGCCGGGCGCACCATAGAAAATCTCCCGACCGCTTCCGCAGTCGGGAGATTTTTGTGTGCTGTGCTCTGCAATATCGTTTGATGTTTCTCATGTATGTTTTAGAATCCAATCCACAGCGTAGGGACGTGCGCAAGCGAGGTAGGCATCGCTCACGAATATTTTGCCCTCCAGAACGGGACAAACCCACATCGCCGGGTAGATGACAAGATTCGTTGTTTTTTCCGACATCTCATTATGAATTTCGATTCCATCCTGCATAATTTCCACACGACGGTGCATACGCGTAAGAATCGGCAGAACCGGTGTAAGGCAACGCATTTGCTCCTCCACTCTAAAGGACGGAGCAAGAGTTCCCTGTCTGCCCCAACGGAGGAGATCCAGTGCGGCAAAGCGATTGAGAACTCCATGTATATACCGGTTGCGATAATGTTTGAGGCAGGAGTAACACGCACCATCGCAGGAACAGTTCCCCAGAATATGTGCGGCAGAATCCAGCAGCTCCGTGAGTTTATCCTCGATCCCAACGGCATAACCGGCTCCGCTGGACAGGTTGTCATAAAGATAGATATCCACAAAGGACTGATCGCCGCTCGTGCGTAAGCGGTAGCCTGCCACAAGCTCCGTAAATTCGATATCCAACTCCTTGCTGACCGCGAGACGAAGTGCCTCAGCAAGCGATTGTGCCGCACGTCCGAGCCACGGATTATTTTTTCGGTTCACATTGATTTTTTCGTCATCAAGGAAGAACTCTAGAACGAGCATATCCGTCACGAAGTCATAACCGATATCAATATTCTCAACGTTCTTATGTGTACACTTGGGAAGCCGTTTTCGCAACGCAGACTTATAGGGGCGCTGCAAGGAGTTCAATATTTTCTCGTCCTTGCCTGCCATCGCTGCACCGCAATCCGTACAGATCACGAACCCATTTCCACCAATACCGCGGTTTATCATGATAATACGCTGATTTGCACGTCTTGCAGCACGAATGTGCATCGTCCCCGACACGGGTGTCATCGCATCCTTTTCCGGCAGCGTCGAATAGAGTGGCTGCTGCACAGACGAATATTCTTCCACAAGCTGAGCCGTCTTGATAGCTTCACCATCACGAGGCGCAAATCCCCACGGTCGCACCATGCGCCGATCACGCACGGTAATCTGCGAGCTGCCACAGAATGGACACACCCCGTCATGTTCCGAGGCAAGTCCGAACCAGTCGCAGTGGTCGCAGCCAACGATCGTCTTCGCATAGTTCTCATCCTGCATATACGCAGATGCCGGCGATGAGATGTTTGTCGTTCTCCACTCACTCCCTGGATAGTAAAGACCTCCAATCTGATAGGTCTCTTTATCCACAACAATAGCACGTCCCGGGGCATATTCGCTAATAGCAATATCCAGACCACGCTCCACTTCATAGAGGATTTTTCCGTTTTGATCACCGATATGCGTACTCACGACATTTTTCGGAAATGAATAGGTTGGTATCAGCCCCTCCTCATAGAGTGCATCGAGCAGACTTTTCTCGTTATTTTTCGAACCAAAAAGTTCCGGATGCTTGTCCCGTTTATTTTTCAGATCTGTGAATCCTTGCCTCATAACCCGAGTAAAGTTCTCCATATCCAAATGTGTTGTATTTACAGCAGGACTCTGTTCCAGTGTTCCAAGAAAATCCTCGACATGCGTATCCAAGAAGGACATGGCGCTGATTTGATCGAGACTTGCATTATAACGTGCAAGGTATTCCTGCAAACACAAAATGCACACATGCCGCTGCAGCAGCTTTTCACTGGTTATATCAATCCAAGGTGTACGAGGTTCTCCGCTGAACATCGGTCGCGGGTTCTTAAAGTACAGGGTATCATGCGGATCGTCTTCACAGTAAGTGACGATGGTGGACAGACTCGCCCCACGGCGCCCCGCACGTCCTGCACGCTGCTGATAGTTCTCCCGCATCGGCGGCATATTCCGAAGTCCGACCACGACGAGCGAGCCGATGTCGATGCCCACCTCCATCGTTGTCGTACTGCTCAAAATATCGACGGGCAGTTCCCCCTCCTTCAGGAGATCCTGAAAGCGCAGCTCGTACTGCTCTGTCTTACTCCAAAGGTCGTCGCGCTGATCCTTATGCGAGAGCTGTGCGGTATGCTCCTCGGTGTCGATGATGCGGATACGCTCCCCCGCCAGTGCATCCTCTGCGGGGCCGCGCCAAAAACGCAGTGCCTCATAATCCTCAGCCTCCATGGTGTGGAGCGATGACGCACCGCAGGACGGACAGTGCCCTCGCAGCACATAGGGCGTCAGCTCACTGCATATTTCACAGCGATACCATGTATGCGATACATCGCAGCAAGGACGGACGGTGTTCAGATCAACAAAAAGTGCCGTATCCGATTCCCCGCGTTTGAGGAAACCATCCTGCAATATTTCCAACCAAAGCTTAGCCTCAGCCGAGGACGCTCCCCACCCCATAATTTCATCAATCCTATTGGAAAATTCGTTGTTTTGCACACCATATCCATCATACAATCTGCGCACATTTTCCCGCACCCCGTGCCGGATGGTATGTCCGAGTGCAGCGTGACGATCAAACAGAAACAGCAGCCACGCATTGAACACCTCGCGAAAGGTCTCCTCCGAAACGTTATGATCCGCAAGCGAATCAAGAGCTTCCTCCAGTGCCTCCTCGGTTGGCTCCAGCCAGCAAAGTGCTGCGTCATAGAGTGTATTATAGCCACCGGCAAACATCTTCAGCAGATATTCACGCATACGGTCGGGAGCATCTTCCGTAAAGGAGAGTTTTTTTACTTTGCGCGAGCGTTTTATCTTTCTCAGAGCTTCCTCACAATGTGCGTGAAAACGCTCCCTCTCATCTCCGTAAAAGAGCTGTAGATTGTTCTCCGCCGCAGAGCAGCACAAGTATCCATACAGACGATTCAGCGACGCATCATCGGGCTCTGCCTCTGTCATCCGCGCCACGGCACACACAAAAAGCTGACGGATCGCTGTTGTGTCCGATGCGTCCGACATATCCCGCGCCAGTTTTGCCGCACGCTGACGGCTGTCCGAAAAGAGCAACACCTTGCGTCCTTCATTCGGATATCGTGCAGGATTTCCTATCTTGCCGGCAACAGGAGGCTGAGAGAGAAACTGTGCCTTGATGAGATTGAAGAACGACAGATTCCCGCGCGTATGAAAGGAGGTGAGCTGTCCTGCCGCAAGTCGATGCCGGCAGTGCGGACAGGTGCGGAATGTGAACTGTGGCGGTTTCCCCTTCGCCTCGTAGCGATAGTAATAGAGTTTTCGGACGCCGCTTTCTCCATCGAGACGATCATCCTGAAAACAGAGAAAGCCACTCTTTACATCGAGATAACAGGCTTTTGGATATTGCCCACCTCGAGCTGCTTGGAAATCCGCCGATGGAAGAAAGAGATGTATCTCTTTCATATGATGATCGATCATCTCCCCCGGATCATGCCAGAGATAGACGCGGTCTCTCGTCTCAAGATCCTCTGCATCCTGTTCCAAAATATAGCCTTTGTAAAAGAGTGCTCCGCAGCGCCGATCATTATAAAGCTCATAAACACTGCTCCCACAGTCAGGGCAGATCAAATATTCATCGGACAAGAATACTCTGCCGAGTGTCAGCCCATCCTCCGTATATGTATGGGGGCAGGCGGGGTTCGTACACGCATAAACTCCGTTGATACCGCGAAACAGCATGTGCATCCGTGCAGGGAAGAGCACGCCGCCCTCCTTGCTCCGTGCCAGCGGCGCAATCGCAAGCAGAACGCTCACTGCGTGAAGGGCTGCATCGTCCGCTTCCTTGGGAAATATTTTTTCTGCAAGGTGCGCAAGCGAAACTGCCTCCCCTCGACAGATGGCAATGAGGCGCGCAAAGGGGCGATAAGACAGGATATGCCCATACATCCATATACAGATTTCATCGAAAGAAGCATCCTGCGCAGGGCCATTCTCCAGACCGAACCAGAAATCACGTAGAGCGGCAGTCTGCTCCGCCTCCTCTTTTGCAAAGCGTTCGATATCGCAGTCTGCAAAGCGAACAAACGGGATATCATATTCGGGGCTCTCGTTCAGCATCTCCCGCTGTCCCGTGAGATAACAAAACGGCGCGTCCTCCCCCGCACTCGTCAGCGCACGCGCAAAATCCAAAATCCGCCTTCTCACCATCTCATCACCATCGGGCATACTTGCCGTCGTCAGGATGAAACGGACACGATCGCGTGAAATTCCCAGCTTATGAAACAGGCGGCGGATCAGGAGAGCCACCTCGCCCCCCGAGGCACCTCGATACATATGCGCCTCATCGATGATGAACTGTAAACAATTCGCAGGGTCAGTATTCAACCAAGCCTTCGTATCACTCCATATATTTTCCTCACGTGGACGAATCAACATATACTCGAGCATGGAGTAGTTTGTGATGAGTATATCGGGGCAGACCCGCTGCATCTCAAAGCGCGTGATGAGCTCCGCATCCTCGGGATCAGGCTCATGCCGCCCCGCCTCCAGACGCTCCAAAAACGCTGACATATCCGCCTTCGCAGGGATACGCCCCTCTGCGACAAGGTGCTCGAAAAACTCCTGTTCCTGCGCATCATGCGGCGTGACAATGCTTGACAGTGTCGCATAGAGCCGCATATCCTGCTCTTTGTTCGGTTTAAGCCCTGGATATGGTGTACGCCCCGTATACATGCCGAACTGCGGTCTGCGCGCCCCCGTGCCGCAATGCGCACGAAAAATACCCGCAAATCGTCCTGCCTGATCGCCAATCAGTTTACGCAGGCGACTGATTTGATCCGATACCAACGCGTTCATCGGATACATGATAATCGTTCGTACACCGCGCATCTGCCATGTTACAGGAGACTCACGCGCCTCAGCCGCAAGTTTTGCCATGAGCGGCCACATGAAGCACTCCGTTTTCCCGGAGCCGGTTCCTGTCGCAACAAAAAGGTCTTCCCCACGCACGGATGCTTCGAGTGCCTGCACCTGATGGGCGAACGGGGTCGGATAGACACCGAGTCCCGCATCCGCCAGCGCGGCAAAATACGTCTTCATCCAATCGGGCAGTTCCGCCGTCGTTATCCCATGCACCTTTGTACAGTAGGCGGGCGAGGATTCGATATAAGGTTCTTGGTAGAGAACCCCCTGTGCATCCAGCTGCGCCTCAACGGCATGGCGCAGAATCGGTGACTTTCCAAAATACTGCGTCCTGATATAATCGGCAAGCTCTTTGCACAGTCGCCGATGAGCCGCATGCGCATTCATATCTTATTCCTCCTCGAACGAAAACCCTCGTGCAGCAAATATCACGCGGACAGCTTCAAACACCTCACGCGTACAAATGCGCAAAAAATCGGAATTATTCCCATCTGCCCCCCAACTATACAGCTTTAGAAAATTCTCCTCGCTGCGCGGCATCAGATAGCCAAGGTGTATATGTACAAGCTCACCATCCAAATGATAACGAACGGGCGGCAACATCCCGCGTACGAAAAGACAGGCATTCGCAAGATGCCTGTGCTCTGCTGTCATCCATGGCGGCAACGGTCCGCTCACCAGGAGGTCATTCCCCTCGCAGTGGTAAAAATAAAGGCTGCGTCCCCCCTCCTTCCCCTGCCACAGGAGAGATATATTTCCATGCGTATCAGGACGTCCCTGCCAATAACCATACTGATTGGGGCTGTGTTCGCGCAGGAACTCCATATCGTCACTGTACAGGGCTGATCTCCATTCTCTTCCTTTCGTTACTTGCTCCCAGTAAAGGGGAAGCGGCATCTCCACCATCTGAAACATACGATAGATATTGCCCTCGTGCGCCCCGCTTTCCCTTCGTCGATAAGAACCGATTCCGCTCACACGCACACATTCATGCGGTGATTCTCCGCGCAAAAAAGTGATTTCCCCAATGGATGCTGCAGAGAATACCGCAGGGCGAACGTGATACGCCCGATGATAGAGCAAGCCTGCTGCCTCAGAGATTTTATAGATCTCTTTGAATTGTTCCGTCCCTATAAGATCTTCTGTTTCCGGATACACCTCCACGCAGCTGCACAAGATACGTTCCATACGCAGTCTTACCGACTTGATCGAAACATCCGCACCATTCGCATCCCATAGTGCCGCATACCCCGTTCGGCCACAGAAACTGTATAGAATCCGTTGTTTCCACGACGAAACAGGCTCCTGCGTGCCACGCACGATGGAAAAAGTCGTCGCAATCTGTGCAAAAAGATCCTCCACGTCGTTCATGAGAGATCACCCATCAGCCAAGAGAGCATCTTCTTGCGCGTCTCGGAAAGTGTGCATGTTTTTTGTTCGAGCATTTCCCCCAAGCGCTCCATCTGTCCCGTCACATAGGCATACGGCAGAAGGAAGAAAAGGACTGCGGTATCAGTATTCTCATCTCCGCTGCGTCCGAGCATCACATCTATATTCGTGTGCAGGAGAGCAAAATGTTGCCGCATAAGCGGAGGCATTGGGAATGCAGAAATTGTCCTGACCCGTCTGCGGTCGGCTTTTTTAACAACAGGGAATGCCTGGTAGTCTCGTGCCCGATAACCACCAACATAATGGTTCTCCGTAGCATGATCAACAAAAAGTTCCGTACACATGGGCAGAAAGTAGTGAAACAAGCCTTGCGGCTCAAGTTGTAAATCCTCAGAAAAAGGGTGCGTTGCAATCCAAACTTTCTCGCTGTGCGCAGTGACAGATGGAAGGGAGGCGTGCCACTCATGTGCAAGAGGGTTCTCGATCCGAATTACCTCATCGGCGGAGGACAGTATCACATCCAGAACAGACGTATCAAACGCACCATCAAGGTGCAGTCGCCCGCACGTTTTCCCGCAGAGTGACACCGAAAGGGCATCTGCGATGCAGTCAGAATTTGGTCCTGTGATGAACAACGGGAGACGCAGCACATATGCCGCATAGAGATAAGCAGCAACATCACGGGTCAAATCATCTGCAACGCCAGCACTCTGCAGTTCTGACTCGATGGTCTCCAGGGTATTCTTCCAATCTGCATTCTCCTCCGGCTCTTCCCCATCCGTTCGCACCCCTGCCTGAAATGATACAGATACATGTGCAGGCAGCTCCAATACATGATGCCCGTCATGATTTGAATGCGGCATGAATGCGACCTCGGCAATAAACTCTGCCGCATTTTCTTGTGCTCTCCGAATTCGTTCCACCACATGCTGCTCGACCTCTATCGCAAACTTTTTCTGCTCCTCGACGGCACTCAACAGGATTTCTTTCCTGTATTCCAACTCCTCCAACTCCATGCGGCAGCTTTCCTTACGTTCCTCCGCCACACAGCACTCCGCATTCTTCGCAGCCAGTTCAGCCTCTGCTGTACGGAGGCGTGCAGCATTCTCCGCCGCCCATTCCTCAGCAGCGAATCCCATGCAGCGTGCTCGGACAACGTCATTCGTTTGAAGGAGTGTCGTAAGGATCTCATCCTCGATTGATGCACCATCGATATACGTCTCTGCGTGTGCAATAAAACTCTTTAGTGCAGAGGATGCTTCCCCCTCGGATACTTGTCCGGCAGCCGAAATTCTCTCCACAAGATCCATCCCGCTGAGCTGACTCAGAAAACTCTTGAACTTTTGCTGCTGCTCTCTTGTTGCACCGCGTTCTTTCAGTTTTTTCCATGACACCTCATTCAATACAACGGATTTGACAATCTCATGAAGTTTCTTCACCGATACCACATCTACAGAGTTCCCAAGCTCCAAGTTCTTAAAATATCGGCGCTCATTGGTGAGCAAAATATCATCTTTCCTACTGAAGACATACTCTGGCAGGAAATTGACATGATCGGTCAGTACGAGCTTATCTTCTACGAATGTCATATCTGAAGCAGCGCACAACAAGCCCAATAGATGCGATCCCTGCGCGCAACAAAGGAGAAAACGCTCTACCGTCGGTTCAAATGCAATGCCGCGCTTCAGTCGGGCGATTAGAGAATCCACATCATGACAATCGGAAACGACATAAATCTCGATGGGCGAAAGCCCTGGAACATGTCGGCAGTGCACATAGTCTTCCCAACGTCTCTCCCTGTGAGGTTCGGCGTACCAGTCCCATACACCAACAACACCCGTGCGCTCCGGACCATCTTTTCGAAAAAGCATATCACGATTGGCATAACGCGATGGTTCGTGTGCATCTTGAAAAAAAGGGTGAAGAGTGCCATCCTCCGCAATATCGGCAAGCCTCTTCATCCATGTATGATAGCCGTCCATCGGCTGAACCATGCAAACGGAGCGGTGCTCATAGGGAGCTGCCGCAACATTCCAATCACTGCTCACGCCGTATCCCTCCCTCGTACGCGATCGGCAAAGGTCTTTAACTTTTTATAGGCACGCTCACTCATCCACCCGCTGCGAGTGCATTGTCGTATCCATGTACAAAGGGCGGGATATGCTTTCAGCTCATATATGAGTATGGCAAGATTATGTGGGGGCTTGATCCTCCGTCCCCTGTCTCGCTGCAAGCAATGGAGAAAGTGTTCCACCGATCTCGACGACTGCACACGCGGTCTTTCCAAACGAAGAGCCCATAAGACATCACAGCCAATCACAATTTGAAGCTCCGTGCCGTAGGTCATCCGATCCCAACGGATCTCACGGTTCGCAGCAAGTTTCTCCTGCGCAGCAACGATCCCGTTTCTGTACTGAATCACAGTCCCATCATAGTGAGTGTGTATCCTGAGCCCACCGCGTGGAAGATGAGCCACAACTCCCCCTTGAACCTCTGCCCCGCTTGCATCCATCACGCATACAGGAGGAGCGTCCATGGCAGAAGCCCCTGTCGCCCGCCAGCAGTCAAACTCTACGAGCGCACTCATATGCCCTGCCACAACACGCAGATGATCCTCTGTCGTGCAGAACGAGATCAACTTGCTGTCCGCTCCGCATGAAATCTCTGTCAACGGTATACGTGGTTGCGTTTCCACTCTGCCCACACCACGCATATGAAACACAAGTTGTTCTCCGTGAAAATGCACCGTCATATCATCCATAGCGCACAGCGGGAAAAAGGGAAGCAAGGAGATCGGACGCGGGGTCAGTCGATACCCCTCAAGATCGAGAAAAAATCGAGCCACATCCTCCGTATAAGAGAGTGCACACACCTCGTAGATCCGCCATGTCCTCGACTCAGTATATCGATGTGTGACAGGTCGAACAGTAATACCAGAACATGGAGTGCAAATGCTCCGATGATGCAGCAGATAATATATTTCCCCGACCGTTACATCGGAATGCGGCGGGAGCATTCTGCCGGTATTCTTTATAAAGAGTGTACCATTCTTCACCCCACGCGTTCGTGTTGGCCAATATTTACGAAGTGATGCGTCCGCCCCCTCCACGCAAATATCATAGAACACAGAGGGTTCTTCTCCTACCGATAGATATGTCATCCCATCCAATACAAGACGCTGCCCCGCATAAATGTGTGTCTCCTCTTTACTGTTGGCACTCGAAATATGAATCCTAGAGATATGGTCCAACAATTCTTCAGGAAGTTTGGGAAAGCCGAGTTCAAAGGAAAAATGACTATGTGCTGCATTTTTGATCTTTATAGGAAGGTGATGCTCACGCACAATGTCGACGTGCTCCAAATTGATGCCGTGGCTACGCTCAAGGCAGTCCTTGCTCTTTTCGGCGGCACTATGGCGAAAATGTGGCTCTTGCCTGACACCAACAACAAAACTGACATACTGCCCGCAGAGCGCACACATGAATTGACGATTCTCTGCCGGACAGGTAAAGTGATATTCTTTTGCAGCTTCCTCTGAAGAAACCGGAATCCATTCCGTTCCATTCCAGCGACGTACATGATTGAGTGACGACATCGAGCGGCTCCCTTCTATGTTTTTTCTCCCTCATACATTCGCCATATTCTCTAATATTCCCTTTTGTTGGAAAATATTTTGATGATTCATTGAAAAACATCTTGATGAAGTACTGATAAATCCAGCCTGCGTCTCTTGACACATATTTTTTACCCGCACTGTTCCCTCGATCCACCACATAGCTCTGGCTATGCGTCCGATTTGCCTCCTTGTTCGGACGAAAACTCTACGCTAATCTAACGGCTTCATTTTATCAGCGATTCCCTAATTCTACATAGAAAAATCTCCCGGCCACTTCCGCCGTCGGGAGATTTTGTGTGCCACATTCAATTTTTCTCATACGGATAAAGCATCAGCGCACCGTCCTTGTACTCGCCGATGTAGATGTCCTTGAGCGCGTAGCCCGCCGTGCGCAGCTCGGAGTTGAGCCAGACGCGATCCTTTTCGATGAGTTCGAGGATGTCCTCATCCAGCTGTCCGTCGAGGATGAGCGGATAGCGGGCGTTCTGCTCGCCGTACTGGATGACCGTGAGCTGTCCGTTCGGCTCGAGCACAGCGCGTTTCACGTCTTTGATGTAGTAAACGCCCGCCATGCGGAGTTTCAGCGTGATGTCATGCGCGAGCATCCCGTGCCGCATAC
>ERZ773063.847-NODE-847-length-18964-cov-2.974404_pt1 | contig 18964 bp, 14 predicted proteins | sample MGYA00580625_ERZ773063 | MGnify/ENA primary metagenome ERZ773063 (study PRJEB29015, sample SAMEA2738022) | human oral metagenome | biome: human oral; feature: human-associated habitat; material: dental | place: China | collected 2042 ... | reverse complement strand
GCTCCGTTACGTTCATGCGACACGCAGCAAAAAGAGGAGGTGTCGCATGCGACAGTGTTAAAAATAAAGGTGTGTCACATGTGTCGGGGAGAGGAATTCCTCTCCCCGACTTAAACCGGTATGGCTGGTGATAAAGTGTCGGAGGGTATTGACTTTTGAATGATATAGGATATAATCATTCTTGCCGAGTTTAGAAATACTAAACTCATTGTTTAGAATACGGGATGCGATACGTTTCGGCCTACAAGGTGATAGATGTCGCTTTACGAGTGCGATGTTTTCCGAGGCGCGAGGGCAGCACCACCCGAAACGGTTTACGAGGGCAGCACCACTCGAAGCGGTTTACGAGGGCAGCCGCCGAATTCCGAAAGGCGTATTTTATGTCGATCGATATAGGAGAAAAGATCAAAGAGCTCAGGATTATGAACGGGCTTACGCAGGAGGAGCTGGCGGACAGGGCGGAGCTTTCAAAGGGCTTTATTTCGCAGCTCGAAAGGAATCTGACGTCGCCGTCAATTTCGACGCTTGAGGATATTTTACAGTGCCTTGGAATAAGCGTATCCGATTTCTTTGCAAGCGAAAAAGATGAGCAGATAGTCTTTGGAGAAGAGGATTATTTTGAAAAGGATGATGCTGAAGATGGCAATATAATTGAGTGGATAATTCCCAATGCTCAGAAGAACGAAATGGAGCCGATAAGGCTAAAGATAAAGCCTAATGGAAGAACATATCCGGATAATCCGCATGAGGGGGAGGAGTTCGGATATATTATAAAGGGAAGTATATGCATACATTTAGGCAATAAGAAGTACGAGGCAAAGGCCGGAGAAAGCTTTTATTACAAATCCGACAAAACACATTATTTAACATCAAAGAGTGGGGCAATTTTGATATGGGTTAGCACGCCGCCAAGCTTTTAGGAGGGGAAATGCAATCATTAATAGAACTTAAGAACATAAGTAAAGCATTTGGCGATACGACGGTGTTAGATGACTTTAATTTGAATGTGAATGAGAATGAGTTTATCACGCTGCTAGGACCTTCAGGTTGTGGAAAGACTACGACTCTAAGAATAGTAGGCGGATTTGAGACGCCTGATGAGGGAAGGGTGTTCTTCGAAGGAAAAGATATAACGGATCTTGCACCAAATAAGAGACATATCAATACGGTATTTCAGAGATATGCACTTTTTCCACATATGAATGTGGGAGACAATATTGCCTTTGGACTAAAGATTAAAGGCAAGAGCGATCAGTACATCAAAGATAAAATAAAGTATGCGCTAAATCTCGTAAACCTAAGCGGATACGAAAGAAGAAAAATTGATTCACTCTCGGGCGGTCAGCAGCAGAGAATTGCGATTGCAAGGGCGATAGTTAACGAACCTAAGGTTCTGCTACTGGACGAACCGCTTGGAGCTCTTGACCTTAAGCTCAGACAGGACATGCAGTATGAACTGATCAGACTGAAGAATGAGCTGGGAATTACATTCCTATATGTAACTCATGACCAGGAGGAAGCTCTTACTATGAGCGACAAGGTTATCGTTATGAACGGTGGATATATACAGCAGATGGGAACACCGGAGGAGATATATAATGAGCCTGAGAATGCATTTGTTGCTGACTTTATAGGAGACAGTAATATTATAGATGCTGTGATGCTCGAGGATAGGTTTGTAAAGATAGGTGAGACTGTCTTTGATTGCGTGGATACAGGCTTTGGCAAGAACAGGCCTGTCGATGTAATGATAAGACCTGAGGACATAATCATCAGAGAGCCCGGCAAGGGTAAAATTGATGGAGTGGTTACCCATAATATTTTTATAGGTGTCTATTATGAGATGGAGATTGAGGCAGGTGGATTCACTTGGCTGGCTCAGAATACGACCAGCTTTGCAGTAGGCGAGCATGTGAGTATTGATGTAATTCCCTTCAATATACAGATCATGCACAAACCTCAGACCAAGGAAGAGGAGGCAATAGAGATAGATGTATAAAAAGCCTTTTGCAATTCCATTCATAGCTTGGATACTTATCGGCACTATTGTTCCGGGACTTGTTATAGCTTTCTATGGATTTACGGATAGGAGCGGGACTTTTACGGTCGAAAATGTGACTAGCATTCTCGCACCTGAGCATGCCAAGGCGCTTTGGATGTCGCTACTACTCGCTTTTATCAGCAGTCTAATATGTTTAATAATCTCTTTGCCGCTCGCTTTGATTCTCAGAAACAGCAAGCTCAGCAGCAAGGGGTTTTTGGTGTTCATTTTTATCCTGCCTATGTGGATGAACTTCCTGCTCAGAACTATGGCCTGGCAGGTGCTTCTTGAAAGAGGCGGTCTGATCAATAACTTCTTTGAGAATATAGGTATGCCCGGGCTTCAGATTATAAACACGCCGGTGGCGGTTGTTTTAGGCATGGTATACGACTATCTTCCTTTCATGATACTGCCAATATATAACTCTATGATTAAAATTGAAAATGCAGTTATCGAGGCGGCCTATGACCTTGGTGCGACAAAGGCCAAGGTATTCAAGGATGTCATTATTCCACTTTCCGTTCCGGGAATAGCAAGCGGTATAACCATGGTTTTTGTGCCTGCGCTTACGACCTTTGCCATTTCAAACATGCTGGGCGGAGGCAAGATATATTTGATAGGTAATATCATCGAGCAGGAATTTACGACGACTTCAAACTGGAATCTCGGTTCGGGGCTATCGCTTGTAATGATGGTATTCATTTTGATTACTATGGAGCTGATGTCAAGGCTCGATAAGGATGGGGATGGTGCTTTGATATGAGAAAGATTGGAAGTAAGGTTTACATTGCGCTTATCGTCATGTTCCTATACCTGCCGATTTTGACACTAGCCGTATTTTCGTTTAACAAGGCTAAGACTATGGCGGTTTGGTCGGGCTTTTCGCTCAAATGGTACAGAGCCATGCTGGAAAACGAACAGATAATCGAGGCCATCAGAAATACTTTCTCGATTGCCTTTGTGGCGGCTGTGGTTTCAACCTTTATAGGAACCTTTGCCTGCCTTGGCATGAGCAAAATGAGAAAGAAGTCGCAGAACCTTTTGATGGGGCTTAATAATATTCCGCTTCTCAATGCGGATATCGTTATAGGAATATCTTTGATGATGACATTCCTGGCGTTCAAAATCGACCTTTCATGGACGACGGTTTTGCTATCACATATCACATTTTGCATACCTTATGTAATACTTTCGGTTTTGCCTAAGATAAAGCAGTTAAGTCCAAATGCCTACGAGGCGGCGCTGGACCTTGGAGCAAGTCCGCAGTACGCTTTCTATAAGATAGTATTGCCTGAGATTTGGCCGGGAATCTTTTCGGGATTTTTGCTTGCTTTTACGATGTCGGTAGACGATTTTGTTATAACGCACTTCACAAGAGGTGCAGGGATAAACACGATTTCAACTTTGATATATAGCCAAGTTAAAGTCGGAATCAAGCCGACGCTGTTTGCACTTTCGACGGTAATATTTTTGCTGGTGCTCGTCATACTGGTGATAACAAACATTCTTTCAGGTATAAAGGAGGGCAAGGGCAGATGAAGAAAAAAATAGTTTCAATGCTTCTAATTATCGCACTCTGCCTAGGGCTTACCGCCTGCGTAGGAAATAGTGATAAGGGGGCAAGAAACCCCAAAGTTCTTAAGGTTTACAGCTTAGGTGACTACTTTGATCCCGCTTTGATAGACGAGTTCGAGAAGGAAACCGGAATTAAGGTTGTTCTTGATAATTTCGATACAAATGAAGAAATGTACCCGGTTATGACAAAAGGAACAGTAAAGTACGATGTAATATGTGCATCGGACTACATGATTCAAAAACTTCTAAAAAAGAAACTTCTAGCCAAGCTCGACTATGCAAAGCTACCAAACTACGAAAATATTGATCAAAGGTATATGAAGCTTGCATCAAAGTTTGACAAGAATAACGAGTATGCGATTCCGCATACATGGGGAGTGCTCGGCATCATGTATAACACAAAGAAGATTGCTAAGGGTGAGATTAATTCTTGGAATGACCTTCTTAAAAAGAAGTACGACCAGCAAATTGTCATGCCTGACAGCGTGCGAGATAACTTTGCTATTGCGCTAAAGGCTAAGGGATACTCGATAAACACTAGGAAAGAGACTGAGCTCAAGAAGGCAACAGAGTTCCTACAAAATCAAAGACCTCTGGTCTACAAATACTCAAACGATGCGGCAAGAGATCTTGCCATCGGAGGCTCTACGGACATTGCCGTTGTCTGGAATGGGGAGGTTCTTTATTCAAGGGAGGAAAACAGCAATTTAGATTTCGTTGTACCGAAAGAGGGAAGCGAGGAGTTTCTCGACATGTGGGCAATACCTGCAAATGCTGAACACAAGAAGAATGCTGAGAAGTGGATTGATTTTATGATGCGCAAGAAGACTGCGCTAAAAAACTACAAATACCTGACCTATACCATTCCTAATAAGGCGGTCATAGATGAGGTATCAAAGGATACTGAGAACGAGAAATACATCTTCCCGGATGAGAGTATCATATCAAAATGTGAATCGCTCATGGATCTCGGCACCAAGTACGACGATATGTATAATAAATACTGGAAGAAGTTTAAGTTAAATTAATCTACAATGATACGGTAAATAAGCATTAAAAAACCGCCTCGGAGCCGGCTCATGGTGAGCTTTCCTCCGCAGGCGGTTTGTTTCTATATTATATGAATGTATTTTTCCAACTCTTTTTCAAATTCAACGCGGTGATGCTTGGTATAAATACCGGGGATTCCGCCGGTGTGAATCATAACTACGTTTTCGCCCTTTGATATATCGCCCTTTTCTACCATCTCAAGTATACCCGCAAAGGTCTTACCTGTATAGCATGGATCCATGATTATGCCTTCCTTGCTCCCCAGGTAGTAGATTGCTTCACGTACTTCTTTGCAAGGATTGTTGTATGCACCTCTGTGATAGTCGCAACTAAGGTCAAAATCACTTTCCTTAGCGTCAAACTTCATTCCAAATTCTTCCTTACAGCTGTTGTAGTATTCGATAGCTGTTTTTTCTATTCCATCAGGAAATGGCTCAATTGCAATGCCGGTGAGCCTAAAACCTAGGTTTTCATTCTTCTGTCCGGCAAATAGCCCCATATAGGTTCCCATGCTACCAACAGTTGTAATTACGCGTGGATCCTCTAGTTTCATTTCCTTAAGCTGCTTGTCAAGCTCAAGTGCGCAGTCGTAGTATCCGAGCATACCTATATTGTTTGAGCCGCCGGTGCAGATAAAGTAAACCTTTTCGCCTTTGTTTTCCCATTCTTTGGTAATCTTTGCAAAAGCTTCTTCAGCGACTTCCTGCTTTGTTCTTGTACCATCGTTGTGAACGAGGTAGACATTGCAGTTCATGATTCCATCTAGTATAAGATTAGCAGATATTTCACCCGGATATTCGTCAACGGCAACTATGGCTGATTTCAGTCCGAAGTGAGCGGCTGAAGCCGCGGTAAGTCTGCCGTGATTGGTCTGTGCACCGCCGGTAGTAAGAAGCATGGTTGCACCCTTATCCAAAGCATCCTTTACGAGATATTCGAGCTTGCGAAGCTTATTTCCGCCGGTACCGAGGGCCGTTATATCATCTCTCTTGAGATAGAGGTTTATACCTAGATCATCAGAGACATTTTTGAGATATGTAATCTGTGAAGGCTGCATCAAAATATTAACCTTATCATGTCCGTAAAGCATAGCATAGACTCCTTTCAGTTAACAAACATTATGTTTTTATATAGATAATACCATACTTTGATATATTTTATAATACATAGATAATATTTCATAATACTAATGCTAATATTAACTCAGACTGTGTATAATATAAGATAATTATGTTGATAAGATTATTTTGACTGATATTGATGAGAATATTTTGACTGATAAATTGACTGTTATGAAACGGATGATTTATAATATTTGATTAAACAATGGAGGTATCATTATGAAAGCACGCGAATTACTAAACAACCCATTTCTGAACAAAGGAACGGCGTTCACTATGGAGGAACGTAAGAAACTTGGTCTAATTGGACTACTCCCTCCATATGTTCAGACTATAGAAGAGCAGGCTGCACAGACATATGCTCACATGGAAAGAAAGACGACTGATTTGGAAAAACGCCTATTTCTAATGGAAATATTTAATACTAATCGTACGCTTTTCTACTATTTATTTTCTCAGCACCTAGAGGAGTTTAACCCTATTGTATACGATCCAACAATTTCTGAAACAATAGAAAACTATAGCGACCTCTTTGTAGATCCTCAGTATGCAGGATATCTTGATATAAATCATCCCGAAAATATCGAAGAAACCTTAAAAAATGCTGCAGGAGGCCGCAATATTCGTCTAATTGTTGTTACAGATGCTGAGGAAATCCTAGGAATCGGCGATTGGGGAACAAATGGTGTGGATATTTCAGTAGGAAAGCTTATGGTTTATTCTGGAGCGGCCGGAATTGATCCTGCTACTGTACTGCCTTTAGTGATAGATGCTGGAACAAATCGCAAGGCACTCATTGATAATCCTAATTATTTGGGAAATCGTCACGAGCGTGTTACGGGTGAAGCATATTACGATTTCATTGACAAGTTTGTACAGACTGCGGAAAAACTCTTCCCAAAACTATATCTACATTGGGAGGATTTTGGACGCTCAAATGCAGCTAAAATCCTTGAGAAATATCGCAAAAAAATACCTACTTTCAACGATGATATTCAAGGAACAGGTATAGTAACTCTAGGAGGTCTATATGGTTCATTGGAGATTTCGGGAGAAAAGCTAACAGATCAGATTTATGTATGCTACGGTGGTGGCACAGCTGGTGCGGGAATTGCATCACGTGTACATAGAGAAATGGTAAACGAAGGACTTTCAGAGGATGAAGCTTACAAGCGTTTCTTTATGGTAGATAAGCAGGGGCTTCTATTTGACGATATGGATGACCTAACACCTGAGCAAAAGCCTTTTGCAAAGAAGCGTTCTGACTTTGCTAATCCAGATAAGATGACAAGTCTATTAGAAGTAGTTAAGACTGTTAAGGCTACAATTTTAGTTGGTACATCAACAAATCCGAATTCTTTTACAAAAGAAATTGTCGAGGTTATGTGTAAAAACTCAGCACATCCAATGATTTTCCCACTTTCAAATCCAACAAAGCTTGCTGAAGCAAGGGCTAAAGACCTAATAAAATGGTCAGATGGAAAAGCATTCGTTGCAACAGGTATACCTGCTGATACTGTTTCATATAAAGGTGTAGATTATGTTATCGGTCAGGCTAATAATGCTTTGATATATCCAGGTCTAGGACTTGGAATGCTAGCATCCGAGGCTAGCCTTTTGACAGATGAAATGATTGGTTCAGCAGCTCGTGCGCTAAGTGGAATCATAGATATGAAAAAAGCGGGTGCTCCTGTATTGCCACCGTTTAAGTATGTTGCAGAGGTTTCAATTAAGGTAGCCGAGGCTGTTGCAAAGAAGGCTCAAGAGCAGGGGCTTGCGCGCTCTGAGGAGAAAGATATGGCTAAGGCTGTACGAGAGCTTAAGTGGTATCCTAAGTATCGTTAACATTTGTGTGTTATTAAAGTGTGCCGAGAAAGATATTGCTTGGCACACTTAGTATAAAGAAGGTGTTTTATGAATATATTATTGACCTCTATAGAGAGTATAATTCCTATAATAGTTATAATTGTCTTAGGATATGTTCTTCAGAACCGTGGATGGTTTGCGGAAAGCTTCGGAGCAAATCTATCACGCTTGATTATGAATGTAGCACTTCCAGCATCAATTTTTGTTTCAGTTATGAAATATTTGACGCTAGATAAGTTAATCAGCCTTTCAGGTGGCTTACTCTATACCTTTGGAGCATTCATATTAGGCTACATAGTAGCTTTCATCACTGTTAAGGTGTTCAAGGTTAGACCAGGACGCAGGGGCACGATGATTAACACATTTGTGAATGCAAATACAATATTTATCGGTTTGCCTTTAAATATTGCGTTATTTGGAAATGAAGCGCTTCCTTACTTCTTGATTTACTATATTACAAACACAGTCTCAACTTGGACACTAGGTGTATATTTGATGACAAGTGACAGCAAGACTGGTAAGAAGGCTGGCGCTAACAAGTTCGATTGGAAGAAGCTTCTACCCGCACCACTTATAGGATTTCTAGTGTGTTTGGTTATTAAAATCCCAGTGCCTAGCTTTGCAACGAGTACGCTTACATATATAGGAAATCTAGTCACTCCGCTATCTCTACTATACATAGGTATAGTTCTTTCAAAGGCAGGACTAAAGACGATTAGCCTAGATAAAGATACCATTATTACCTTAATTGGAAGATTTGTACTTGGACCTGCTTTAATGATTGCAATTCTTTCGTTGACAGCAAAGGGAATGGCTACAGCAGAGTATAAAACATTTGTTATCCAGTCTGCAGCACCTGCACTTGCAGTTTTGCCAATCCTTGCACATCAAGGCGATGGAGATGTAGAATTTTCAACAAATGTCGTTACTGTAAGTACAATTCTATTTGTAATCGTTGTACCTATTGTTGATATGATATTAGGATAGAGGATTTTATGAGTAAGATTATTAGAATTCTAAAAAAATGGAGAAATCTTATTAAGCTGGTCTTGTTCATGTCAATAGGAAGCCTTGTTATAATTGAAATCGTTAGAATGTTTAAGTCTATTTCTATCGATGAAGTGACAAGCACGATAGGAAATCTAGCACCTGAGAAGGTGCTTTCCCTATTTGTACTTGGTTTTGTTGCAGTGTCACCTATGATGCTTTATGATTATATTTTGAACAATGAATTAGACCAAAAACCAAGACTGTCATATCTTTTACAGACAAGCTGGACCATTAATACACTAAATAATATGATTGGTTTTGCGGGTCTTGTTGATGTTGGACTAAGATATTCATTTTATGCAGATGAGGAAAAGCCAGATAGAAGCATGCAGGCAATTTCTCGCGTCATGCCGTATTTCATGAGCGGATTTTCATTAATGTCGTTAATCAGCTTAATTTTAATTTTTGTTTTCCCAAGCTCATCGGATATACATCGCTACTGGCCCGCACTACTAGCTGCAGCGCTTTATCTGCCTATAATAATTCTTATTTCAAATAGAAAAAACTTAGCTTACTTTGGCCAAATGAAAGGGAAAACTGCTATGGCACTATTCATATCCTCAGCGATAGACTGGTGTTGCGTCAGCATTTTCTTTATATTAGTAGGCAGATTTCTAGGATATCATATACCAAATCATGAACTATTGCCATTGTTCATGATTTCCATAACTGTTGGTATAATGTCCATGATTCCTGGAAGTCTCGGAAGCTTTGATATAGTAATTGTAACAGGACTTGTAAGTCTTGGTCTTGATAAAGTTCAGGCACTTAGCTGGATATTCATCTACAGGTTATTTTATTATATATGTCCTTTCGTAGTAGGAGTAATCCTGTTTATCAAGAATATGGGTGGACAAATAAATGAAAAGTATCTTGGTATTCCAAAAAAAGTTTTAGAGTCGTTAACTATTATGGTACTGGTCTGGTCATTTAGGCTGTTTGCAATATTTTTGATAGTGTCTGCCATTATTCCACAGGAATTAGCTCACGTGCCTATAATAAAGGAACTTGAACCAGTAGAAGGTCAATTTATTTGGCAATTTCCTTGTATCCTTTTAGGAATATTGTATTTTTTAGTATCAAGATTAATTGCTTGTCGTATAAAGTTTGTCCCTGAAGTTGCTACAGTACTAGGCATATTAACTTTGATTTATTTGAATATTGGAGCCCACTCTATACCGAGCAGTTTATTTCTTACTGCGATGATAGCCATCACATGGTGGAATAGGAGAGAGTTTGATCGAATCGGATATACATATGCATGGGAGGATCGAGTAAAGGATCTTAGTGGAATAGGTGCCACATTGATTGCTACGCTTGTCTTTCTTGCTCGCATGGACTCTCATCATCTAGGCAGTTTATATCATATGAAGAAATTTGTCTCACATTGGCTAGGACTACTTATAATGGCTCTGATTATAGTTCTTGTTTACCGTGTGATTCTCCGTTTCATGAGAAACTCTGGTACGGCTTTTGGGAGTGAATTTAATAAGGAAAGATATGAGAACTTTTTAGCTACAATTGACAATAAAAATCTAGATGCATCTCTTGCCTTTTTAGGCGATAAGTATCTTTATTGGTACCAAGAGGATGGAGAGGATAGAGCAGTTTTTCAATTTGCTATGGAAAATAATAAATGTGTTGTAATGTCTGACCCATTATCGCAACGGGGCTATCTGGATAAGGCAATATCAAAATTTTTGGGAGATGCAGAACTTGAGAATATATCCGTAGTTTTCTATGAAGTAAACCAGGAAACAACGCTTGTTCTTCACGATTATGGATATGATTTTATGAAATTCGGAGAGATGGCGCATGTTCCTCTAGATACATTCACTTTAAAAGGAAAGTCTGGTAGAAGATTTAGAACTGCTGTTAACAAGCTAGATAATAAAGGTTATAAATTCGAGGTACTACAGCCTCCGTTTGATGACACATTAATGGCTACGCTTAGACACATTTCAGATAGCTGGCTAGATGGACGTCAGGAAAAAGGCTTTTCACTAGGATATTTTGATGAAGAATACATAAAGCTTGCGCCTATTGCTATAGCAAGAGACGAGAATGATGAAATACTTGCATTTGTGACATTTATGGTAGAGAATAGCAAGGAAATTTCTGGTATAGATTTGATGAGGTATGATTTAGATAAATCACCAAACGGAATAATGGATTACCTATTTATCAAGACTATATGTTATTTCAAAGAGCAGGGGGCACATAATTTCGACTTAGGAATGGCACCTTTATCAAATGTTGGAAGAGCAAAGCATAGCTTTATGCAGGAAAAAATAGCCTATCTGATATATGCCTTTACAAACAGATTCTACTCTTTCAACGGTCTAAGACAGTATAAAGAAAAATTCGGGTCGGTTTGGGAACCTAGATATGTTGCATATCCAAAGGCTAATTGGCTAATCGTTGATATGATATGTATATATAGAGTTGATAACAGAAAGATTAAGAAGATTTACTAGATTTATCAGGCTTAAATTATAGGAGAGAATTATGCTGGAGTTAAAAAATATAACAAAGATATATAATAGCGGTGCAGGGGTGCAAAAGGCACTGGACAATGTTTCCATATCATTTGCCGGACACGAGTTTGTTTCCATACTCGGTGCAAGCGGAAGCGGCAAAACTACGCTTCTCAATTTGATTGGGGGACTCGACGTATACGACGATGGAGATATGATAGTCGACGGCACGTCAACAAAATCCTTTAGAGACAAGGATTGGGATAGCTACAGAAATGCAACGATTGGATTTGTATTTCAAAGCTACAATCTGATAAGTCATCTTTCGGTGCTAGAAAATGTCAAGCTCGCTATGTCGATTTCAGGTATATCAAATAGGAAAAGCAAGGAAAAGGCAGCCGAGGTTCTAAAGAAGGTCGGTCTTGCTGAACACATGAACAAGAGACCTAATCAGCTTTCTGGCGGACAGATGCAGAGGGTTGCTATTGCACGTGCACTGGTGACTGACCCTAAGATAATCTTGGCTGACGAACCAACGGGCGCGCTAGATAGTAGCACGAGTGCGCAAATTATGGATCTTATTAAGGAAATAAGTAAAGATAAGCTTGTTATAATGGTTACCCATAATGCGGAGATAGCCGAAAAATATAGCGACCGTATTGTCCGCTTGTCTGATGGTGTAGTTATTGAGGATACCGCAGCTAACTCGGTAAGGGATTCGGGCAGCGAGTACAAGTGTGCAAAGACATCTATGTCGCTTGCACAGGCGATAAACTCAAGCTTTAAAAACCTTTTGACAAAGAAAGTAAGAACAATCCTTACTACTATTGCAGCAAGCATTGGAATTATAAGCATTGCAACAGTTATGGCTATTTCTTCTGGAATGAATGGCTATATCAAAACCACGCAGGAAGATACGATTTCGACCATGCCTGTAACAATCTCTGCAGTAGACTCCAAAACGGTTCTTAGAACAGGCCCTAGTAAGACAAAGCCTAGCAAGGAAATTAAGCTTGCAGACGCCGGAAGCATTCATTTAAACAGATACACTGAAAATGCTCTAGGAGGAAATGATGGTGATTTCATCTCTTACATGAAAAAGTATGCAGGCAAGTACTACAAGAGCCTCGAGTATAGCACTGGATATATGCTCAAGGCTTTGATTAAGGACGAAAACGGCAAAATTCAGTCGGTTAAGGAAAATGAAGTTAGGACAATCTTTAATACAATAAGCAACTTCGCTGTACTTCCAGCTGATGAAAAGACTATAACAAATGACTACGACCTATTAGCGAGCAAAACGGGAAAGTTCAAATATCCTGGAGAAAATGAAGCCATACTATTTGTCGGTGCAGAGGGAACTCTAAATGAAAATCAGCTTACCTTGCTTGGATATAGCGGCAGAAAGAGCGTTAAGCCTGAGGAAATCGTAGGAAAGAAGTTTAAGATACTGAATAATAATCAGTATTTTCGTCAGTTTGGCGATGTTTTTTTACCAAATGAAATAACAGAAAGCCTTTACGATGAAGGCAAGGAGCTTGAAATCATTGCAGTAATGAGGCTTAATGACAGCTCTAAGAACTCTTTCAACGGGCTTATCGGATATAACAGAGATTTTCTAGATAGCATGCTAAAAATGGAGAAGGACTCTGATATTGTAAAGGCTCAGCAGGAGAGCAGGAGTAAGAGCCTCATAGGCGGAAGCGGTGATTCGCTTACAGACGAAGGCTATCAGGAAATAATGCAGCAGCTTGGAGGAGATAGCACTCCTAAGAGCATAAGCTTTTATGCAAAGACCTTTGATGATAGGGAAGCAGTAATAAGCACACTAACAAAGTTTAACAAGGAAATAGAAAAGAAATACGGAAAAGATAGCGATAATTATCAAAGGTATGTGATTTCGTATACGGATACAGCAAAGCTGATAACCAAGGCCTTTGGAGATATCATAACTTCGATAACCTTTATTCTTATCGCATTCTCTGCAATTTCACTTCTCGTTTCATCAGTAATGATAGGAATACTGATTTACGTATCAGTTGTCGAAAGAACAAAGGAGATTGGTATACTTCGTGCACTGGGAAGCCGAAAGAGGGATGTTTCTCGTATTTTCAATGCAGAGGCGGGAATCCTGGGACTAATATCAGGAGTTCTGGGAGTAGCTGTAGCTAGTGCTCTAACCATTCCAATAAATAGACTGGTAACAAATTCTTTGAATATAAAAGGCTTTGAGGCAAGTGTGAGTCCGGAAGCGGCAGGTACGCTAATTCTTCTAAGCGTCGTATTGACACTTATTGCCGGATTTATACCATCAAAAATTGCAGCGAGAAAGAATCCGGTAGAGGCTTTGAGGACGGAATAAAACTTTTTAATTTCATTTCATAATGGTTTCATAAATGCAAATTAATATAAAAAGCATGATAGATATTAATTACATGTGATATCGAGCTGTAAGCCGCAAATTACAGGGAATCTAAGCGAACTAAAAAGCTTTGAGCTGATTCTTAGAGGTCTAAGCGGATTATGAGATTTGATATGACAAAGAACTGGAGGGAAACTTGACTAAAAATGCTTTAGCATATATTTGCAGAAAGAGAAACAGAAGTATAATCGCATTTATTCTTATAACTTTGGTACTGTCATCTCTTTATTCATGTTTTTATGTTGCGAAATCAATAGATGGAGTAGAGCGTTCCATTTATAGATTGTCAAATTCTTCAATATCCATAGCCAAGAAGAATGCTAAGGATCTTTTCAAAAAGGAGGATTTGAAAGCACTAAAATCCATAAAGGACATAGATGAAATAACAACAGAGTATGATGGCACGGCTAAGTTGACAAGCGGAAATGTCTTTGCCGGCAATCAAAAAGTACAAAGGGATGATGTACCTCAGGATTTAAAAAATCTTGTAGCAATTCACGCAGTCACGGAAAGCAAGAAAAACCTGCTCTTCCGCAGCAATGCATTCATGATAGATGAGGGGCGAGGCATACGAAAAGGTGATAAGTCAACAAATTGGTTCAAAAAGAAGAAGCACAAAAAGAAGCTTACAGAAAACAAAAAGAACAATTGGAAGCTGCACGATAAGATAGATCTCAATCTGATTTCAGATGGAAATTACAGCAAAGCTTCATCTAACCAGAAGAAGTTCGAAATAATAGGTATATTTAGCGGTAAGACAACGGAGCAATATACAGGACTCTCGTCGGATCTTAGCGAGAACATGCTGTTTACAGATTATTACGGAAGCCAAAGAGCCTTGGGATTGAGTGAGAATAAGGAAATCGCGAGTAACTTAAGGTTATATGTAAAGAACCCTCAGGATATGGACAAGATTATAAGTAAGATCAAGGCACTTGATATCGATTGGTCAAAGTATGAAATAGTAAAGGATTCCAAAGCCTTTGACCAGACATCGGGAGCCATCGGAAATATGAAGCACATCATAAGATTGACTTCAGGATTGATAGTTCTAGGTGCAATAGTAGTTCTTTCGCTAATTCTGATCTTATGGATAAGAGAGAGAACATACGAGATAGGTATACTGCTTTCGATAGGAGTGAGCAAGTTTAGGATAGTCTTGCAATTTGTACTTGAGCTTGTGTTCATATCGATTCCGGCAATTCTGATATCCCTACTTTCGGGAAGCCTTTTGATCAACCAGCTTGTGGGTGCGATACTTCCGGATGAGGGTTCATTTATCCAAGGCAGCTTGGTGCAGCAGGGATTCGGGCTTGATAATATCATAAGTCTATTGCAGTGCTATGGAGTACTGATACTGATTATCTTTATATCTGTTGTCGTAGCATCGTCAACAATCTTAGTGAAGAAGCCGAAGGAAATTTTATCAAAAGTTAGTTAGGAGAAAATGATGAGTGTTTTAGAAGCAAAGAATATAAGTTACAACTATGCAAATTCGAAGGAAAAAGTTTTATCTTCTATAAATCAAGGATTTGAAGAGGGAGTTTTCTATGCGATTATCGGAAAGTCCGGTGCCGGCAAGTCCACATTTCTCTCGCTTTTGGCAGGACTCGATACACCGCAAAGCGGAGAGATACTTTTCAGGGGAGAAAATATCGAAAAAACGGGATACAGCAATCACAGAAAGGATCACATCTCGCTAGTATTTCAAAACTACAATCTAATAGAATACCTCACGCCGATGGAGAATATAAGGCTTGTAAACAAACATGCGAGCGAGGATATTTTGCTCGAACTCGGTCTTGACAGAAGCCAGATAAAGCGAAATGTACTTAAGCTATCGGGCGGTCAGCAGCAGAGAGTTGCTATCGCAAGAGCGCTGGTTTCCGAGGCTCCTGTGATACTCGCCGACGAGCCTACAGGAAATCTGGATGCAGGCAGCTCCAAGGAAATCATAGATATATTCAAGAGGCTTGCTAAGGAGAGAAACAAATGCGTGATAGTCGTTACCCATAGCAAGGACATTGCGGATGCAGCCGATGTAGTATTAGAGATTAGCAATAAAAAGCTAAAGGTAAAATAATTGAATTTGGAGGATAGTCGTGATTAAAAACGGTTTTAGATACGTAAGAAGAAAGTTACTTAGGACCATTGTCATCTTGCTTGTAATCCTATCGATGTCTACATTATCAATGATAGGTTTGTCAATCAAAGCAGCGACGGACAAGGCTTCTAATGAGACATTCAAGAATATAACAAACAGCTTTTCCATGGAGATTAACAGATCCGTAAATCAAGGTACCCCACGAGGCGGTGGTAATGTTAGAGGCCAGGATATCAAAAAAATCTCCAGCATGAAGGAAATTGACGGATATGTAAAGAGAATCGGAAGCGTTGCAGACCTTGACGGATACGATCTCGTCGAAACTGCAGAGTCCACTGCTAATCTTTCTCCTGAGAGGATAAAGAATTTCAAAAGAACGGTTATGCTGACAGGTGTAAACGATTCTAAGCGTGAAACAAAATTCGTATCCGGAGCATATAAGCTGGTAGCGGGTAAGCACCTTACACCTAATGATAAAAACAAGATTTTGATGCACAAGGATCTTGCAGCTAAGAATAAGCTGAAGGTCGGTGATAAGATAAAACTGAAGTCAAATCTCTTTGATGCGGACAACGAAAAGAAGGCAAATGAGACAGTCGAGGTAGAGATAAAGGGTCTCTTCGACGGACATAATGAGGGTGGCGTAAGCTCACCACAGGAGCTATATGAGAATACTTTGATTACAGACCTTCATACTGCAGCTAAGGTATATGGAAATACTGAGGATACAGCTGTTTATCTGGATGCAACTTTCTTTGTGAAGGGTGATAAGGATTTGGACAAGGTTATGGAGAAGGTTGAGGAACTTGACATAGACTGGCAGAGTTACAATCTTGTAAAGAGTTCGTCAAACTATCCTGCTTTACAGCAATCAATTTCAGGAGTATATTCTCTTGCTAATAAGTTATTTATAGGTGCACTTATCTTTGCCGGAATTGTAGTTTCACTGCTTCTATTCCTATGGATAAATGCAAGAAAGAAGGAAATAGCTGTAATGCTGTCGATGGGTATATCAAAGGGCAAGATACTGTTACAGTTTGCTTCAGAGCTCGTATTCATATCGATACCTGCATTCATAGGCTCATATTTTGCGGCTTCTTACCTTGGAAAGGCTATGGGTAACAGCATCCTGAAAAAGGTTACAGGAGATATATCGAAGAAGCTTGCTAGTGAGTCATCGGGAACCCAGCTTGGCGGAGGTGCCGAGGTCGACGGCTTCAACAAGACTCTTACAAGCCTTGACATAGAAGTAGGAATGAGCATATTTACCCAGGTGGTTGTATTTATGGTTATCATACTTGGTATTTCACTTCTGATTTCATCGTTTAACATACTCAGAAAGAAGCCTAAGGATCTGCTTACAGACATAAAGTAGTAAATGATAAATAACAAAAATGACGAATGTCGATGTGTTTTTCTATCGATGTTCGTCGTTTTGTATTATAATTTAGGTGAGAATTTGTAATAAATATAGCAATGAGGAAACAGAATGAAGATATTGGTTGTCGAAGATGACAAAATGATAAGAGAGGGTATATGTGAGTATATGACGGAGTTCGGATACGAGATGATTGAAGCTGAGGATGGCAAAAAAGCTTTGGTCGAATTCGACAAGAACGATGTCGCCGTGGTTATCTTGGATATTCAAATCCCTTTTTTGAGCGGGCTTGAGGTTCTCAAGGAAATCAGAATGCGAAGCAAGGTGCCTGTTTTGATGCTCACAGCATTCAGTGATGAGGAATACAAGATAGATGCCTTTTCTAATTTAGCCGATGGATATATCGAGAAACCCTTTTCGCTTCCTGTCCTGAGGGCAAGGATTGAATCGCTGATTAAGCGCCATTTTGCCGAAACCGATAAGTTCCAATATAAAGATGCAGAGGTTGACTTTATAGGTTATACTGCAAAGTACAAAGGAGAATTTGTCGATATAAAAGCTAAGGAACTTGAGATATTAAAGTGCTTACTTAGCAATGAAGGACAGGCCTTGACAAGGATGCAGATAATCGACAGTGTATGGAAGCTCAGTGATGAAATTCCCTTTGATAGAGTTATAGATGTGTATATAAAAGAGCTGAGGAAAAAGCTCGGCCTGGATTGTATTGTTACGATAAGAAATGTTGGTTACAAGTTAGAGAGAAAATGAAGAGACTAAAGATATTTCCTAAAATTTTTTTACAGACATTTATCATCATAGATATTTTGATTATACTGATTCACCTTTCAGTGTTCTTTGTATTTCCCAAAACTTACTTGGAAACCAGAAAGAAGGAAATCACAAGAAAGGCCGATGAAATCGCGTCAAACAGCAAGGGAAAGGATATAAGCTTTGTAAAGCAGGCATTGGAATTTTATTCGAATAACAGCGAAATAAAGGCATTTGTCAAGGAAGTTGACGGCAATAACAATGTCAAGGTGGGCGATGATATCGGTGTTGATTATAAGAGTGAAAACAACTCGGTAATTCTTGAGGAAAGGAAAATCCGCCTTAAGAACGGTAAGATGATAAGTGTACACTTTGTTTCGTCCGAAAACATGCAAGAGGATGCAAAGCGGCTCAGCTTAAGTTTTCTGCCTTACTCAATTATTGTTTCGGTGATGTTTTCTCTGGTTGTTTCATACGCCTACGCGAGATCCATAAGCAAAAATGTGCACGAAATAGTTGGCGTAGCCGAGAGGATGGCTGCACTGGATAGAGATGCACGTCTCAAAATCAATTCGGGCGACGAAATAGGGCAGCTCAAGAATCAAATTAACTATCTGTATGAAACCATGCTCGGGCTGATAGACGATCTCGAGGAAAAGAACGAGGAGATAGTGAGATTGGAAAAACTCAAATACGATTTCTTCAGGGGTCGATCGCATGAACTTAAGACTCCGCTCGCATCACTCAAGATAATCCTCGAAAACATGAAGTATAATATAGGAAAGTACAAGAACAAGGACCTATATATATCAAATTGCATCGATATTGTAGATGAGCTCAACCGCAGTATCTCGCAGCTGTTGTTTATTTCTAGTTATGATCAGCTCAGCAATGATGAGGAATATCTCTGCGTAAAGGATGCTCTTATCGACATTGAGAATAAATATTCTGCCCAAATCGAGCAAAACCATCTTGAGATAAATATAGAGCTAGGGGAGGAGAAGCTTTATATAGGAAGAACTGCACTCAAAATTGTACTATCAAATCTCATGAGCAATGCGACAAAATATAACATAGAAGGTGGATATGTAAATATCGGCATCAAAGACGAC
>ERZ773063.846-NODE-846-length-18969-cov-5.541239_pt1 | contig 18969 bp, 13 predicted proteins | sample MGYA00580625_ERZ773063 | MGnify/ENA primary metagenome ERZ773063 (study PRJEB29015, sample SAMEA2738022) | human oral metagenome | biome: human oral; feature: human-associated habitat; material: dental | place: China | collected 2042 ... | reverse complement strand
CCGCGAGTATTACAGGGTTCCTCCCGGCATCACGGGAATGTGGCAGGTGAACGGGCGCAGCGATACCACATACGAGGAACGTGTCGCCATGGATACATGGTATGTGCGCAACTGGTCTGTTTGGATTGACCTTGTGTATCTGTTTAAGACCGTGAAGACTGTATTTACAGGAAAAGGGGCTTATTAAATATCATCGTATCGATAATTATATACTTTGAGGATAAACACTGATGAAGATTACTGTGATTACCGCAGTGTATAACGGTGAGAACACTATAGAGAAAACCATTGAATCGGTTTTAGCACAAGAAGTGAAGCCCTATGAGTATCTTATCATAGATGGCGAGTCTAGTGACAATACAGTTAAAATAACAGAATCTTATCGTAGTGCTTTCGAGACGAACAATGTAATTTATCGTATCGTATCGGAACGTGATTCTGGAATTTATGATGCGTTCAACAAAGGGGTTCGTTTATCCACGGGAGAGTTCATTGCTTTTTTGAACGCAGATGATTGGTACGAACCAACGGCTCTTAAAGTCGTGCAGGAGACATATACGCGAGAATCATTTGACTTTGCCTATGGAACAATACAGTATGTCGGAGCGAAAGGTGGCATCTTGAAGAAAAAATCCAAGCTAGATACTTTCGTTTCCAGTCGGAATTGGAACCACCCAAGCAGCTTCGTCAGACGTGAGCTATATCTTGACAATCCCTTTGATCAGACACTCAAGGTGTATGCAGATTTTGACTGGTTCCTAAAAATACGAAAACAAAATGTGAGGATTGTTATATTTCCTGACGATGCTGTGATTGCACATTTCAGAGCTGGAGGAGCAAGCATCAACGCAGATTTTTCACAGATGCTTGTACGGGCAAAAGAGAAAGCATTCGCGTATAGGAGAAATGGCTATTCCAACATATATATGGCAGAAGCTTACGGTTGGGAATTTGTAAAGTATATTTTTTCTGTTGTATTTTCTTGAGCTGCAGATTGTTGCATGGGAGATTTAGATACGTGTCTGATATAAAAATGCGCAGAAAAGTGTTATTTCTAGAAGCTCGGAACTTTGGTGATGCAGTCATAAAAAATACACTGCTTTCAGAGTATGGAGCAGGTTATCCCGATGATCAGATTGATCTCTGGGCAAAGAGGCAGTTTGCGGATATATTTTCGGATAATACACGAATTCATCAATTCTATGCTTCTGGATTCCCCGTCGCGGGGATAAAGTCATGGGATATCATTGCGCTGATAAAAACAATATGGACACTTCGTAAGGAACATTATGATCTTGCAATTGATACGATGGGAGACTTTCGAGAACGTTTTCTTCTGTGGCTAGTGCATCCGAAAAGAATTGTCAGCATCGAGAGGGAGAAAGGGAGTCCCTTTAACCGGCTGATTCGTCGAGGTTTGTCTTTCCTTGTCGAGCCTGTCCCAATATCGAAGGATATGGTGAATGTTTATTCGCAACTTAACTATTTACTTGGGAGTTTAGGGATTCAAAGACAAACACGACAATCCTCTGATCAAAGCTCATATCAAAACCCTCGCATTATAGGAATACATCCCTTCGCCAGTCAGGAGTGTAGATTATGGGATTGGAAGAAATGGGATGAACTGTATAACATTTTATTGAAAAAAGGCTGTGCTGTCCATTTTTTTTGTTCTCCCAATGAGAGAAAAACACTTGAGGAGAATATAAAAATTCATGGAAAAACAAGAGTAATTGCGGGAAATCTGCAAGAATTTCTGAAGGTGCTTCAGCGCGTGGATTTGCTTATCTGTTTGGACAGTTTTGCCGTTCATGCCTCCTATAGTTTAGGTGTACGCAGTATCATGCTTAATGGTGCGAATGATTTTCATATTTGGCAGACGCCCCTAACTACTGTGTTGACAGGGGCTTTCGATTGCAAATATTGGCCGTGTTATAATAAGCCAAAATGCAATGACTATCAGTGTGTTCGTTCAATCTCAGTAGAATATGTAATGAATAATATATATAGATGTTGTGATGATTGTAAAAATTCAATTCAGGTAGGAGCACGAAGATGATTCAATGGGTTTCGATGCTGTTTATTCCTATAGGATGGTTTCTTGTCTCTTGGTTTGGGATTTTTAATGACGTTAATTCATGGGCTGCTGTCACAATTCTAGGTGCTGTGATTTCTGTGTTCTTGGCAGTCATGCTTTTTTTCATAAAAATAAGAGGCTTTGAAATAAAGGTTATTCATGTTGAACGTGTTGAAAACTTATTGTTTTTAGGATCGTTAATTATATTTTTGTATTTGTTTTATGTGCTTCAGATTTATGGATATTCACCTGCACTTTCATTTTTCATAGATGGATATGCATCTCCGGATATGTTGGATGGAAAATACCGTTCTCAGATGCCTTTACTTAGTCTAATTCCTCCATTAGCTGTGGCACAAGCAGTAGTGGCTTTTAATATTTTACAATGGAGGTGGACGATAAAGAGTGTTTTTGTAAAACTTGTTGTGCTTATTGCGCTTATCTTATTAAGTATGGTTGCAGATACAAGGCATGTCTTTTTATGGCCGGTTTTGTATTTTATTTGTGGTAAAGTAAGTATAGGTGAGCTTTTTCGCTCTTTTAAAAAGACGCATCTTGTTTGTGTGTTAGTGGTTTTACAACTTTTTGTCTTTTTAGGCAATATACGTATTGGTCAGAATGACGCTGTCGATTTTACCACACGTCAGTTCGCAATAAACTACGACTTAAATCCAATCTATTGGGATGCTCCAGCCTTTGTCGTTTGGGGGACGATTTACCTTTTTGGAGGATTTGCAAGGGGGTTGGTTTGTCAGGATGAAATAGAAGCCGTTCATTTTACGTTGGCAGAGAATATGTTTCCAGGGGTTCTGCAATTTATTCCAAAGGCTTTGGGATTGCAGATCTTGCCTGCGACAGATCGACTTGCATACACTACAATGACCGTTGGTGGATATCATGGACTTTGTCTGCAGTTTGGGCTCATGGGGGGAGTTCTGTTTTTTGCAGGTCAAGTATTATTTCTTATCTTTCTTGCCAACAAGATAAAACAAACATGGCGAAGTGTAGGTTATGTTGAAAGTGGCTTGTTTGTCTTGTTTTTGTGGTTGGGGGTGCGAGTTTTGCTGTTGCCAATCGGTCCGAATATTTTAATATTTAGCGGATGGATCGAGGGATTATTTTTATATTTCTTTCTAAAATATGCAGGCATACAAGTTTTTGAAAAAGGGGGCAAGCGTGACGTATAAGAAAGCAAATCTAACCGAAAAAACAAGGAAAGCCCTATTTGCTGCAGGGCTTCATTGGGACGGGCCACTTCAAGTCGGTACGCATCAAATGGCGAAGAGTTTGTTGAAAATGGGGTGGGATGTTGCATTTATTTCTAATCCTATTTCACCACTTCATTTACTAAGGGGGATGAGTCATGAGCTGAGGCAAAGATTTCAGCTGTATAAGAGTGGTGGAAAATGGTCATACGACCATCATCTTTATACATATGTACCAGGGGCAATCTTAGCACCTGCACGTAAACCTCTCTTGGATAATATGGCTCTCTATGAATCTTGGATAAAAATGACGTTTCCGTCCTTAAAACACAAGTTGAAAGAAAATAGTTTTCATGAAGTAGATCTGCTTTTTATAGACTGTATTCATTTTACGATGCTGCCGAAGATGATAGACGCAAAGAAAATCGTGTTTCGTATTGCAGATCGTATGGATTCTTTTGCAGAAGCGTCAACATTGACCAATGAGCTTGGGAAAAAACTAGCCACTTGTGCTGACTGTACAATATATACTGCGTCATCACTGCGAGACTATGCTATCTCAATGAATGCAAAAAACCCGTGCTATATTCCTAATGGGGTGAATTTCTCACACTTTAAGCAGGGGAATGCAGATATGCCCAAGGAATACGATGAAATACCTGCACCTAGAATTATCTATGTAGGTGCTATGGAAGATTGGTTTGACTACCTGACGTTGGAATATTTAGCAAAGTCCTTGCCAAATATTTCTTTTGTTTGCATAGGTGACGCGACTAAAGTCAAAGATAAGGTTCACCATACAGGGAATGTGTATTTCTTAGGAAGGAAAAAACATGAGGCCTTGCCTAGATATATCAAAAATGCAGCAATAGGCTTGATTCCCTTTTGGATGGATCGTAATAAGGAGCTCATTGCACATATTAATCCACTAAAACTATATGAATACATGGCGTGTGGTCTTCCTGTTGTTTCGTCCGTATGGAAAGAGTTGGAACACTTGCAGACACCGGCCAAATTGTATCATAGCAAGGAAGAAGCTCTTGCTCTATTGAAAAGTTTGCTGCAGGAGAAGATAGATCCTACAATCTATATAGATTATGCTGCACGGAATACATGGGATGAAAGGACGGAGACCCTGTTGAAGATATTGAAGTTTTCTTCTTCTTAACTGAAATTTTTATGTGTCAGCTTTTGGTGCTGGGAAGGAGAAAGACTATGCAAAAAGTATGTGTGATAGGACTCGGGTATATCGGACTGCCAACAGCGACACTGATTGCCAATAGCGGCTTTAAGGTCTACGGGATGGATCCTGTGGAGCGTGTTGTGGAGACGGTGAATCACGGCGAGATTCATATTGTTGAGCCGGGACTTGCGGAATATGTGAAGAAAGCGGTTTCTTCGGGGAATCTTCATGCGGATGTAAAGCCGCATGAAGCGGATGTGTTCATTCTCGCAGTCCCTACACCACTCAAGAGGGATAAGAAGCCGGACGTATCCTTCGTAGAATCGGCAACACGGGAGATTGCCCCATACGTCAAAGAGGGAAATCTGATTATCCTTGAGTCGACTAGCCCTGTCGGAACAACGGAGAAAGTTCGAGACTGGCTATTTGAGGAACGAATGGATCTTGTAGGGGAGTCTGTTTACTTTGCCCATTGTCCGGAGCGTGTTTTGCCCGGTAAGATTGTCGAGGAGCTGCCTCACAACGATCGCATCATCGGTGGCATTGATGAGGAATCGACAAAGAAGACCATTGAATTTTACAGCCGTTTTGTCACAGGGGCGCTTCTCCCCACGGATGCGAGAACCGCCGAGATGGCGAAACTCACGGAGAACTCGTTCCGTGACGTGAATATTGCATTTGCAAATGAACTCTCGATTATCTGCGACAAGCTGGGCATTGATGTCTGGGAGTTGATTCGCCTTGCAAATCGTCATCCGCGTGTCAATATCTTGCAGCCGGGGCCCGGTGTCGGTGGACACTGCATCGCGGTTGATCCATGGTTTATTGTGGACTCTGCGCCGCGTGATGCACGACTGATTCGTGTTGCGCGGGAGGTCAATGACAGCAAGCCCCATGTCGTGATGGAAAAGGTATACGAGGCTGTCCGTGCTACGGAGAATCCGAAGGTTGCGTGCCTCGGTCTTGCGTTTAAGCCTGACATTGATGACCTGCGTGAGAGTCCGTCACTGCAGATTGCGGAGAAACTTGCAGCAGGGTCGCTTGATGAGCTGCTCGTTGTCGAGCCGAACATTCATACACTTCCTGCTTGCCTTGCAGATAAAAAAAATGTACGTCTTGTCTCTGTAGAGGAGGCTATGCGGGAAGCGAATATCATTCTGCTGCTTGTCGATCACAAGGCATTTAAGGCAATGGATCGGAGTCTCCTCAATGGAAAGACAGTCATTGATACACGGGGGATTTTTGCATGAAACAGGTGCTGATCAAGAAAGGTCGGGCTGTTACGGAAAATGTTCCTGCACCTCAGATTGAAGCTGATAAAGTACTCGTACGTGTCGTCAAATCGTGTATCTCCATTGGCACCGAGATGAGCGGTGTGCGTGCAAGTTCCATACCGCTCTGGAAACGTGCCCTCAAGGAGCGAGACAAGGTCAAGAAAGTCCTTGATATGGTCGCGGAGAAGGGGCTTTCTCAGACCAAAGATCTTGTCAAGGGAAAGTTGGACACGGGGGCTCTCGTTGGCTATTCGGCGGCAGGAGTTGTCATTGGCGTTGGAGCATCTGTGCGTGATGTGAAGATCGGCGAGCGTGTCGCCTGTGCTGGGGCACAGTGCGCACATCATGCAGAGATTATCAATGCACCACGGAATCTTCTCGTGAAGATTCCCGAAGGTGTATCTTTTGAAGAGGCGAGTACTGTTACTCTTGGTTCGATTGCCATGCAGGGCGTACGCCGTGCCCATACGACACTTGGAGAATGTTTTGTTGTAATCGGTCTTGGCGTCATCGGACAGTTTGCCGTGCAAATGCTCAAAGCAAGCGGCTGCAAGGTCATCGTCAGCGATTTGGATGCCGGTCGTATCGAGATGGCATTGAAGCATGGGGCGGACTATGCCATTCAGCCGGATGGAGCGACGGATGCCGAGCAGGTGGCGCGTCTGACGGATGGAATTGGGGCTGATGGCGTTATCATTACGGCTGCGGCAAAGTCCGATGCAATCGTTTCGACGGCGTTCAAAATGTGCCGTCGCAAAGGGCGTGTTGTACTCGTCGGTGATGTCGGGCTGCATCTGAACCGCGAGGATTTCTACGCGAAGGAGATTGATTTCTTTATCTCCACTTCATACGGGCCGGGGCGCTATGATAGTATTTACGAGGAAAAGGGACTGGAATACCCCGTTAGCTATGTACGCTGGACAGAGAACCGCAATTTGCAGGAAGTGCTGAATCTCATGGCGGCGAAGAAACTTCACGTGATGGATATGGTGTCGAAAATCTATCCCGTGGAGGAAGCCGACGCCGCATACGAATCACTGAAAACTGCATCGTCGAAGCCGCTCATGGTACTTCTCTCATATTCCGGAGAGGTACAGGAGGATGATACTGTTATCGCTGTCGGAAATCATCCGTCAGTGGAAGGAAAGATACGACTTGCGATTATTGGTGCGGGTGGCTTTGCCAAAGGGATGCACCTGCCGAATATCAAACAGCTCGGCGATCTCTACCAACTGCGTGCCGTGATGAGTCGCACAGGAACCAATGCCGAAGCGGTCGCAAAGCAGTTCGGAGCCGACTATGCGACAACGAATTACGAAAAGGTACTTGCGGATGATGTTGTTGACATGGTACTGATCGCCACACGTCACAACCTTCATGCCGATATGGTCTTGGCAGCACTGGGGGCGGGCAAACATGTCCTTGTTGAAAAGCCTCTTGCCATCAATGCCGAGGAACTGGCAAGGATCGAGCAGTTCTATCGGGAGCATCGAGATGCACCTCTTCTTTTGACCGGATTCAATCGTCGCCATTCACGCTATCTGCAGGAGATCGCGAAGCACACGATCGCACGCCAAAATCCTATGATCATTCACTATACGATGAATGCAGGCTACATTCCGCTTGATCATTGGGTGCATACTGAAGAGGGGGCGGGGCGCAACATCGGAGAGGCGTGCCATATCTATGATGTATTCAACTTGCTCACGGGAGCAAAGGCTGTTTCTGTCAGTGCATCCTCCATTCAGCCGAATGGAGCATATTATAGTGCCAAAGACAATTTTATTGCCACGATTACCTACGACGATGGTTCTGTAGCCAATCTCATCTATACGGCTGTGGGCAGCAAAGAGTTTCCCAAGGAGACGATGGAAGTGTTCTTTGACGGGAAGATGATTACGCTCAATGACTACAAGTCGATGAAGGGGTACGGTGTAAAGCTTGCCTCGATTGAGACGAAGGGCAGCGAAAAGGGACAGTTCGAGGAACTTGAGGCATTCGGTAAGGCAATCAAAGAGGGGCGTGAAGCTCCAATTCCTCTTTGGCAGCAGTTGCAGGCAATGCAGATTGCTTTTGCAGTAGAAGAGCAGATTTGAGGTGTAGACGTGCTTAGAAGGATATACGAGCAATTACCGGCATTTTTTCAGAGACGGATTGATGATCTATGGTGTGCGCTTCCTATGGATTGTAGATTAGGATCTGCATACAGTGATATGCGTAAACTTCTTTCTGACTCAGAGTCTTGGACACAGGAACAGATTCATGAATGGCAAATTACTGAAATAAAAAAACTTTTACTTCATGCGTATAATACTACTGCTTTTTATCATCGAATCTTTAATGCGGCTGGATTTGATCCAAAATCATTTCGTGACCTCTCGGATATGCAACGGATTCCACCAACGACGAAAGAGATGGTCTTGGAACATCAGCAGGAAATAATCTCCAACGCATTTTCCGCGGATCAACGTGTTCCATTGACCACAGGTGGGACAACTGGATATCAGCTCGCTTTTTATGCGCAAAAACGGTATACCATGGCGAGAGAAAAGGCTTTTTTTGATCATCTTTGGTTAAAGGCGGGCTATATTGCCGGAAAATCTGAAAAAGTTATTTTAAGGAATAATGTTTTACCGAAAGGTCAATTATGGCAGTACCACTATCGTGAAAAAAGCTTGATATTAGATTCGTATAATTTAACGGATGATAACTGCGAAAAGATTATAAAAAAATTAAACGAACTGCAAATTCCTTTCTTTCATGTATATCCGTTTTACGCGTACGTTCTCGCAGACTATATGAAACGAACAGGCAACAGCTTGAGCTATATTCCTCAAGCTGTGTTTGCCAGCTCTGAAGGCTTTCACATGGGACAAAGAGAAACGATAGAGAGTGCATTTAGATGCCCGGTATTGTTGCACTATGGGCATACAGAGATGTGCAGTGTAGCTTCTTGGTGCTTAAAGGCAACACACTATCATTTAGGGGAAGTGTATGGGTATACAGAACTTTTGGACGAGGAACAAAAAGTTATTACAGAGCCAAATAAAATGGGAGAGATTACAGCAACAGGCTTTAATAACTATGTATTTCCATGGATTCGATATCGGACAGCGGATTACGGGGAATATGCTGGAGATGTTGGGTCATGCAGCTGTTCTGGAAGAGTTCTGAAAACAGTGGAAGGTCGTCGTCTACAAGAGATGCTTGTTACATCGAAAGGAAATAAAATCTCGATGACGGCGATTAATTTTCACTCCGATATTTTTGATCGTGTAAAATTCTATCAGTTCTATCAAGATACTCCCGGTAAAGTTACGATGCGTATTGTCAAGAATGATGGATATACGACAATGGATGAGACTGCAATCCGTCATGCTTTGGAGGAAAAACTCGGGAAGTTCCTGCATCTCGACTTTTCCTATGTGGAGTCTGTAGAAATGTCGAAAAATGGGAAGTTTCGGTATGTTATATCGAAGTTGTAGTAGTTTGCTATTTTTAGGATCTACACTTTTAGTGGTCATTTTTGTGAGCGAGAAGTGTTACAGGAAAACTAAAATTATAGTAGATAGGAGGCTAATATGCGGGGGTTTGGAAGCGAACATCGAAAAACGCAGTTGATGTTGATTGATGCTGCTATTTTGGCGGCGACCCCTTTTTTGGTGATATATCTCGGATTTTATGATTTCGCTGCGATGCGTGATGTTTTCGTTTTTGGTGTCGTTTTTTATGTATTATTGGGAATGAGCATATTTCGTCTGCATGGGCTTTACCACAGATTATGGGAGTATGCTGATGTACGCGATTTTATAATAATTCTTATTGCAACTTTTGTGCATCATTTAATTGTTGGATTCGTAGGAATATGGTCGGAGGTACATGTTCCTATGAATATATATTTTTTATCTTGGATGCTTGTGGTTGGGGAAGTTAGTATGAGTCGAGTGATCTATAAGATACATTCGAATCGTCATATAGCACTGCCCGAAACGAAAGAAAATCTATTGATTGTCGGTGCTGGTGATGCCGGAGCCATGTTGGCACGTGAATTGACGCAAAATGATGCAGCAGGAACAGTGCGTATTGTAGGCTTTGTAGATGATGACCAGAAAAAAATTGGCAGTCGACTCGCGAGCGTGTCAATTTTAGGAAGCACTTCTGATATAGCGTCTATTGTTGTTCAGCACAATGTGAGTCAGATCATTGTGGCAATTCCTTCTGCCGAGGGGGGGGTCGTTCGACGAATTGTTGATATTTGTCTGTCCACTGGCTGCCAGGTGAAAATAATGCCTGGTATTTATAGTATCATAGATGATGGTCCACTGCGTGAGGGTCTCCGTGAAGTAAAGTTGGAGGATTTGTTGCGGCGTGAGCCGATTCGTTTGGACCTCGCTGCTATTACCAAGTATATTTCAGGGAAACGTGTATTGATAACGGGGGCTGGTGGTTCTATTGGTTCAGAAATTGCGCGGCAAATCAGTAAGGTTGGTGCGCGTGAGATAATGTTGCTAGGGCGTGGCGAAAATAGTATCTATGAAATCCATCAAGAACTGAAGCATATATATCCGGAGCAACTATACCGACCAATTATAGCAAATATCACAGACCGAGATCATATGGACAAGATCTTTTCAGTATGTCGACCACAGGTTGTATTTCATGCTGCTGCACATAAACATGTGCCATTGATGGAAGCCCAGCCAGATGAGGCCGTGCATAACAATGTCTTTGGAACAAAGAATGTGGCAGAGATGGCAGACCGATATGGCAGCGATATATTTGTCTTGATTTCTACGGATAAAGCGGTCAATCCAACGAGTGTCATGGGGGCAAGCAAACGTATGGCTGAGTTGGTGATTCAGCAAATTAATCAAAGTAGTCAGACGAAATTTGTCGCGGTTCGCTTTGGAAACGTGTTAGGGAGTCGGGGCTCTGTTGTCCCGTTGTTTGAGAAGCAGATTCTTGCAGGTGGCCCGGTAACAATTACAGATCCAGAGATGACGCGATATTTTATGACGATTCCGGAGGCCGTTCAGTTGGTTCTGCAGGCAGGGAGTCAGGCGGTAGGAGGCGAGGTGTTCCTTTTTGATATGGGGAAACCGGTTAAAATAAAGGATCTAGCCAGCGACCTGATCAGATTGCATGGATATGTGCCAGAAGTAGACATAAAAATAAAAGTGGTTGGTATTCGTCCCGGGGAAAAACTTTATGAAGAGCTGTTGACCCAGGATGAAGGGACAAGCAGTACAAGACATAAGAAGATCTTTAGAGCCAAGCTTCAACCGATTGATTCAGAGCAACTTAATAGAGCTCTGTCACTGTTAGAGAAAACGGTTCACCCTATGGAGGTCATTACGATCTTGCAGTCCGTAATCCCCACTTACGAGTCGGAACAAACTGGCAAATGTGATGTGTAGAAAGGATGTCTTTACTATGGAAATGAGAAAAGTACCATTTTCTCCTCCTGATATCACGGAGGAAGAAGTCTGCGCAGTTTCGGAAGCCTTGCTCTCTGGATGGATCACGACAGGGCCTAAAACGAAAAAGTTGGAAAAGGAGATTGCTGCTTTTTGTGGAGTGGATCATGCTGTCTGCCTTAATTCTGCTACGGCGGCATTGGAATTGACGTTAAGAGTCTTAGGAATTGGCGAGGGCGATGAAGTGATTACCTCTGCCTATACTTATACGGCAAGTGCTAGTGTTATCGCTCATGTCGGTGCGAAGATTGTCCTCGTTGATACATACAAAGACTCTTATGAGATGGATTATGAGCAACTGTCAGATGCTGTCACTTCGCGAACGAAAGCAATTATTCCTGTGGATATTGCAGGGATTCCATGTGATTATTGTGAGTTGTTCCGTATTGTGGAAGAGAAAAAAGCGTTATTTACTCCTCGTACAGATATACAGGCTTCTTTGGGGCGTGTTGCTATTGTGGCCGATTCGGCACATGGCTTCGGCGCATGCTATCATGGCAAAATGCTAGGTAATGTGGCCGATTTTACAAGTTTTTCCTTTCATGCAGTCAAAAATTTGACTACGGCCGAGGGGGGGGCTGTGACATGGCGTTCCGATGTGTCGGAGGTGGATGACCAGAAGTTATATCATGAATATCAGCTCTTGTCACTTCATGGACAAAGCAAAGATGCTTTGTCCAAGATGAAGCTAGGAGCTTGGGAATATGATATACAGGGGACATATTACAAATGTAATATGACCGATATCCATGCAGCTATCGGACTGGTACAGCTAAATCGTTACAAGTCGTTGATGGAAAGAAGACGCAAGATCATAGAGCACTACAATGATGGCATCAAAAGTTTACTTGTTCAAGTACCAAAGCATTATGGAGAAGATTTTTCAGGTAGTGGACATCTATATCTGCTCCGACTATTAGGATGCATGGAATACCAGAGAAATAAGTTTATTGAAAAAATGGCAGAGAAAGGCGTTGCGACCAACGTTCACTATAAGCCTCTACCAATGCATACGGCATATAAAAGATTGGGATTTGATATAGCAAACTATCCGAATGCATATGCACAGTACCAAAATGAGATTACCCTGCCTTTGCATACAAAGCTATCCGATGAAGATGTAGAGTATGTATTGAGATCCTTTATAGACGTTTATCAAGATCTTCACAAATGACGACTTGGTGGAAGAGAGGGTGAAGATTGTTTTTTCTTATTTTATATTTGAGAAAGGACGGTAATTTTCATGGCGAGCCAGATCCATATTGGACCATTGCCCCCTCCGTTGGGAGGGATAAGTGTATATTTGTCTCGACTGCAGAAAGCTCATCCAGAGTATTTGGTTCTGAATTTGATGCAGATGTCCAAGCTAGATTGGCTTAAGCTGGTCTTTTTTTCTGACTGTGAAGTAGTTTTACATGGATACTTTTTTAAGTGGCTGATTCTTTTTAGACTGTTTTCGGTGGTTAGAAAACAGCCATACTCTTTGGTTGTTCATGGACAGGGGCTTATGGGGAGATACCGCGCAAATTTATATGGAATGTGGATTGTTCGCTATGCTCTTGGCGGTTGTAAACATATTTATGTCGATGCAGAACATCTAAAAAATGATATATTGTCTGAGATGCCAGAGTATATTTCGAAGATTGTTATTAAAAATCCATTTTTACCTCCCTCGGAAGACGAAGAAGATTCTGTTTTGGCCACCTACTCCGAGGATGTACAATGCTTTATGAGTAATCATAGCCCTTTGTTAGTTGCTAATGCCTATCAACTTGCTGAATGGAAGAATATACAAGATCTTTACGGATTGGATCTTTGTGTTGAATTGGTACGGAGATTACGAAGAGACTATCCCCAGGTTGGATTATTGTTTGCGTTGGCAAACGATAAATATCGTATTGATTATTATGATGACATGCGACAACGGATAAAAGAATATCACATTGAAGACAATATTTGTTTTTTCACAGGGCAACGTGAGCTTTGGCCGGTATTTAAGAGGGCCACGATTATGGTGCGTCCTACTTGTACAGATGGAAACAGCGTATCGATTCAAGAGGCCTTGGCACTTCATTGTCCTGTTGTGGCAAGTGATGTCTGTCCAAGACCTGAAGGTACTATCGTTTTTGCAAATCGAGATATGCAAGATTTTGAACAAAAGGTACGTTTTTTGCTGGAAAAGTTAAAGGGTGATATTTCGTTTGATAAGAACGAAATTCTTTGACACAATAAAGAGAGATCTCACGTAAGGAGATATTGGTGATTTCTAGAATAAAAAAAGCTGTCAAAGCAGGGTTTTTGCATCTCTTATCGGCAAACTTTTTATCTCAGATGTTAGGATTCCTTTCTTTGCTAGTTGTATCAAAGATTCTTGCTGCAGAGGAAGTTGGTGCAATCAAGGTCATTCAGTCCTATCTTGCTATTGGGCAGACGATTGCCTGCATAGGGATACCCTCAGCGGTTATCAAATATTGTGCGGAGGATCGTGAGCCCGAAGAAAGGCAATACATCTTTCAAAAAGGGCTTCTTATATCTGGTGCGGCATCGCTCGTTATGGTCGTATTGCTTGCTCTTTTTGCACATCTTAATCTCATAAGTCAAGATGAAATCGTTGTGAAATGGTTACCCCTATATGCTTTAACAATTATACCGAATGTCTGTTTCTCTGTAGGTTTAGTTTATTTGCAGGCAATTAAATCATTCAAGCGCATGGCTAAAGTTCAGTCAATGATGAAAGTCGTGGCGGTGGTATTTATTTGTTGTGCTACTTATTTATCGGGGATATCCGGCTATGTATGGGTCAATATTGCGGCAACGTCTGTTTCCGCCTTAATCGTTGTCCGATATATTAGGATAAGAAATATGTCAGGAAAGAATTATGCTCTTCCCAGTGGCTTCTTTTTTTTATCTAGGATGAGTTTGTATGCCTCAGTTGCTATGGCGGTGGGAAATTATGTGGACATGATTCTTTTGGATCATTTTATTGATGATCGTGTCCTTATTGGTTATTATGCTCTAGCAACGATTTTTATTATGATTGGAACGCAATTCGTTGGATCCGTGCAGTCTTTTTTGACGCCTTATTTTTCGGAAAAAGCCCATGATAGGACATGGGTATGGAAGGAAATGATACGCTGTCAAAGGTATTTATCAGTAACTATGTTGCCTCTGTGTGGGGGGATTTATCTCGTTGCTATGATGCTAGTACGCTATTACTATGGGGAGGAGTATGTGTTTATGTTGACGGTATTATCCGTCTTGCTTATTCAGCTATGGTTGCATACGACATACTCTATTTTAGGTTGTACGCTATTGGCCATCAATAAAGTGCAATATAATTTGGTTACGGCCATTGCTTATTTATGTATAAAATTTACCTTGGCGTATTTTTTCATTATCCACTATGGTATCATGGGGCTCATCTATGCACAATTGATTGCGGAAATTCCGGTTATTGCACTGGAATATACTTTAGCATATAAAGTTTTGCATGAACCAAAGTCCGCATAGATCGGCTAAAAACAGCTCCGATATACGGGACTCTGCTTATACAATTCGCATAAAAGCTGTTCAGCAAATCATTATTGTTAAGGAAGCTCTGATCACATGAAGTCCGTCAGATTGGCGTAGTTTTTTCGTCCGCACAAGGATGCATAGTAGGGGGTATGTGGAGGGGGAGCCGACACAGTGTGGGTAAAAAGATAAGTCAAGATGGCGCGGTTGAATTTATCAGTGCTTTCTCAACGATCTAAGCGGGGGCGTATACTGCTATGGGAAATTATATCCATAAGATAAAAACTCTACCACTTGATGAAGTTCTGCACCGTGGTTCTCGCATGATACAGCGCAAATCTTTGAGCAAATTTAATAAATGGCGGGCTAGATTTCAATCGACCTATGTTGTACGTGAGGATTTACGTATTGAGATGCCGATCAACTTTTCATGTGTTCTGTTTGAGGAAAATGGGACGCAAGTATTTGCACTGGCAAAACTCTTTCGAGCGCATAAATTTGATCTTCTTGGCAGTGGTTGGCGCAAAGTATATTATGGCATTACCGCTCTCGGTGTCGAAGGAAATGTGTACCCGTCGCACGAGGCTATCATCGTTGATCGTGATGGAGACTGGCTTTCGGGTAAGATTCAGTCTGTCAATCTCCATTATGCAAAAAAAGTGTGGACGCTGATCGATGCGGATTATGAGCCAATTCCTTGGCAGATGGATTTTAAGTCTGGCTACGCATGGTCGGCGAAGACTTGGTATACAGAGATTGCCTACGGACATTTGCCGGGCGTTGATGTGAAGGTACCGTGGGAGCTCGCCCGTATGCAGCATTTGCCGATGTTTGCACGGGCTTTTCGCATTGCGGAGGCGTCGGAACGTGATGTGTATATGCGTGAATTTCGCAATGAAATATTGGATTTTATAGCAGTGAATCCCCCGCAGTTCGGTGTAAACTGGCACTGCACGATGGATGTGGGGATCCGCGTTGCCAACTGGCTCGTTGCCTATGATCTTTTCAAGACATTCGGGGCTTCATTTGATGACGATTTTGAGCGTGTTCTCGCCGCATCTGTATATGACCATGGCAGACACATCATCCGCAATTTGGAGTATAGCCCGGAGCTGCGTTCCAATCATTACCTTTCAGATATTGCAGGGCTTTTGTTTGCTGCGCTCCATCTGCCAGCCTCCGATGAGATGGATGTTTGGCTTGCTTTTGCACTCCAAGAGCTTGTCTCGGAGATGGTGCACGAATTTTATGAGGATGGCAGCAATTTTGAGGGGTCAACCAGTTATCATCGTCTCTCAACGGAGCTAATGCTGTATAGTGTTCTCTTTGCTGTGCAGATGGATCAGGTACGACGCAATCGAGTGAAGGCTTATAAGTGTTCTCTTCATCATGTGCAACCCTCGCTAAAGCCATTAGAGATGCAAGCTTTCGATCTGGATCGCGATGAAATTTTCCCGGAATGGTTTTGGGAGCGGCTAGCAAAGGCTCTGCGGTTTACCTCTGATCTCCTGTATGAAGATGGGACGATCCCGCAGATCGGCGATAATGACAGCGGCAGGTTTTTGAAGCTGAACCCTGTCTATGATGTGCTGATGGAAGGCGATGCAGTTGCAAAATATGGAAACCTCAAAGGTTTTCCTGCAATGCAAGATGTTTTATACTATGACGAGAATATACTCAACCATAAGCATCTGGAAGGTGCATATCGCGTTTTGTGTGGTTGTGATATTGACGCACCGGTAAACATTGAAACGGCTTTCCTTCAATTTTTGGCAAAAAGAACCCCTGTAGTTCGCCTTGCGGACAATGTTCTGTCATCGGATGACTCTGTGCGTGTGAAAGATTTTATTGATGCGTTGCCTGTTGCAGACCTTGATATGCAGGAATATCATTTTCCAAAGCCGAAAGAGCAGGTTTCGGCTTTACGTTGTTATCTATATGAGGGGATGGGGCTATATATCTTCAAATCATCTCATCTCTATATGACGGTGCGATGCGGTGAAGTGGGGCAGAACGGGAATGGTGGGCATGCACATAACGATCAGCTTTCCATTACCCTTCGGATTGATGGGAAGGATGTTATTGTCGATCCTGGTACATATCTCTATACACCTCTGCCTGAACGGCGCAATGAATTTCGCTCAACGACGGCACATTTCACCGTACAGAAAGATGGTGCGGAGCAGAATCCATGGTATCCGGGGAGCGAAGGACTTTTCTCAATGGTGCATGAGGCTACCTCTGCTAAAGTTCTGTTGCTGACACCGAACGCTATTGTTATGGAGCACAGCGGATTCGGTGATAAGGTTTATCGCGTGGTAGAGGTCTTGGAGGATGAGGTGTTCGTACGAGACTATGGTGATGGAATTACACGATGGTGGTCATTCGGAATTTCCTCAAATGGATATGGAAAATTGATGTAAGGAGGGGACTTTGTGAATCGTTTCTTTTTTTTATTTATATTGTATGCTGTGCTCATTTGGGGGGGGGATTTGATTCGCACTTTTTGCGATGCAACAATGACGCAGGCATTTATTTTTATTGGTCTTATTATGGGTGTACTGCTTTTTTTGTGGCGCAGAGAGATAGTTTTTTCTCGTGATGATTTTACCAAGTGGGATGTTTTTTTTGTTCTTTTGTTGACGTTGATATATCTGCTGCATAGTCTGTTCCCTACTCGTGATTGGGATGTTATCAGCTATCATATTCTTCATTTCCAACAACTTCCATGGAATCAGGTAACAGAGTCTTTTTTCCCGAGTACCATCCTGCATTCGCATCTTTTTCCTTTGGCGGATCGTTTGTCGTATCCGTTTTACCATTTCTTAGGATTTCGTATAGGGACGATCCTAAACTTATTTGTTGTAGGTGTTGTTTATGTTCAGCTTCGCGAAATTCTAATGGGCTTATTGAAGAACCGAGAAGTACCGCATTGGTACTGCCCGGTCTTTGCATTTTGTATTATGGCATCACTAAATGTAATGCTGCAGATGCATTCATACTACGTGGATATACGAACAGTTCCAATTTTACTATTTTTCATGCATGAATTTATTAATCGAGATGGAGTAAAAAGCAAAAATATGTTGCTTTTTATGGCGTTTTGCGTTGGAATCGAAATTTGTTTTAAGATGAGTTCCGGTGTTCCTCTGCTGGTATGTAGTTTTTATTTTCTTTTTGCATCTAGGAGGAATGTATCGCCTTTATTTGTGTGTGGAGGGGTTATTATTTGCTTGTTGCCACTTCTGCCTTATGGGTATATTAATTTCCTTGAAACACAATCGCCACTTTTTCCATACATGAACCAAATTTTCAATTCACCATTTTTTTTACACAATGAAGACTCAAACTATGTCTTAGGGGGGATTCTGTTTTTTGGACCCCAAAATTTGCTTCAAGCACTTGTATGGCCTGTTTATTCAATAGTTCAAGGTCCTCCTGCCAATCTTGCTCACAGAGAAGTTTTGCTTTTGATTTTCGCTATGCTTGCTGCTTTCTTCCTATGGAGAAAAAGCTCTGGTATTAAAGATTTGCAAAGCTTCAAAAAGCTGGTTATATTGTATGTGATACTTTATCTATTAGGTGCATGTGTCTATCGTGGCTTTTTGAGGTATAATCCAGGGCTTCTTATCGTTGCGAGTACGCTGTGTTGCTATTCTGGAATTATTTTGTTTGAGAGAAAAGGGGCAAAGAAGTATCTTGCGGTTGTGTTTCTTGTTGTTTTGTTGCTTCAGCCAATTAGTCTGCTGAAAGTGGAATTGGGCAGTGTTGTTAAAGATGTGTATCAAGAGTGTAAGAATCAAAACGGTAATATTGCAGTGCTTTTTCATGATCATGATCAAGAGTATCCATTTACCCGCAAAGTAAATTCCTGGCTTACGATAGGATCACAGCCCACATCAGGGTATGCTTACTTGTTAAAGAAAAGGGTTCCGATTATTACCCTTGATGGATATGCGCCCATGTATGTTGATGTGAATGGAGACTATGAAAATCCTATTGCGCGCAAACTGTATGAAGAACATATGAAACGATATCTCGGTAAGGGAATGTATATCCTGCTCCAAACATTAGATTTCCGACCAACCTACTTGAATGATGGTATTCATCAAAAAACTTTGATGGGAGAACTTGTGCAGATTCTCCACCAACGTGGTGTTCGACTACAGAACTACGAGCAAATAAGTCCGAACTTTATTCGTGTGAACCAAAATATAACGATGGCAGAGGCTGTGCCTGC
>ERZ773063.844-NODE-844-length-19012-cov-9.621723_pt1 | contig 19012 bp, 22 predicted proteins | sample MGYA00580625_ERZ773063 | MGnify/ENA primary metagenome ERZ773063 (study PRJEB29015, sample SAMEA2738022) | human oral metagenome | biome: human oral; feature: human-associated habitat; material: dental | place: China | collected 2042 ... | reverse complement strand
CGCCGCTGCAAAAATCAGCCAAAGAAGCTGAGGCGGAAGACGAAGCGAAATAGCGATAGTCCGTTTGTCGATACGCGGAAGCGCTCCTGGTATTCTCGGGGGCGCTTTTCTTGTTAATTACAATTATATTTCCAGCGCCGCGCTCGCCCAAGCAGTTCAGTAACGTATTTGCTCTTACGTAATTTATATTGGTTGCGGTCGCCGTTCGTATCGCGTACGATTGCAGATTTTGCTGCGGCGTATGCTTTAGTTTCTTCAGGGCGGGTGCGCAAATAATCACGCAGTAGCAAAAAATCGTCATGGCGCGCCGTGCCCACAACTGCGATATGGATATGGATGTCGCCTGCGCTTGTTTCTTCGCGCCGCGACGCCATAAATACGTAGCCGTTCTCAGGGTTGCTATGTGACCCAGGGAAAAAACCGGCTGTTTGTAGGCGGCGTTTTATCGCTGCAATATCGTGAATGTTGCTTACGATGCTATCTAGCAATTCCGCGCGCTGTCGTGTATACTATGGGGAGTTATTTATTGTAGAGACAGAGGGTTGTAGTATGAATTGGAGAATTATTGTCCGCTCGCTCAAAAACCGAGATATGCAAAAGCGCCTGGGGATTGTGTTTGGCTTGATTGTCGCGTTTCGGTTTTTGGCACATGTGCCGGTGCCGCTTGCGAATCCGACGGAACTAAAAAGTATCATTGAAGGCGTAGTGAGCAGCAGCGACTTTGGCGGCTTTTTGAACCTAATGAGCGGCGGTGCGCTGAGCCAAATTTCAATTGTACTCGTCGGCATGAGTCCGTTTATCACCGCAAGTATTATTACGCAGTTGCTAACGAAAGCGATTCCGAAACTTGAGGAGCTGCACAAAGATGGCGAGTCTGGACGGCGCAAGATCCAGCAATGGACGCGTATCGTGACGGTGCCGCTGGCTATCGTGCAGTCGATTGCGTTCGTATACATTCTGCAGCAATCAGTACTCGCTGGATCGACCACCGGCAGCGCGCAGTCCACGCCGTGGCAATGGGTAATCGCTGTCACGTCGATGACCGCCGGCTCAGTGCTTTTGATGTGGATCGGGGAATTAATGACAGAGCAAGGTATTGGTAACGGCATATCACTTGTGATCTTTGCTGGTATTATTAGTCAGTTGCCGACAACGTTTGGCACACTTATCAGCTCGTTATTCTCGACGGCAAAAGGGCAGCTTAGCGTGTTTGGTTGGTTTAATGTGCCGGTAGACCCGACGACATTTTGGCTCGTTCTAGCGATTGGCATTATCGGGTTACTCCTGTTGTACATGCTCGTGAAAATTAATGAAGCGCAGCGCGTTATCACTATCAATTATGCTAAGCGCGTGGCAGGCAACACGAGCTATGGCGGGGTCAAGAGCATTTTACCTGTCAAGCTTATCGCTGCGGGCGTGATTCCGGTTATTTTCGCCGTTGCATTCCTCAGTTTGCCGGCGTTTGTCGGGCAAGTCATGAAAGTGATGCCGGGTGCTAATGCGGCTGTCGCGAATAACCTGGTTAAGTGGTTTCAATCGCCGACTGCTAAAAACTTTGCTAATGGCGACTGGACGGTGATGATTTATCCGGTGTTATACTTTTTGCTCGTCATTGCGTTCACTTATTTCTATACCGGTATCGTGTTTAATGCAAATGAAATCGCTGAAAACTTGCAGAAGCAGGGCGGTTTTATCGCGGGCGTGCGCCCTGGTGCGACGACTGAGAAATATTTGAGTACGACCGTCAACCGCTTAGTGCTGTTCGGCTCAATTGCGCTGGGTATTATCGCGATTATGCCGTTTATTATGGACTACATTTTCGCGCAGCTTGGGCTGAATATCTCGAATTTATCAATCGGCGGCACAGGGCTGCTTATCGTCGTGACGGTTGGGCTTGAAACGTTGCGCCAGGTCAATTCGCGGGCGTTGATGGTGACGTATGACGACTTTGATATTGACGAACTCGGCGGCAGTAATACAAAAAAGCACCGCTTGCCGAAGCTGAAATTTAGTAAACTTCGCCGTGCCAAAGCGTAGCCTCTTGCTGTACCGGGCGGGTATATGCATGCGAATTGCGCAATACAGACGCTTTTTCTCGCGACCTATTTACTTTTGTTATAACCTACGCTATAATAATGAGCTGTATATCTATGGCGAGTTCCAAGGAAGTTATTAAGTTGCGCGGCAAGGTAGTGGAAGCACTGCCTAATACGCAATTCAAGGTAGAGTTGGAGAATGGCCTAAGTATTATCGCTCACATTAGCGGCAAAATGCGCAAGCACTACATCCGCTTAGTCCCAGGCGATACCGTGGAAGTCGAGTTAACCCCGTATGATCTCACTAAGGGTAGAATCGTATTCCGCGCACGTGATTAATAACCGAAATCCGACCTGATATCATCGGATTTCATTAATGCAGGGTTTTTCCTGAAGGAGTTTGTACGCTCATGAAAGTTCGTGCGAGTGTCAAAAAAATCAGCCCTGATGATCAGCTGGTTCGGCGCAACGGCCGTCTCCGTGTCATCAACAAGAAAAAACCTAAGAATAAGCAAAGGCAGGGTTAAGCATGGCTCGAATTGCTGGGGTTGTTATCCCCGACGATAAGCAAGTGCAGGTGTCGCTCACGTATATTTACGGGATCGGACCGAAGTTTGCACGAGACATCCTTGCGGCGGCAAAGATTGAGCCGACCACTCGGGTGAAAGATCTCACCGAGGCTGAAGAGCAGAAGCTTCGCGACATTATCGACAAGGATTATGTCACCGAGGGCGATCTGCAACGCCTGGTGACAAATAATATTAAGCGTCTGAAAGACATTAATGCCTACCGCGGCTTGCGCCACAAGGCTGGTCTTCCGACTCGCGGTCAGCGTACTCGTACGAATGCACGGACTCGTAAGGGTAAGGCAATCGCCGTGGGCGGCGCGCAACCAAAAGCAGCAAGCAAGACTTGATGAGGAAGGATTAGATTTATGGCAGAAGCAAAATCTTCAAAGAAAAAGCAGCGCCGATCTGTTCCGAACGGTCAGCTGCATGTACAAGCAACATTTAACAATACAATTGTGACATTTGCAGATGGTAAGGGCAATGCGCTTACTGCGTCAAGCGCTGGCGCGTGCGGTTTTCGCGGCAGTAAAAAAGGTACCGCTTATGCTGCGCAAATCGCTGCCGAAAAAGCGGCTGAAGCAGCCAAAAGCAGCTACGGTCTGCGCACGGTTGACGTTTTCGTCAAAGGCGTTGGTTTGGGCCGCGATGCAGCGATTCGTGCACTCAGTACGTTTGATATCACAGTTAATAGCATAAAAGACGTGACCGGCGTTCCGCACGGCGGTGTCCGTCCGCGAAAGGCAAGGAGGGCGTAATGGCGCGAGATAGAAGCCCAATAGTGAAGCAAAGCCGCCGTGAAGGCGTTGCGCTTCACCCGAAAGCGCATAAGATTCTTGCGCGTAAAAGTGGTATTCCGGGCGAGCACGCTCATGGACGCCAAGGCAAGCAGAGCATGTACGCTACACAGCTGCGTGAAAAGCAGAAAGTGCGCCGCATGTACGGTTTGCTTGAAAAGCAATTCGCAAAGTTGATGAACGAAGCGGTTCGCAAGCCGGGACTCGCTGGTGAAAACCTACTGAAATTCCTGGAGTTACGTTTAGATAATGCTGTATATCGCGCTGGTTTCGCAACGAGCCGTCGCCAAGCGCGTCAGCTCGTGAGCCACGGGCATTTTGAGCTCAATGGTCGCCGTGTTGATATTCCGTCAATTCGCGTTAAAGCTGGCGATATTATTACCGTTCGTCCAAAGAGCGTCAAATCGGGCTACTTCACGAACATAAATGATGTCTACAGCAATACGTCGCAAGTACCGCTCAGCTGGTTGACGGGTGATGTTAAAAAACTGAAGATTGAAATCACTGGAGCGCCGAAGCGCGAGGAAGCCGAAGCAGATATTAATGAGCAGCTAATTGTTGAGTACTACTCACGCTAAAAAGGGTAAGGAGATATAAAATGTCTAAAGTAATTCACAATCCAGCACTTGCTCAGATTATTGACAATAGCGAGTTTTCGAGTACGTTTATTGTTGAGCCTCTGCATGTCAATTACGGCAACACGCTCGGTAATAGCTTACGCCGCGTGCTGCTTTCGAGTATTCGTGGCGGCGCCGTCGTGGCGTTCCGCGTTGAGGGCGCAACGCACGAGTTTACGACCGTTCCGGGCATCAAAGAAGACGTCGTCGACATCACGCTAAACCTCAAAGGCGTGAATTTCCGCATTGCGACCGACGAGCCTATTGAGTTGCGTATCGAAAAACATGGTGCGGGAGAAATCACTGCCGCTGATATTCAAGCGAACGCTGATGTTGAGGTAATGAATCCAGATCATGTCATCTGTACTGTTGACGATGACAGCCGAACGACCGTTTTCGATCTCGTGGTTGAATCCGGGCGCGGTTACCAAACGATTGAAGAATCAAGCGAAAAACGTTTGCATAGCGATATGATCGCTGTCGACGCAATGTTTAGCCCGGTGACACGCGTGCGGTTTAAGGTTGACCCGACCCGCGTTGGTCAAGAGACGAACCTTGACAAACTGGAACTTACGATCGAAACCGACGGTTCACTCACGCCACGCGAAGCGTTTGAGGAAGCTGCCGCGATTTTAGTAAACCAATATAGCGCGCTGGCGGGCAGTACGAAAGTTGAAGCCGCACCGGCGCTTGGCACTGAGGCTAAAGACGACGTAGACGAGCTTGATCGGTCAATTGAAGATCTAGGTTTGAGTGCTCGTACGGTAAACGCGCTTACTAACAATGGCATCCGCACGGTTCGCGACTTAGTCACGCTCAGTGAGCAAGATCTGCGCGAACTCAGAGGGTTCGGCAGTAAAGCGCTTGACGAAGTTAAAGATAAATTAGCAGAATTGGAGCTCTAATAAATGCATCGACACGGATATAAAGGGCGCAAGTTTGGCCGCGAACGCGATCAGCGCAGAGCGCTTCTGAAAGGTCTAGCGACGAGCTTGGTGATGGAAGAGCGGATCGAAACGACACTGCCAAAAGCCAAAGAGCTCGTGCGCTATATTGAAAAGTTAATTACCAAGGCGAAAAAAGGCGACCTTGCAAACCGCCGCGCGGTTATTGCCGGGCTCAGCACGCAGATTGCTGCCGTTAAATTGGTTGATCAAATTGCACCGCAGCTAACTGGCCGCACCAGTGGTCATGTTCGCGTTGAGCGCACGCGTTTACGCGTGGGCGATGGTGCTCAAATGGCGGTTATTGAGTTTGTCGACGAGCTGAAAGACATGCCGAAACCAGAGAAGGAGGCGAAGTAATGGTAGATCGCACCTACAGTCAAAAACCAGCTGATGTCAGCCGGCGTTGGATTTTGATCGACGCTAAAGACGCAACGCTTGGACGCTTGTCGACCGAAATCGCTAAGTATCTAATTGGCAAATACAAGCCTACCTACACGCCGCATGTCGATGGTGGCGACTATGTCGTTGTCATTAATGCCGCTGAAGTACCGGTAACAGGCGATAAAGAAACCGACAAAATGTACTACCGCCACAGCGGGTTTCCGGGCGGGCTTAAAGAAGCGCAGCTTAAAGAGTTGCGCGAAAAGAGTCCGGAAAACATCATTGAACTGGCGGTAAAAGGCATGCTGCCGAAAAATAAGCTCGCGGCAGGCCGCTTGGCTCGCCTGAAGATTTTTGCTGGAAGCGAGCACACGCACGCTGCACAAAAGCCAGAGAAAGTAGAGGTTAACTAATGGCTACGAACACTGCATCATACGACTATGGGCTAGGCCGGCGCAAAAGCGCAACAGCACGCGCCCGCCTAACCGTTGGCAAAGGCAAGGTGACGATTAACGGCAAATCTGCCAGCGATTACTTATCGGATAATAAAACGCTGCTCGCTGAGATCACCGATCCGCTTGCGCTCGTCGGCAAGCAAAAGGAATTTGATGTCAGCGTACTCGTGAAAGGCGGCGGTCTAAGCGGGCAGGTTGACGCAATCAAGCAGGCAATTGCTAAAGCGATTACTGTCAGTGCGCCAGACTTGCGTGCTCCGCTGAAGAAAGCCGGCTTCATGAAGCGCGACCCGCGCGAGAAGGAACGCAAGAAATACGGTTTGCGCAGCGCCCGTAAGCGCGAGCAGTACTCAAAGCGCTAAAGGCTTTCCGCGCTGTTTTGTTCGGCGAACTTACAAAAAAACCGCCCCCGCAGGCAGGGGTGGTTTTTTTGTAACTATGGTATAATAGGCGCATGGTATTATCACAAAGCACATTCGCTTGGCGCATCGGCACATTATGTGGCGGTTTGCTCTGTGCTTTGTAGATAATTTCTGGAGATTACTGATCAGCCCGTCACACGATCGGCGGGCTTGGCTTTTGGTTTTACTGTTCGGCGGTTAATCAGGTCGCCGCGTAGCACTACTGGAGCTGATTATTTTTCTAATAAAAATACCTGTTATAATAGGAGTTACTTATGACTAAACCCGTTATCCTCACTGGTGTTCGCGCCAACAATGATTTGCACATTGGCAATTATTTTGGTGCGATACTGCCGATTATCGATATGGCGCGGCGCCGTTCGGCTGAGTATACTGTTAATTTATTTATTCCAGACCTGCATAGTTTTACAACGCCGATTGACCACAACCAACTGTTTGATAGCATCATGAACAATGCACGTGTCTACACTGCAGCCGGTCTGCCGCTGGACGACGATGCAATTAAATTATATCGCCAAAGCTACGTGCCAGCACATAGCGAATTGGCGGTGATAATGAGCAATTTTACCGGCTTTGGAGAAATGCGCCGCATGACGCAGTTTAAGGAAAAAACCAAAAAACTAAGATCTGATCCAGTGTTCTATGAGCGTACAGATCTTGAATACAAGATGCACGGAACTTATTCAAATTATACCTCAGTCGGGCTATTCACGTACCCTATTCTGATGGCTGCAGACATTTTGCTTTATAATGCCACATACGTTCCGGTCGGCGACGACCAAACGCAGCACCTAGAATTCACGCGTGATATCGCCGAGCGCATGAACCATAAGTTCGGCAAATTGTTTACCGTGCCAGAGCCGGTCGCGAAACAGCATCAATTTTTTGGTAAAGACCAGGGCTTGCGCATCAAAGACTTACAAAATCCGACGAAAAAAATGAGTAAATCGGACGAAACCGGCAAGGGCGTGATTTTCCTAAACGATACGCCAGATGTTGCACGTAAAAAAATCATGTCGGCGGCAACCGATTCGCTCGGGCGGGTGCATTACGATAAAGAGGCACAGCCCGGCATCAGCAACTTGCTAGAGATTTTGACGCTTGTGCGCCAGGCAAACGGTCGTGCGGTCTCATTGCAGCAGACCATTGACGAGTTCACCGGATTAGAGCGCTACGGCGATTTCAAAAAGATCGTCACAGATGAAATGTCAGAATTTCTTGCAAACTTTCAAGCGCGCTTGGCGCAGGTCGACGATGATGCTATTTTGCATAAACTTGAATCATCCGAGATCACCGCCAACCAAACCGCCAACCAAACACTTTTGCGCGTGCAAAAAGCTGTCGGATTGAGGCGCCAATGAAAGTCACCGCAAGCGACCTATTAGCGATTTTGCGCCGGTTTGATGTGGCAACTGACGATAATGTACCGCGCCATATTGATCAGATTAATGTCACGAATCCTAGCCCGATCAACCGGCTTGTTTCGTTTCGGTTTGATCGTAAGCGCTTTTTTGTTTTGTTTGACGAGACAGCCGAAGACCGCGAATCGTATATCATGCAGCAGATATTTACCGCAAAGAGCGACGCTGAAGGGGTGCTTTGTGAAAATCCGACGAGCGACTTGACAACCTACGGCTTGCCGTTCAAAGGTAAAGACGTATATCTGTTTCAGCTCACAAGCCGTAAACGTCGTCTTGACGTCGTGCTCGCTGAGCGCCATCCTGAATATAGCCGTAGTATATGGCAGAAATATATCAAATCTGGTAATATTTTTGTCAATAATTCGCCCGCCAAAAGCCCGAAGCAAGAAGTCACCGAAGCGGATCGGATTGAAATTAATCTGCCGAGTGCAGCAGACTACAGTAGCCAAGCGCTTCCGATTTTGTATATTAACGATGACGTTATCGTCATTAATAAGCCTGCAGGGATTTTGACGCACAGTAAGGGCGCGCTGAACGACGAGTTCACGGTCGCTGACTTTTTTCGGCGTTATACGACTGTTGGACTGAATACGAATCGCCCCGGCATCGTCCACCGGCTTGACCGCGACACGAGCGGCGTACTAATTGGTGCGCGAACGCCGGAGGCGGCAGTGCGTCTTAAAAAACAATTTGCCGAACGTAAAACGAAAAAATATTACCTAGCGATCGTGGACGGCATACTGAAGCAGCCGCATGCAAAAATCGACGTTCCGCTCGGCCGCAATCCTGCTGCTCCGAGCATCTGGCGTCCAGACGTAAATGGCAAACCGGCGCAAACGATATATAAGGTGCTTGCACGCCGCGACGGCAAAAGTCTCGTTTTGCTTCGCCCGCTTACTGGACGCACCCACCAGCTGCGCGTGCATTTGCGGCACGTCGGCGCGCCGATCGCTGGCGACCGCGTGTACGGCATGCCCGCGACGCGGTTATTTTTACATGCGTATTCCCTTGAAATTACCATCGCGCCAGGCGACCGCCGCACATTTACCGCGCCGGTTCCGCGCGAGTTCACTGAGCTATTCCCAGAGGCAAGCAATGTCAACACTGCTATTTGAGAGCGCAACGAAACAGCAGCTTGACGCGCTCGCCGCTGACTTGCCGCAATCAACATTGCTAACTGGCGCTGACGGCGCTGGACTGCTCACTGCTGCAAAGTATGTCGCTGGTGCAAATATTGCTACAATAATTCAACCGACCGATAAAGATGGCGCCGTTGCTTCTGCGGGCTCGATTAAGCTTGATTCAATTCGCCAGCTGCGCCAGCAGGCGAGGGGACGAGCTGCTGTGCGAACGATTTTTATCATTGATGATGCCGACCGCATGAACCACCGGGCGCAGAATGCATTTTTGAAATTGCTTGAAGAGCCAACGCCGCACATTCACTTTATTCTAACGTCGCACAAGCCGCATTTACTGCTCGCTACGATTTTGTCGCGCGTAGAACGATTTAGTATTAGACCGATTTCGTTGCGCCAAACGCATCAACTGCTTAAGCGGCTTGGCGTCGATGACCCGCGTACAGAGCAGCAGCTTTTGTTTTTAGTATCCGGAAAACCGGCTGCACTTACGCGGCTCGCGCGCGAACCGGTGAATTTAGAGAAGATTTGTAATATCGTGCGCGACGCGCAGCAGTTTATTCGCGGATCAAACTACCAACGCGCTGTAATCGCTATGCGCTACACCGACCGGCAGGCAGCACAGCAGTTGTTGTCGTACTGTCTCGCGATCATTACGCATACATTGCATCAAAATCCGTCGCGCAGCCTTATCCATAAAAGCGAGCATATCGCCGACGCATACGAGCGAATTGCCGCCAACGGAAACGTACGTCTGCAACTTGTCGCCCTGACGCAGTTAATGGTATAATAACGGCAACATGTTTGGACTATTGTTTGTCGTTGCGGTTGGGATTTTTACTCTGTGGTATACGCAGTCGCCAAATGAAGCGACGCGGGATTTGCCGCAGAGGCTGTCGGCGAAACTTGATAAATTATGGGAAATTGCTCAGGAATCATTGAAGTCGCAGCGGTATTTGCGCGCCGAAAAAGCCTTGTTAACTATTCTGCGTATCGACGAACGTAATGCTACTGCCTACAACCGGCTCGGTATTTTATACGCCAAGCAGCAAGCGTACAGCGATGCGATTGAATGTTTTGAGATTGCACAGAGCTTAGAGCCGAGCGCATCAAGTTTACACAACGTTGGTCTGATTTATTATGAAACTGAAAATTACGAAAAAGCGGCGCTGGCGTTTGAACAGGCGCTCGCGATGGAAGAAACAGTCGCTTCGCGCCATATTGTGTATGCAAAGGTGCAGGAAAAGCTTGACCATCCAAAGCGAATGTTTGAGCACCTAGAGCGCGCGATTGAGCTAGAGCCGAGCGTGCAAAGCTACAATATTTTAGCAGACGCTTACGAGCGTAATGGCGAGCACGAAAAAGCTGACGCGCTACGCAAGCGAATTAACCGCGCGATCAACAGCAAAAATCCGCCCGCCGCGCGTATCAAGCAGCCTCGCCGCGTTGCGATGTAAAGGGCTTGCTCTCGCCGCACAAATACGCTACACTATATCTTGAGCGTAAGCTAGTACCTTTCTAATTTTTTGGATATTATCGTGCCGCTTTAGCTCAGCTGGTTAGAGCACCTCTTTTGTAAAGAGGGGGTCCCGGGTTCGAATCCCTGAAGCGGCTCCATATTACGCAAGGTCTTCATATTTATGAGCTTGCGTTATCCATCGTCATGCCGGAGTCGTCTAGTGGCAATGACAGGAGACTGTAAATCTCCCGCTTTTTAGCTTCGTAGGTTCGAGTCCTACCTCCGGTACCATTTTTTTTGTTTCCTATCTCCGTGCCCGAGGGGGTTTTGTTTTTGTATAGATATGCTCGATTGCTTTTTACATAAAGTTATGCTATAATAAAGGCATGAGAGAGTTTTTGCGGCAATTTGTTGCCGAGTGGAACGGTGACCGAAATCAACGCACAAAATTGCAGCGAGCATACGTACTAGTAGCTATGCTGCTGTCTACCATTGCAGGTATATTTATACTGATTAATATAGACGTCAGCCGAGCGCTGATGTTTGCTGCCGTAGGTTTAGCGGGCGTGTATATTGCAAATGCTACCATGTGGCTGCTTCTTGACTCTATCGTTTCGCCGAAATTACCAAAACCCGAAGCTAAATCTGCTAGAGCTCCCCGCCGAAAATAACCGGCGCACTAGGCAGAGATTGTGGAGTTTGGTATAATCTTGAAGTGCTACGCTCCGCAAGTATGTTGCGAAGCGTGGTGATATGTGCCGCGATAGCTCAGTTGGTAGAGCGCATCCATGGTAAGGATGAGGTCTCGGGTTCAAGCCCCGATCGTGGCTCCATATTTGTGCTTAAATCGGAATTATCGCCCAATCGGGCGATTTTTCCTTTGGCGGTGCGAAGCATCAACCATATATTTTCTTGGGGGATTTATATTTTGGATCGCTGAAAGCGACTATACTTTTGTTCTTGAGTTTCAGGCTCAACCCATTCCAAAGTTCCCATAGATAAGTCGCCAATTTGTTAAGCACCTATTCATGCAAGTGTGCAGCAAAAACGACTTGATCGCTCGCTTGACGAAAAATACCAATATTGACGGCGACAACCTAGATATTATGCGACTGCTTCAGACTACCTAATCACTGAAACTTGACGTTTCTTGATCCACTAAGCGATTTCCTGAGCGTATTCCTCATTTCACGCTTGGCGCAGTCCATTACGGCAGCGTCGGCCTGCTCCTTGTTCACCGTGTACAAAAACTTTATTGGCTTTTCGGTGTAATGACAATTCTCGCAGACGATATTCTGCAATTCACCAGTATCGTCATCTTTAGTGATTGGTGCAAGGAATGTTACATGACAGTTTGGACATTTAAGCCTATGTTTGCCGTTGGCGTCTGGTGTTGGGTAATCTGTCCTACGGCCGTCATGGCTAGTAACTCCTCACGACACAGTAGTTTAGGGCGAGACTATCGCCCTTGGCGCGGTTATTCTGCCACTGCAAGGGTTGCAGATTGGCAAGAACACTAGCGCCCCCAAGCGCCACAGGTATGACATGATCAATCTCCCAGCCATACCTACTTGCAGTATTCCCGTAGTGATTCCACTCAATGAATGCACCACATGCGTCTGCACGAACATATCGAGGATCGTAGCCTTGGACTATACGCCCCTTGTTCCAAACCGCAACTTTTTGTTGTTCCGGTATATTGCGTTTGGTTTAGTGCTCGCAAAAGCGAGGCATATTGATTGTTGTCTGCCATAATGATTACTCCTTTCATCTGGCTTAACTTTGTTGTTGATGCTAGAATAGGAGCGTACGGAGGACGCAAATCAAATCTTTGTACACTAGTACTGGCGCAAGTCAGTACTTTTTCTATTCTAACTAGTGTTGCGGACGAACACACTCCGCTTTGACGATCCGTCCTCACAAACCCCACCTTTTTGCGTTTTATCGGTTCGTGACCTTATTATATCACAGTCACACACTGTAACGTCAATTAAATACACAAAATGTCGTAATATTGACATTTTCTCGTGTTCTGTGATAAAATACGAACTATAAGCGAAAGGAAGCAGGATGACTCTCGAAAAAAATCTACGCGAACTACGAGGAATCTATGGATTGTCGCAGGAAGAAGTGGCAAATGCGATCGGCGTGAGTCGTAGCAGCATAGTGGCGACCGAGAAAGGCAACCGTGAATTGAGCAGCGAAGAGCTCGGCAAGTTGGCTGATTTTCTTGGGGTGGATATCGCCGACCTGCTATCGCAGGAAATTCCCGACTACGACAAATACCGCGAGATGATTATCGAAACACTGCGCCGCTATACAGATTATGCCGGCAAAAGCGCCACCAAAACCCTGCTCGCAAAGCTGATTTACCTGGCAGATTTCGCTTGGTATTACGAGCATTTGCAGCCGATGAGCGGCATGAAATACCGGCGCCTGCAGTACGGACCAGTACCAGATCAATATTTTCGGGTGGTTGACGAGCTTATCGACGAAGGTAAGGTATCACTAGAAGTTGGCGACGAAGCACAGTGGCTCAATTTGACGCGCTCAGCAAAAAATACCCCGCCGCAACGTCTATCGACAAGCGAGCTCGAACTGATAGATAAAATCGCTAGAAAATGGAAAGACTCCAACACAAAAGAAATCGTTCACTTCACGCACACGCAACTTCCTTGGCAAATCTGTAGGCAAAACGAATACATCCCCTACGAGTTGATCACCCAGGAAGAGCCAGACCATGTTTACTAATAATTACCGCGTGCTATTTGAGGAATACTCCGAACGCCATTATATAAAGGCATTCAAAAAAAGCTATGGCAATCAGTGGCTGGTTACGCGAAAAGCGCTGGTGGCGCAGCTCGCGCATATCGACCAATTGGTATTAAACGGCAGGACGAATCCGCCAATTCACCGCACAGACGACAACAAAGAGTGGATTATTAAACACGAGTTCGCTATAGCTGGGCGCAGACAGTCCGCAAAAAGTTCTGGCAATAGAGTTATTCTGCACGTAAATCATAACGAGTGCACCGTTCGCGTACTGCTGCTGTACCACAAAGATCATTTAGGCAAAGCTGCGAGCGAAACCGCCACTTGGCGGAACATTATCAAGCAGGAGTTTAAGGACTTATTGGCTAAGTTTAGCTTATAGGGTTTTAGGGCTTATAGGGTTTGCGACTGGTTTTCGGGTTATGGACACGTAGCGCGCGGCTTTACTGACTAAAGCCGCGCCACCCTACCATTTGCAGTAGGCAGCCCATCAGAAGCATTAGCAAATTGGTGTGCTTTTTGCGCACTCGTTCCGTGAATGCGCAAAAATGATATAATAAAATATAATAAATAGGTATAGTTCAATAAATAGGCGTCATGAGTGAACTTCAATTCAACAGTAACTCTTCTGCAACCTCTCGCACTCTCAAGGATCTCATTATTGATTCAATTGCACAGCTGAGTGAAGATCGCACTATCTACGTACTCAAGGGGTTCAATTATTGGTTGAATAAGATTGATGGCAATTTTCTTTTTGAAAAAAACGCCGATCATGAATAATCAGCCGGATATCGCTAGCATTGCACAAAAGTTGCAGACTGGTGTGTCGTTGTTTGCGTTGCACGAAGATATTACATGGCTTAACGATCGATCGCTTGGTGGACTGCCTGCCACTCAGGGATACAAGTTGGTGGTGGTTGAGAATGATCTATTTTATGTCTATTATCCCCATGATGTATATTCATATGAGCTACAGGAGTTATTTGAAGAGGGCACTGATACAATCCCTCAGCGCTACTATGGAAATGTTGCGGAAGTTGGCGGTGTCGCATATGTCGCCTACAATGACCTTCCGAATGTGCAATTTTCAGGAATGAAGCTATCTGAGCTGATTAACGGAAGTGCCAAAGTCCTGAATGTGTCGGGTGGTTGCCTAGAAGTGCCGGAGGAGTATGATGCTACTGTCTTCTCTAGTCTCGTTACAAAGATAATCACCGATGATATAAATGAGATCAGCATCCTTTCAGAGAAGATTAATTCTGATCGTAATGTGCAAAATCTCAAACGTATTCTTGAACCGCTCGGCATTAGATTTGTGACGCGAGACTACAAGGTGGCTCAGACAGAATTGGATAGTGAGCAGCGAACAGAGTATCGGGCGATTTTGCAACGTAAAGATTCTTCCTATGATTTTCGTGATCTCAAGGTATACAGTGATCCTTATGAAGGAGTGGAATTAGCAGATGTCAACCAAGTTCAAATCATTGATGATGTCGTGAGTAATGCGGTCAAGGCTCAGAATAGCGAGCCATTCCGTGATGTATTTGTCACTGCGCCTACTGGTGCCGGTAAATCTGTCATGTTTCAAGTGCCTGCGATTTACCTTGCGGAGAAACATAAACTACTAACGATTGTCGTCAGTCCTCTGATTGGTCTAATGAATGATCAAGTCGACAATATCAAAACTATGACCAATGCGGCGGCAACAATAAACTCAGACTATACACCAGTCGAAAAGGAAAATACGCTAGAGCGAGTCAAATCTGGTGAAGTATCAATTCTTTATCTATCGCCCGAATCGTTACTTTCTAACTCTGATATCACAAGTCTTATCGGCGATCGCAAGATTGGACTCGTTGTGGTTGATGAGGCGCACATCGTTGCGACATGGGATAAAAGTTTCCGTCCTGATTATTGGTATCTTGGCGAATTTATTCATCGTTTACGCAATGATCCGAAGACCGAGCATAGGTTTCCGATCGCTACGTTTACAGCAACGGCAACCTTTGGTGGTAGCGACAACATGTATCAGGAAATTATCGAATCATTGAAGATGACGCCAGTTAAATATATAGGCAACGTTAAGCGAGGTGACATCACCTTTGATGTGCGTAAGCATGCCAAAGACCATGCTTATAAAGAGGAAAAGCTGCAAACAGCCGCTGAATCAATCAATACACTCGCCAAAAAGGGCGATAAGACTTTAGTTTATGTGCCATATACACGACATATAGCTGATCTATATGCTAAAATGAACGATCAAGCTCGCGTTGGTAAATATGCGGGTAATATGACACCTGGCGAAAAGAACGAGACGCTAAAATCTATCAAAGACGACTCAAAGAACGTGGTGCTTGCTACAAAGGCGTTTGGCATGGGAATCGACATTGATGACATTAAAAATGTATATCACTTTGCACCCACAGGTAACGTTGCTGATTATGTGCAAGAAATTGGTCGTGCAGCTCGTAAGCCGAATATGACAGGAGTTGCCAGTACTGACTTTTTCAAGGAAGACTTTCGTTATATTAAGCAGTTGCATGGTATGTCCAGTATTAAAAACTATCAAGTCAAGGCTGCCTTGCAAAAGATTTACGAACTATATGTCAAATATAACAAACGCAATTTCCTTGTATCTCCTGACGAATTTTCGTACATATTCGCCAATGCACAACCAAACGAGATTGATGCGAAACTAAAAACGACACTCTTGATTATCAAAAAAGATTTCGAGATGGATTCCACTCTCAACTATGTGCCACTCGTTTTTAAGCCGAGAAGCATGTTTACTGTCGGCTATTTCATGATCAACGACGATTTCATTCCTGAGTTGCAACAACATGGATATCTACGCTTCTTTACAAAACTAGACCTGCCACGTATTACCGAAAGTCCAGGTCCGAGGGGTGGCGCAATCGTTACGACTCGCTCGCCAGGCGACACCTACAGACTAGATTTCAAATCAATGTGGGAGCAAAAATACCGTGATGTATCATTTGGCATGTTTAAGCGTGGCTTTTATATGGGCGAGTTGCTAGGCTTCGATTTTAGGATCTCAGGCGATAATAGAAAAATTATCAACAGAGTTGTGATTGAAGTTGATAGTGGCAATAAGTTCTTTGGTGAGTTGAAACGCGAACTTGTTGCGTTTTTCGATATCATGAAAGAGATATTCGATGACCTGAAGCAGGATGGCAAACACTTCTCAACCGATGAGCTATCTCGTCGAATTATCGATAGACGTGGCGTGAGTAAAAAGCACATCGCAGACATGGTCGCCGCTTCATTTATGTATCTATTGGCTCGTGTTGAGGAAAATAATAACTTCAATTTCAGCAACTTCTTTGAGTACAATTCTGTTACGAATAAGTACGTTATCAAGAATACATCGTATGAACGACGACTATACGCACTCAAGAAAATCGCAAATATCATGCTTGCAGACGATACAAAGACAAAAACTGTACGCTATTCCACAAAGATGACGGACGACAAGCAGATCATTGTGGGGCAGATTATGGAGCTGTTAGAAGTAGCAGACTGTAAAATTTCATCTGGTAGTAATCCTGAATTCTTTGTCCGCGTCAACAATCCCTACGCGATTGAGCGTATTATTAACAACCCGACATATATGAGTCAAACTGTAGCTTTGGTTGGAAAGAAGCACCGCGAATCGTGCGAGCTTATGAGTTATTTCTTTGACAGCTTGCATACGGATACTGAACGTTGGGATTTCATTGAAAAATATTTTCTCGGTCAATTGGATGAAAATACTCTCATTTCCAGAGAAGGTCAGGCGTAGATCATGAGAAACATCGTACTGATTGTTATGCTAATCGTCATAATCGTGGTAACCAGAATAAATCAACTCATAAACCCCCGAGACAAGCTGCTAATATCAAGCAACAGGAAAAAAGAACAGATGACAGATGAGATTGTCACGGTAATACTACCTACTATAAGCAATGATAGTAATGGATAGAGTGCACGTTATAGCCCATATATAGTTTCTGTCTTTAGTCTAGAAAGCAGAACTCCTAAGTTACACAAGATGCGTTTGGCAGTATAATCTCTAGAGCTATCTGTTTCTGCTGCTATCATCAGACGTAATATTAAACGCTTTAAGCTATTCTTCAGTGAAATAGTTGAAACATAGAGAAAGCGTATTGTAATTCACCAGCCTACTGGTTCGCTAGGGTTATTGCTAAGCTATAGTCAGCTCATTAAAGCTTGACTGAAACACGCCCACTGTCTTTTCTTGGCTCTAGACGTAACTATTACACGATAGAATAAGTCTATAGGGTAATGAGTTTGGACAGGAGCATTGAAATCTCACCCTCAATATGTTATATTGTATAGTCGAAGCTTAGTACAAAGGTAAAAGGGAAGTTATGGCAAAGAAGAATAACACCAAGCGGAAGATTGTGGCGCTCGTCAGCGAGCTGACGGGGCATCGTACGTATGTTACTCGTAAAAATAAGATGAATACGCCGGATAAATTAAAGTTGCGCAAATACGATCCAAAAGCGCGCAAGCATGCAACGTATACCGAAACGAAAAAATCGCTCGGCCGCAATGAGGTGAAACCGCGCAAGGGCTAACACAATCTGTTTTATGCAATAAAATACCGCTCTAAAATCACGGGCGGTTTTTGCTATCTGCAGTAAGTGGACCGTAAATGACTGCGCCCTCACAATTCGACGCCATACGCCGTATCAATTGCTTCGGCGATCCATAGCGCATTCGATAGAATTCTCTCAAGCTGCACTTCGTTCGGCTGCTCGTTTTCGGAATAAACGTACACCGTGCCGCGATCGATTTCGATGCTCATTTTACTAAAATGCGAGGTGATGACGCTGGCGATTTGCGGCGAGATCAACTGTTCAATTTCGAGCGCATGCGTCGGTGTGCCGTACACCGTATATTTGCTCAAAAACTGGGGCGCGTACGCCGCGAGATTCCCGATCGCGAGCGGCCGCACGTGCGAATACGACGAACGATATACGGCATCGTGCTGCTTGAGCCCGATGTAAGTGTGCGGAACTGTCCGCGGAGTATGCAAGTCAATCGCCACGATGAGCCAATGGCAGCGCTGGCGCTTGGTTTTTGCGGCCGTGTTCGGCGCGTGAAGCTGCACGACATCATTGCGAATAAGCACTGTCGCATCGTAGCCGCGTACTGTACCGATACAAACGTGATTATCAATGTGCGTGTGTGATACCGTGTGTCCGCGCACTGGGCGGCGATCGCCATCGCGCTGGTCGACATAGCCAAAATAAACCAGCCCGACTTGATCAGCAAAACTCTGAATCGTTTTCTTCGTCAGGCGCGTCCGTACAACGTGCGCTGGCGTCATGTGGCGCAGCGCCCGCGCAAGCCTAATCTTTAGGCGGTCGCGCCCAGACACTACTTGCTTGTTCCTTTCGTGATTGTGTCAAGCACGGTCGAAACGAATTCTGCTTGGCTCCACGATAACGGCGAAACTGATTCTTCTGTTTCTGTTTCCGGATCGATCTGTTCGCACAACGTGCCGGTCTTCCGAGCGTGAGCACGCACCCATGCGAGTGTCTTGTGCGCCGATGCGGCATCGCCTTTTTCTAAGTCGTACTGTGCGAGCCATAGCGACGTGACGAACCACCAATTGCCGAGGCTCGCTGGATTGCGGCGGCGGTAGTTGTCGTTTTCATAGCGAGGAACGCCCGGGCGATCGGGCGACACGTTGAATACGCGTCGCGCCGTTTGCACTGCGCGCTCGACAATGTCGCTATCAGCAGAAAAAAGCCCGAACATAAATGCGCCGTAAATACTTGATAAGTCGATCGTTTGATCCGGCTCGTATGAGCCGTCAGCATGCCGGCGTAAGCCTTTGTAGAGCGCGTCACGGTCGTGATTGACTAAATATCTTTGCGCTGCTTCAGCGATGTCCGACGCCGCTGAGCGCCAGGCGACCGCATGTCCATCATCATGATTATCGTCTGCTAAATCTGCTGCTGCCGATAGTGC
>ERZ773063.839-NODE-839-length-19065-cov-4.028669_pt1 | contig 19065 bp, 19 predicted proteins | sample MGYA00580625_ERZ773063 | MGnify/ENA primary metagenome ERZ773063 (study PRJEB29015, sample SAMEA2738022) | human oral metagenome | biome: human oral; feature: human-associated habitat; material: dental | place: China | collected 2042 ... | reverse complement strand
GGAAATGTGAAATAGGAAAAATCCGTCAGGAAACTGACGGACTTTTTAATTTTAATTCTGTTACTTTCCCATTGATATCAAATATGAACTCAAAATACTCAGTATTTTGAACTTCTTCTATGAATTTGTTAAAGTGAAAGAACTGGATTGTTCGATCAATTTTTTTATACTGTTCATAGAGTTCATTTATTGATACTTTGGTAGTTTTCTGAGCTGAGAGATTATACGCAGTTTGGACATCTTTGCTAAATTTTTCCTTTAGTGCTCCCTCGAATTTTCCTTTGTTAGTCTTGCTTGTCGTTGCATTACTCTCTTCTTTGCTTTTTTCTTCTTTTTGTGCTAAAGGTTTATGTTTTAGTTCTTCTTTAGCTTGTTGAGATGGCTCTGATAGAGGTTCTTGAATGCTCTCTTGTTTGAGGCTGACTGTGTGAATGTTTTCTTTTTTGGGAGGAGCTGGTGGCTGAAATTTATCTCGGCTAGCGATATAGAATTCATCATAGCTATTTTGGGTATTAGTATTTGCTTCTAAACCATAACCGATTACAACCCTTCCTGCGTCCTTGAGACGATGTACGAGATTGATAAAGTCACTATCACTTGAGATCAGAATGAATATGTCGATATTTTCTTTGTGCAAAAGATCCATTGCTCCGATTGTCATACAGATATCTGTTGAGTTTTTCCCTTTGCTTTTTGAGTGATTATCGACTCGTTCTAAACGAAACTTTCTGATGGATTCGTTCCAAATACTATTAAGATTTGGACTTGCCCAGTTCCCATAGATGAGACGTTTTTTTATTTTCCCGTAGTCTTGCTCTGTCTTTTCTAATGCGTATTTTACTAGATTTGGAGTTACATTATCCGCATCTATCAGCATTGCAGCTTTAAAATGCTGTTTTTGAAATGAGGTTAATGCCTTGATTAGCATTATTAGATTGCTTAAGTTGAATATTTTCTTTTTCATTGCTAAAAATTGTTTTTTGTTTGTTTTATTTTTATATATAAATCCTCACATATGTCAAGTTTATTTTTAAAGATATTTTGTTCGCTGTAAAATTAGTATAAGTCTGCTTTTCTTTAGATTGTTTTCAGTTTTTTCTTGTAGTTGCTTTTATTCTTTTATATTGACTGATTGCGTTTATGAGAAAAATCACTTGATTTTTTGTTTTGATTGAGTATATATGGGATTATCTTTGCCGAAGACAGTAGGTACTTTTCTTTAGAAAAGATAAATCCTACCTAGGTTATTCTTATCTTGATGGAAATTTTGGGATTTTATAAAATCTCAAGATGACTAAAAAATGAGATAGCCCCGGCAACGGGTTATTTTTTATATCAAGGTTTTACTCTACTATGACAATCTCAAAAGAGAAAAAAGTTGAGTTAGTAAAACAGTATGTGCAAGATCTTACTTCTGCAAAAAATGTAGTAGTGCTTCAGCAATCTGGATTGCCTGTAACACTCTCTACTGAAATGAGAAAGGAGGTTATTGCTGCTTCTGGTAAATATAATGTTGTCAGAAAAAAGCTGTTCTTACTTGCTCTCAAGGAAGCTGGGTTTGATGCCGTAGCTGAAAGTGATCTTGATGGGTCTGTAGTTGTCCTCTATGCAAATGATGATGAGTACGCTCCTATGAAGGTTGTTAATAAGTATGCAAAACAGGTTGCTGGAACTAAGGAGCTATCAGCTTCTATTAAGTTCTTAGGAGCTTGGTATGACAAAAAGTGGCATGATTCTGATTATGTGACAGAACTTGCAAATATCCCTTCAAGGGAAGAGCTTTTGTCAAAATTGGCATACCTTTTCAATTACCCAGTACAATCATTTGCTGCGGTGGTTGATCAAATCGCAAAAAAAGCTGAATAGGCTTTCTCCTATTCAATTACATCTAAAAACTCATTTTATTTATTATGTTTTGTAAACAATGGAGTTAACTAAAAATCAACAACAGATTATTGATCTTGTAAAAGAAATGAATGCTGTTGAACTTAACGGACTTGTAAAGGCTTTGGAAGAAGAATTTGGAGTAACTGCTGCTGCTATGGTTGTTGCAGGAGGTGCTGCTGCTGGTGGAGCTGCTGCTGATGCTGGAGCTTCAGATGCTATGAATGTTGAATTGGCTGATGCTGGTCAACAGAAGATCGCTGTAATTAAGGTTGTAAAAGAGGCTCTTGGTCTTGACCTTAAGGCTGCTAAAGAACTTGTAGAAAAAGCGCCAGTTATCATTAAGGAAAATGCTAAGGCTGATGAAGCTGAAGCTTTGAAGACTAAGCTTACTGAAGCTGGAGCAACTATTAACTTTAAATAGTTTTTAGTAAAAAAAATAACAGAAATCAGATTTTTGATTTCATTTATTCTTGGGATAGTAGGTTTGTGGCGGAGTGATTACGCTTTGACCATTAGACTTACTATTTGCAAGGATCTGTTTTATATTTCCTATTACCTATACGAATGACAGTATCTGTTAATCAAATCGTTGAGGCGCAAGCGCATATAGGTACACTTAAAAATGAAGCTCATCCAAAGACTAGTAAGTACTGGTCTGAGGTAACTAATGGAGTTGTAGTGATCAATCCTGAATCTGTTGCTCAGCAACTAGAGGATGCGAAAGCTACTATTCAAAAGGCAAAAGCTGCTGGAAAGGAAATCTTAGTAGTATGTGAAAAGAAAATGTACGCTGCTGAACTTGAGGCTTTGGCTAAAAAGACAGGAGTATCATACCTTAACTATAAGGTTTCTGGAGGGTTTTTGACAAACTTTGATACCTTCAAGAAGAGAATTGATTCTATCAATGAAATGGCGAGCTTTATGGAGAGTGAAGCTTATGCAGCCCTCACTAAAAAAGAACAACTTGTATACAAGAGAAATTTTGATAGAGCTAATAAAGTATATAAAGGAGTTACTAATCTTAAGAAAAGGCCAGAACTTGTGATCGTTGTAGATGGAACTATGCTTTCTACATTGATTGATGAGGTAGAAAATCTTAAGGGAAAGTTAGAAGCAATCGTGATTGCCGGTACTAACTTCTCTAGATATTGGCCTGAAAATGAATTGGTAGTGACAAATATTAATAGCTATACTAGTATTGATTTTGTACTTAATTACTTGTTGTCTTAATTTGTTATTTCCTCTTTGAAAAACCTATGCAAGAAAATATGTATTTGCCTAGTTCGTCTGAAAGAAAGAGAGTTATCACTGCCTACCTTTTGGTGGGGGTTCTCTTTTTTTCAGCCAAGGAGGATTTAACAGTTTATGAATACTTCCATTTTAGGCAGGTGCTTGGCCGATATTCGCTCAATATGTTGCTGCTGCTTGTTTGGTTGATGATCTTCTGGATCCCAATTTTGGGGTGGTTGCCTTTTTTCTTTGTGTTAGGGAATTTGGTCCTTTATGTTGTGTTTGTTATGCAGGCACGAAGAGGGCAGTATCTCGCTAATCTAACTCAGGAAAATAAGTGGAAAACCCTTTATGCGGATATTGGGGGATGGATTCTTTCTCTTTTCGATATCAAAAAGAGAGTGTATTGAGATATTTCTCTTGATACTCCTATGCAGATGCCTCATCCACAGGTTCCAGACCAATCTCAGTGAAATCAATAATTCTATATCGGTTATTGTTTATTCGTGCACTTTGCTAAAAAGGAAATCTGAACTAAGTCAGATTTTTTTTATTTTTTTAATTTTCTCGTTACTTGTTTAGAAAAAGTGTTCCGATAGGAGATAACTTATAAATCTAAGCTTGATTTTGTCAGCTAAGAATGATATACTCTCTGTATAAATGCTTAATTCAATTACCATCAATACGATGAGGTGTTTGAATAGCTCATTTTTACTTTTTTCACTAATATCTCAATGAAACAGTGAAAGTATCTATTGATGGCTATGTTTTGAATGATTGCTTTGAGCGGAGCTCAGAGTTATGCAGGCCATGTAGACTATCTCAAGACAAATGATTATCAAGTTTTGAAAGTTCCGATGGATGGGACAAATAAAATTGTTGTTCCTGCTGTGGAGGCTCGTTGATGAACGCCTAGATCTTTGGAAGATTTGATGAAGAGTGTTTGAGGTAGTCATGCGATAAATGGGGCGTTTTTCTGCCCTAAGACTTACAGTTGGTGTAAATGAGAGCTTGCAGATAGTACGGACAAAGTTAGAAAATCGAATGGGGTCTTGATGTCAAAGTGGGGAGTTGATGTTGGGCAGTATGATGCATTGTTCTGATTTGATGAGAATGGTCAGGTTGCTCCTTTGGCTACGCAAAAAAGAGGCGAAGCTTACCGAAAGAACGGGGGATGGGTAAATCCAGAGGTTGATGTCATTTATAATGGAATTTCAAATCCAGTGTTGGTAAAAAATGGAGCTAATCTTGCTAAAGAAAATGTAGAACTCAATAATGATGCGAAACAGAAAAAAGCCTGAAATAAGTCTTTTATCTGTTCAAATCTAGATAATTCACTCATAACTATGGGATTTGTAAATGGACAGACATTTTCTTCAATGGCAGACTATATTATTTCACATTTCCAGTGTCATAATGCGATTCTCCTTGATAATTGAGGAACAAAGGCAATGATTTATGATACGAGATATGTAGCGGGACCTGGAAGGAATATGATGGATGCTTTTGTGGTGATTGATATGAAAATAGACTCATCTTCTCTCTCAGGTTGAGAGAAAAAAGAAGAAAGTCCAGAGGTTTTACCTAGAGATGAGAAAGGGAATAATCAGAAAGTGCAGATGATTCAGGGGATATTAAACTCAGTTTTTAGAGAAAAGGGGTATTCTCGTGATCAAATTAAAGTAACATTACTTTCTCTAGAGAAAAGTTTTGAGGCATCTTTGCAAAATACTCCTACGAGTCATCAATATTATCAGTCTTATAGGGATATTTTAGAGGCAATCAAAACTTATGCTTATTAGTGTTCGCTTGATCAAAAACTGTTGATTTCAGTCGTCTTTTCTGTATAAGTAGTTTTTGATTGCTAAATGCAAAATCATGTCAATATTTTATCTTTATACTATATAATAATGCAAATTGATATTAGCTTAGTAAAACAATTGAGAGATGCTACTTTTGCTCCACTTGGTGATTGTAAAAATGCTCTTGTAGAGGCAAATGGTGATTTGGAACTTGCTCAGGAAATCCTTAGAAAAAAAGGAATTGCAAAGGCAGGTAAAAAGGCTGACAGAGAGACAAATGAAGGTCTTATTAAGACTCACAATGATGGAAGCAGGACTTATGTTGTAAAACTTCTTTGTGAAACAGACTTTGTTGCAAAGAATGATAGTTTCTTGGGACTTTTTGATAAGATTTTTGATGTTTTGAAGTCTGTTAGTGGTGATGTAGAGAGTCAAGATGATCTTCCTGCTGATGTTGTAGAAAAAATCAATAACCTTATTGCTGAGGGAATTGCTACTACTGGAGAAAATCTTAAGCTTGGTGGTGTTCATGTAACAGGAAGCAAAGTATATGCATATTCTCATCCAGGGGATAAGGTAGTTTCTCTTGTATATCATAATGGAGATGACAATGTAGCAAAGGAATTGGCGCTTCAGATTGCTGCGCTCAATCCTGATTATCTTAGTTTTGATGAAGTTCCAGCTGATGAAAAGGCTAAGCTTGAAGCTCAGTTTACAGAAGAACTTAAGGCTGCAGGGAAGCCAGAAAATATGATCGCTAATATTGTAAAAGGGAAAGTAGATAAGGCATTTGCTGATAATGTACTTCTTGAACAGGAATATATTAGAGATGGAGGAAAAAAGGTGAAGGAAATTTTGCCTGCTGGATTTGAAATTACTAAATTCTATAGATTCTCTGTATAGTTTCTATCAAATACAATGAAAAATCTGATTGCTCTTTGTAGTCAGATTTTTTTTGATTCTCTTTTTTTAGAAAAGGTCTTGAGTTTTTATTTATATCCTTTTATAGAAAAAAAATGATAAAAAAACATCTGAATAGGGGAGCTATTATCAATAATCAGTATTCGCTGTTTAAGGGGTAGGTAGAGTTTTATTACATCTAACTTTTTTATGTTTTTATAGCTTGATTTTTCTTATGTTTTTTATAATTTGATTGTGTATTTTATCTTAGAATAATTTTTATGAAGCTCTATTTATCTACTCCATTGAGTAATTTTTCTAAATATCTTCCTCATCTAGTAGAGCATTGTGTTTGACATTCTGTACTGGACCCGAATCATTATTTTGATTTTTCGTATGGCTTGGATGGTGTAGTTACGCCTGAATATACATGTTTTGAATATGATAAATGGGTTTCTTATAAAGAGGCGATTGATATGATTGTTGCTCCTCTTGATAAAGAGGCTTTTATTTACGAAACAGCTGTATTAAAACAGGAATTAGAAAACTCTTCCTATGATCAGAGAATTTATGAAGCTGTTTTGAAAAAGTATTTAAAGTCTCATATTTTACTTAATAGTTTAGAAACAGTATCGTGGGCTGATGTGCAAAAATATCATGCAACCCGATATAAAAAGGAGAATATTATTGCTGTTGATGATGATTTTCATATCCTTTACGAAGGTTTTCCCTTGCTTAAGAAAAAGTCAGAAGAAACTCTAGAAAAAATTATAGATGAATTCTCTTTTGAAGATGATGATTACTTCCTTTTGTTGTATAAAAACTATGATGCTAAGATTTATCGAAAGCTTTATTTCCTTTTTTGGATGTTCTCTTTTTATTCAACTTATTCTCAAAGGTGGAAGAATTGTGAATATTATTATTTAGAACCTTATTTTAATAGGTATGTTTCTCATTGTTGGATTTTGTTCCCAAAATTGGATTATCAGAAGATGTCGCTAGATTTTTTTCTTGCTGGAAAGCAGTATATTATTAGGATGATCTCTGAGGGATATTTTAAAGAAAGGTTTTTCCTAAATGAATATTTCTTTTCAATTCCTTTTGATAGAAAAGAAGTTCTTGACCTTTATAGAAATTATACTTTTGAAGATTATCTGTCAGAAATCGATGCTTTTCTTTAGTTATATTGTTTTGGTAAAGTCTATGGTGTTGTATTGAGAGAGAAAGGAGATCTGATCGCTATCTGTGGTCAGATTTTTTGAATTTTAAAAGATTCACTTGACATTGTATATATATCGTTATATTTAAATCAAGCTAGTTTTAAGAACCTCTGTAAAGGCAGAGAAAACAGGAATGTCCTGTCTAGCGAATTCTTTATGGTAAAATATGGCAAAAGAGGAAATCAAGGCGGAAGTAAAGGTGCTAATCGCACAGGTAAAACAAATCCTAATGCTCGTTCCAGTGGTGAAGATGTTACGAAGGAATCTCATCGTACAGGAACGCAAAAATATGGAGGACACAAATCTGGACCTAGGCGTTGATTTCCGTTTTTATGGTCTTATGGTTTAGAAAATGTATATCATTGATATTCCTTTGACCTCATCTCATTTTAAACAAGTCTTATAGTTTTATAGGGCTTGTTTTTTTTTGCTTTATTACTATATTTTTACTATTTATTTCCTTATAAAAAATATGCAGATTTATATAAGAACTCCTCTTGTTCATGATTCTCAGGCAATCCCTCATATGGTTGAGCATTGTGTTGCTAGAAATATTATAGAACCGACTAATTTTTTTGGAGAAAAAGTTCGTATTTCTAAGGAAATTTCTGGGGAATGGACTAAAATATTTTTTGATAAAAGTTTAATTTCATTGGAAATTGTGCTAGAAAAATTACAAGCTCCGATTTTAAAATCAGTATATGCATATGAAAAACTTCCCTTTAAAGAGGAATGTGAAAATATAGGGCAAGGATCTCTCATCTATGAGGCAATGATAAGAAAAATTGTTGATAAAAAGATTACTCTTAATACTGCAAGATGAATTTCATGGGAAGGTATCGTAAACTATCACAAACAGCACTATCACAAGGAAAATATGCTCATTTTTGAAGATGAAGTTGATTTAGACCAAGAGTTTCAATTGATTTTTGCAGGAGAAGCTTGCAAAGAAAATGATAAATCGGAGATTCATCAGCATTTTGATTTCCCTTTTTCGTTTGATTGAGCTAATTTTTTCATCCTTGGGAGTAAGGGCTATGATGTCCAAAGGCATTGGAAAATGATTTTTACTTGGACTTTACTTGGGAATTATTGTCGCTATTTGATGAGATATCAAAAGCAATCTTATTTTTATGAAGAAACGACTTTGGATTTTTTTAGAGATTATCTTTGGTTAACAACGCCAGATATTGATTATTCTCTTTTAAGTGAATCTTTTTTTGAAAATGGAAAAAAATATCTACTTACAATGCTAGAAAACTGATATTTCAAAGAAAAAATCTTTTTGGCGAATTATTGCTATCAAATTCCAGCGCTTAGAGCAGAAATACTTAAAATATGCAAAGATTTTCAACGAAATGATTTTATGGAAAATTATCTGAGAAAAATAGTTTTGAAAAAAATAAATTTTTTTTAAAAAATGTGAAATATGCTGCTTCATAATTCCCTTTTCTCATCAAAATAACTTGATTTCCTATACTCCATAGGAAAAAAATGCAAATTCACTTGATTTCGGATGGTAGAAAAATATACTCGGATCTAACCGGCGCATTAAAAAGTATCTAAATCTTTTATTTGTTTATTGCACAACTTTATGCAACATTACGAATTGGTGCTTATGCTCAATGCAAACACCTCAGAGGCAGATAGAAAGGCTTTCTTGGCTGATCTAGAAGCAAAATTCACTGTGAAAGAAAAAGATGAAATCTGAATTCAAGCCCTTTCTTTCAAACTTAAGGATAAAAATACTAAGGCTTACTTTGTTTCATATCTTCTAGAACTTGCTCCAGAGCAGGTAAAGGATGTTAAGGCGGCTCTTTTGTATAATCAGGCGGTAGTAAGATATGAAATCTATAAGATGACTGCTGAACAGAAGTTCTTCCACTTTGAAAAACTTCAATCAGAATTTGATAAGGCAATTGAGGATATTAAAGATAAGAGATTTGGTCAAAAGATTACCTTCTTTGCTGATGAGAGAAATGCTAAGTATATCAACTGGAAGTCAATTCCTATCTTGAAGTATTATCTTACAAGGTTTGGTGATATTAAGCCAAGGCTTTATACTGGAAACTCTGTAAAGATTCAAAAGAAACTTAGACAGGAGATCATTAGAGCGAGAACTTTAGGTTTGTTGAACTTTATCAGCAGATAGTTTATATCATTAATATCACATTCTTATGGCTAGTAAATTAAGAAGAATCAGAAAATACCAGTGGACAAAGAGAATAAGAACTCACGGATTTAGAGAGAGAATGGCATCATGGACTGGTAGAAGAGTGCTCGCAAGGAGAAGAGCAAAAGGAAGACATCAATTAACAGTTCAGAGACAGAAGTAATTTCTGTGTTTTGGAGAAAATAGATTTCCTTTGAACAATAAAGTCATTAAGGGCTTTATTGTTTTTTCGTCTTAGGAAAACATTTCTCTATGATTTCATGATATTCACTATTTTTATCTAATAAAATTTGAGGAAAACTTGGCCGCGCATTTAATCCATCACTCTTAAAGCGTGGAATGATATGAAAATGTAGGTGCGGGACAGATTGTTGAGCCCCTTCTCAGTTGGCATTGAGAATATTTAAACCAATACTTCAAAGTCAGTCTTGGTATTTTCTTGATATTTCTTGTATAAAGGAAAAAATGTTAGAAAATGTTTCATAATCTGTATCAAAAATATTTTCAGAATGCTTTTTGGGGAAAATTATGGTATGAGCCTTTGTTTCCATTTCTTTAGGAAGGATCGCCATACAGTATTCATCTTCAGCGACAATATAAGCTGGAATATCTTTAGAGATGATATCACAAAAAATACAATCAGACATGGTGTTGAAACTTAATTAAAGTAAAAGTATGTTTTTAAATAGTTTCTGTTGGATGAAATTCCTTGTGAAAATTCTTCTATAGGATAGGAGTGTCCGAGTAAAATACGATAATCTTGCTGATTATCTCTTATGTGTAGGATAATAACGTTTTAGAAAATTATGTCAAGAGGATTTGCTGGCATATACAAATAATGTAATAAAAGATAGCTTTAAAAAAATAAAATCCATAAAAAAGCCTTGACTTTGCTTAGTTAAATCAGTATTATCTCCACAAAGATTGTTGCCCCCGAAATGTTTTAGAGACAAGTTTACTACTCGTCTCTCTCAGCATGCGTAATGGATGTGGTCTTTGTTTGCGCTTCTCCTTGATGGAGATATGATCTGTTGAGACAAATTCGGAGCCAAAATATTGCTTGTTCTATGTGGGAAGTGGGCTATAGAGGGCTTCTTTGTTTTGTTTATTTTCTATTGTCATAACTAGGATGGTAAATAAAAAACAACCTTGAACTACAAAGGCTGCCAAGACGAGTAAGCCTTCTTTTGTAGTATCAAAAAAATCGAAAACTGACGCGAAAGAACAGCTAAAAACTGCTGTAAATGCAAAGGTAGAAAACCTATTTAAGGACTATTATCAGAGAGATGGTAGAATCTTTTTGACAATGCCAAAAACTCATGGGGAGCTACCTGATCTTTTGGAACTTCAGAAAAAGGGGTATGATGATTTTATCAATATCTACCTTAATAAACTCTTTACTGATATTGAGAAGATTTGGGATATTGCAGGTGAAAAAATGTATATCACGATCTCTGATGTGAAAGTTTCTGAGCCAATTGAAACTGTTGATGTATGTAAGAAAAAGGAGCTTACTTATGGAGGAATTATTACTGCAAAGGTAAAGCTCGTTGAAAAGGTTGAGGAAGAAGGAGGTAAAAAGAGTGCGGAAAAAGTTCTTTTTAATAAAAGAGCAAATATCGGTATTTTGCCTTTGATGACTCCATCTGCTTCATATATTATTAATGGAGTTGAGAGAGTGATTATTTCTCAGATTATTAGATCGTATGGAATCTTTTATGGAAAGAAGGACTTTTGGTATTCATTTAAGTTGATTCCTGAAAATGGACCTTGGCTTGAGGTGAGTGTTGAAAAAACAGGAAATGTTGTAGCGAGAATCAATAAGTCAAGAAAGTTCCCTATTACTTCACTTTTGAGAGTATTTGGATTGGAAACTGATGAGAGTATTAGAGCTGCATTTGATGGGCAAGCTGATGCTGAAGATGTAGACTTTATTGATATTACTTTAAAGAAGGATACTACTGTAGATGCGGTATCTGCTGCTGAGTTTATTTATGCTAAGCTTAGACCAGGGGAACTTATTGATGCTCAATCAGCTTTGGATTATATTAAGGGTCAATTTTTGCTTCCAGAGAGAATTTATATGGGAAGCATTGCTAGAAGAAAGATCAATGCAAAATTGAATCTTAAAAAGCCACTTAAGGGAGATGAAGCAAATATCTTTGATGGAGAAGATATGATTCAGGCTATAAAGTATCTTTTGGATCTTTGTAATCATAAAAAAGGATATTATGTAGATGATGCTGATCATCTTTCAAATAAGAGAGTGAGAACTATGGGAGAAATTTTGTACTCTCATATTCAGCCTGTGATGAGAAAATTTGTAAAGAGTGTAAGAGGAAAACTTTCAGTTTTGAATATGGAGAATCCATTGAAGATTACTGATTTGGTGAACTTTAAGATGATTGATAATTCGATTAAATCATTTTTTGCAACATCTCAGCTTTCTCAATTTTTGGATCAGATTAATCCACTTTCAGAAATTGAACATAAGAGAAGAATTACTGCTCTTGGGCCTGGAGGGCTTAAAAAGGAGACAGCTAAGTTTGAGGTGAGAGATGTGCATCCATCTCACTATGGTAGAATTTGTCCAATCGAAACTCCAGAAGGACAGAATATTGGACTTGTAATCTATCAATCACTCTATAGTAGAATTAATGATGAAGGATTTTTGGAAACACCAGCTTTGAAGGTACTTCGCGAGGTAGATCCAAATGTTGAAGCATTGACTGGAAGAATCGCTCATCGTGATATTTTTGAGCTTGATGCAAAGGGAAATCCTACAACTAAGGTTATTATCAAGGAAAATGAGCTTATTGATACTGATACTGCAAAGAAAATTGAAAAGTTTTATGGAAAGATCAAGAAACCTGTCGCTGTAAAGCCGTTCTTGACTGGTGAAGTTGATTATATCTCTCCAGAAATGGATGAAAGAGTGATTATCGCTGATGCGACTGCTTCATTGGATGAGCATAATAATATCTTGAACACTAGAGTTGCTGCGAGGCATTTTGGTGAGATGAGAAGTTTTCATATCAATGATGTAACACATATGGATGTGAATTTGGCTCAGATTTTTTCTCCTAATACTTCATTGATTCCATTTGTAGATCATAACGATGCGGTGCGTGCTTCAGTAGCGACAAACCAGCAGAGACAGGCGCTACCATTGTTGAAAAATGATGCTCCATTGGTGGGAACTGGACTTGAAAGTGATATTATGAAGATGTCTCATGCAGTGATTAAGGCTGAATGAGATGGAGAAGTTGTGTATGTTGATGGAGGACTTGTGAAGGTAAAATATAAGGAAGGAATTAAAGAATACAGACTTATTACTTTCGCAAGATCAAATTCAAAGAGTTGTTTGAATCAGGTTCCTTGTGTTTCTTTAGGACAAAAGGTACAAAAAGGTGATCTTTTGGCTGAGGGACCATGTTCTGTAAATGGAGAAATCGCTCTTGGAAAATCTCTTAGAGTTGCGTTTATGCCATGGAAAGGATATAACTATGAAGATGCGATCGTTGTTTCTCAAAGATTGGTGAAGGATGATGAGCTTACTTCAGTGATTATCAGTGAATACGAAATCGAGGTTGCGGAAACTAAGCTTGGACCTGAAGAGACAACAAATGATATCCCAGGTGTTGCAATGTCTAAACTCACAAACCTTGATGAGGATGGTATCATTAGAATCGGAGCTATCGTGAAAGGTGGAGATCTTTTGATTGGAAAGATTACTCCAAAGGGAGAAGGAGAACTTACTCCAGAAGAAAAGCTTATTCAGGCGATCTTTGGAGACAAGTCAAAGAATGTAAAAGATACTTCTCTTTATATGCCATCTGGTAGTGAAGGAAAAGTTGTAGAAGTGGTAATTCTTGATTCAAAGAAGGGAGATAACCTTATGGCGGGAGTTAGAAAGAAGATTAAAGTATATGTTGCTTCTACAAGAAAGATTGAAATCTGAGATAAACTCGCTGGAAAACACGGAAATAAGGGTATTGTTGCGACTGTGGTTCCAGAAGAAAATATGCCGTACTCAGCTGATGGAAAGCCAGTAGATGTTGTTTTGAACTCACTTTGAGTAATTTCTCGTATGAACCTTGGTCAGCTTTTTGAGTCTCAGTTGGGACTTATTGCTAAGGAGCTTGGTGTGAAATTTGCGGTTCCAACATTTGGTGGAATTGGTGTAGATGATATCGTTGAACTTGCAAAAAAAGCTGGTCTTGAAGATAAGCTTAGAACTACACTTTATGATGGAGAAACTGGAGAACCTTATGCTCAGCAGGTTACTGTTGGATATATGCATATTTTGAAGCTTGTGCATATGGTTGAGGATAAGATTCATGCTAGATCTGTAGGTCCTTACTCACTTATTACTCAGCAACCGCTTGGAGGAAAGTCAAGACAAGGAGGACAGAGATTTGGAGAGATGGAAGTGTGGGCTTTGGAAGCGTATTCTGCAGTATATACTCTTCAAGAAATGCTTACTGTGAAATCTGATGATGTTGTAGGTAGAAATAAACTCTATGAATCTATTATCAAGTCTCAGAAACCAAAAATCTGAGGATTGCCTGAGTCTTTCAACTTATTGACCTATCTTTTCAAGGGACTTGGTCAGAATATCGTTTCTTTGACAAGTGATGAAATGGAAAGAATCTATGAAGAAAGAATGGACAAGATTAAGAGTCTTGGACTCTCTGGAATCATGACTGCTTCACTTGAACAGGAGCTTACTAAATCTTTAGATGAAGATGAGGATGAAGTAGAATCAAAGGGAGAAATGATTGGTAAAGTAGTTGAGGACTTAGAAGATTTTGGGCAAATAGAGTAAGAAAAATCAGATTTTTATATCCTATGCAGTAATTTCAATGAATAAAATAAAATTTGACGGATTGATGGTGACACTCGCTTCAATGGAGGAAGTTGAAAAATGGTCTCGTGGAGTAGTGGATAATCCAGATACCGTTAACTATAGGACAGGAAAACCAAAGCAAGGAGGACTTTTTTGTGAGTCTATCTTTGGTCCTGTGAAGAATTTTGAATGTAGTTGTGGAAAGTATAAGGGAGTAAGATATAAGGGAATTGTATGTGAAAGATGTGGTGTAGAAGTAGCTTCTTCAAGAGAAAGAAGAACGAGAATGGGACATATTGACCTTGCTTCTCCTGTAGTTCATGAGTGGTATAAGAAATCTCCATCTGGAGGTATCCATCAGCTTCTTCAGCTTTCAGCTAATGAAATTGATAAAATCTTAACATACGTAAAATATGTGGTAGTAAAAGATATTACTGATGAGACTAGAGAAAAGATCAAGGAGAAAATCGCAAGTGATTATGAATCAACAATGAAAGACCTTGATGAACTTTACAAAAAGGAATCATCAGCTCAGAAAGAGCCTAAGAAGCTCGCTGAGGCAAAAAAGCTTTATGAAGAGAATCAGCAATCTATTGAAGCTGAGTTTAATAGAATTAGATCAATCGTAGCTGATTTGAAGTTTGGAGCGACTATTTTGGAATCAGATTATAGAAATATTTTCTATCAATTTGGAAGCTTGATCTCATTTGCATCAGGTCCAGAAGGAATCCTCAAGATGCTTCAGTCTATTGATGTAGAAAAGGAGATTAAAAAGAGAGTAAAGGAATTCCCAACTATTAGATCTGCTGACCAGAAAAAGAAGATGATGAGTTTGATCAAGCTATTGATCAATCTCTATGTCTCTGGAGTAAAGCCAGAAAATATGATCGTGAGAAAACTTCCTGTGATCCCACCTGATATTAGACCAGTAGTTCAGCTTGATGGAGGAAGATTTGCTTCATCTGATGTGAATCTTTTCTATAGAAGAGTTTTGATGAGAAATATCAGACTTAAGAAAATGATCCAAGTTGGAATGCCTGATATCGTAAAAAAGAATGAAATCAGACTTCTTCAAGAATCTATCAATAATCTTTTGGTTGGAGAGAAGAATTCTGCAGGAAAGGCTGGTGCTGGAATCAAAGTTTTCAAGTCAATCTCTGATATGCTTTCAGGTAAGGAGTGAGTTTTCAGAAAGAACTTGCTTGGAAAGAGAGTTGACTATTCAGGAAGATCTATTATTACTGTAGGTCCTAGCTTGAATTTGAATGAATGTGGACTTCCAATCTATATCGCAGTAAAGATGTTTACTCCGTTTATTATTGGAAAGCTTATCGAAAAGAAGATCGTATATACTCCAAAACAGGCTGAAAAGCTGATTAAAGAGGGGAATCCTATTGCGCTTAAGTTTTTGGAAGAAGTAATTAAGGATAAGTATGTGTTGCTTAACCGTGCGCCAACACTTCATAGACTTTCTATTGAAGCTTTCAAAATCAAGTTGATGCCTGGAAAGACAATCAGACTTCATCCTCTTGTGTGTCCAGCGTTTAATGCCGACTTCGATGGAGATCAGATGGCGGTTCATTTGCCTATTTCAGATGAAGCTCAGAAAGAGGCAAGAGAATTGATCGCAGCTGATAAGAATATTATTAAGCCAGGTTCTGGAGATCCAACTATTACGCACTCTCAGGATATGGTACTTGGAATCTATTTTTTGACTGATGCATTTGATCCAAAATATCCAGATTATAATACTGAAGATGAATGGAAGGAAAAGATTTATCCAGTAGCGAGATATGGAAGCTTTGATGCGGTACTTGATGCGTTTAATAATAAGCAGGTAACACTCAAGGATAAGGTAATTGTGCTTGATGGATCTGATATCGTGGAAACAACAGTTGGTAGAGTGATTTTCAACTCTATTTTGCCAGCGGATTATCCATTTGTAAATAAGAAGATGGGTAATAAGGATCTTAAGAGATTGCTTTCTGATGTATTTGATAGATATGATATGGAAACTACTGTAAAAGTAGCTGATGCTATCAAAAACTATGGATTTAAGTATTCAACTATTGCTGCGACATCAATCAATATCTTGGATATGAAGGTTCCAAAAGAAAAGGAAGAAATCTTGAGAGGAGGAGATGTTCAGAATAATGAAGTTTTGAAGTACTACTACAAAGGATTCTTCTCTGAGGAAGAAAAACACAGATTGGTTGTTAAGATCTGGACTGATGTAAAGAAGACAGTAGAATGAAATCTGAAATCAATCATTGGTGCAGGTAATAACCTCTATACGATGATTGACTCTGGAGCGAGAGGTTCTCAGACACACTTAACTCAGATTTCAGGTATGAAGGGACTGGTAGTAAATCCGAAGGGAGAAATTATCGAGTTGCCTATTAAGTCATCATTTGTTGAAGGACTAAAACCTATTGAATACTTTATTTCTGCCCACTCTGGACGTAAAGGAAAGGCCGATACTGCGCTTAGAACTGCGGAATCTGGATACCTTACCAGAAAGCTCTGTGATGCTTCTCAGGAAGTAATCGTGAGAGAAGAAGATTGTGGGTCAAGCGAATATATCATTTACTCAAAGGATGAAGCTGAACTCAAAGGAGAGAAGTTTTCAAGCTTGATTTATGGTAGAACTGCTGCAGAAGATATTATTGATGATAATGGAGTTGTTATCCTTAAGGCTGGAGAGATGATTAATAAGTCAGCTTTGGTTCTTATTGAAACTTCAAATATCAAGATGGTTAGTGTAAGAAGTCCATTGACTTGTCACTGCGTGAGTGGTGTATGTCAGAAGTGTTATGGAATGGATCTTGCAACAAGAAATATGGTAGAAATCTGAGTTCCTGTTGGAGTGATTGCTGCGCAATCTATTGGAGAACCTTCTACTCAGTTGACACTTGATACTTTCCATGATGGAGGAGTTGCCGGTGCAGCTGAGGCGTCTGGTATTGATAGAGTTAAGCAGCTCTTTGAAGTGAGAGCTCCAAAAAATCCAGCTATCGTGAGTCCTTTTGATGGGGTGCTTTCGTTTGAAGAAACTCAGGAAGGAGGAAAGTTTGGAAAAATCAGAATTACTGCTGATGTTCAGAAAAAATCATACTTGATTAAAGATGGTTATGAAGTAATAGTAAAGAAGGGAGAGGTACTTGCTAAAGGAGCGAACTATGCATCTAAATGAGCAAGTAAGCTTAAGACTAAGGAAGCAGGTAAGGTTCTTGAGGTTAATGAAGATTATATCACACTTGGAGTTGAGGAGGTATTCTCTAAATCACTTATCGGACTTACTCCAAAGAAGACTAAGGTTGGAGAAAGAGTCTATAAGGGAGAAATCTTGACTACAGGAGCATTGGATATCATGGAATATAAGAATATTGTTTGAGATATTCATGCACAGAGATATATCATTAGTGAGGCAAAGAGAGTATATGCTTCTCAAGGACAAGACCTTAATGATAAGCATATTGAAGTAGTGGTAAAACAGCTCTTCTCAAAAGTCTTTATTGAAGATGGAGGAGATTCAAGTTTTATCCCTGGTACTTATGTAAAGTATGAGGAATATATCAAGGTGAACTCTGAACTTGACGCACAAGGGAAAAGACCTTCAAGCGGAAAGAGAGTTGCACTTGGACTTACTACTGTTGCTAAGGAAACTGACTCTTGGCTTTCAGCTGCTTCATTCCAGGAAACTATTAGAGTGATGGTTGGAGCATCTCTTAGAGGAGCGATTGATAATCTTTCAGATCTTAAAGCGAATGTGATTATTGGTAGATTGCTTCCTGTTGGAGAAAATTATAGAAACATGTTTGGATACTAGAAAGTATACGAATAAAAGAGAAAAAACTGATTTCAGTGATGGAGTCAGTTTTTTTTACTTGTGAGAAGATCTTTGTAATTTTCATTGTGGGCTGAATGAATGTGAATCCTGGCGATCCGGATTAGAGTGAAACCAGATTTTTTTCTCTTGCAAAAGGTGAGGATTTTCGCTATACTTTGAAGACTATGGGGGTGACTTTGGATTTGATGAGAGGAATCCGTACCCATCACGAGCCATTGCTCAATGATTGACTGAGCCTAAAATCAATCAACAAAAAAACCGACCTCCGAATGAAGTCAGCTTTTTTTCTCTTTTGAAGAGAATAATCATTATCTCTACAGAAATGAGCTTTACTCCGTAGAAGCCTTAGTACTTTCCTCTTCCTCCTCTCGTCCTCCCTCTTCTGTCCATCTCCCAAGTTGAGCTTTATGGAGTTTCCAAGCATCGTTGGTATCTTTGATGAGTTTATTGAGTGAAGTGATAAAGGCTGCGCTTTCAGCGTTGGGAGTGAGAAGGTTGAAGGCATCTACTCTCCTGCTACTCTGTGCATAGAAAGCATCAAGCTGTTCACGGAGCTGTTTGGCTGGTAAAGGATTGGCGGAGATCTCGGCTTCAGCACACTGAGACAACTGGGCTTCAAATTCAGTATTCACGCTTTTTAACTCTTCTAAAGTTTCTTTCAATCCCATGGTGGTGATCGCAGGCTTATATTCAGCCTTTTCACTGTCTAAAAGGAGTCCGTTGATCAAAAAGCTTTCTTCACGCTGAGGCTTACTTTGAATGCCAAAATACTGCTTTCTGAAGAGGAGCAAAGATTCTGCGGCTTTACGTGTAGCTTCTTTGGGTGAGGAAGTTTCTAGGTTGATCTTGGCAAAAAAATAGCTCAAAAGCTGATCACGGCGGTAGTCCAGCTCAGTCAAGAGTTTGGTGAGCACCTGCTGACCGCTATTTCTATTCAGATCAATAAATTGGTTAAGCTGAGCCTGAAAATTACTAAAGGCTGTAGCATCAAGGCTGAGCTTTTCACAAGTTCCTTTGAGGATCAGCTTTTCAAAGGCTTGCATAAATGCCCCATAGGCTGCGTTGGAGAGTTTCTTGGCAGAAAAACTCTGGAGAGCGGTGTTTTGTGTCATCATCATATGGTAAGAATATAAAAGGGCTTACTTTTGCTATTC
>ERZ773063.838-NODE-838-length-19079-cov-4.948066_pt1 | contig 19079 bp, 22 predicted proteins | sample MGYA00580625_ERZ773063 | MGnify/ENA primary metagenome ERZ773063 (study PRJEB29015, sample SAMEA2738022) | human oral metagenome | biome: human oral; feature: human-associated habitat; material: dental | place: China | collected 2042 ... | reverse complement strand
ATTCAGGGTGGCGTAGTCCTGATGGGGTGTCCGTACTTACGTTCTTTAAATACAACTGTCCGCGTTGCGAAAGCCGTGTTACCGGCATAGATAAATTTTGTCCTGAGTGTGGACAGGCAATAGACTGGGGGAAATGATGACACCTGAACAATTAAAAGAAGGAAACAGACTACAAGAAGAAATCGAACAGTTGGAAGAGTTGAGAAAATACGATCCTAAGATGTGTAAATTTGGATGGTTTGTAAGAACAACAAAAGAAATAAAATTTTTCCGAAGAATTGTTTGTAAGAAAAATAATGGTCTGCTTGATATTTGGGACTCTGACTATAAGTTTATTCCTGAAAGTGTTGCACAAAGATTTTTAGAAATCATTGATGATGAAATTGAAGCAAGAAAGATCATGCTTGCAGATTTGGGAGATGAATAATGACAGAATTAACGGAATTGATTTGTGGAATACTTCTATGGGTTGGCTTCTTTGCTGGAATCGTCGTAACTGCAATTGTGATAATGCTAGCAATCGTTGCAATGCAATTTATAGAGGATAAGAAAAATGACGATGAATAGCAGAACTGCAGAGGTTCACCGCCAACTGCAGAATTTTCGCAAAAACATAGAGCGCATGTTGGACGCAGGTGACCAATACGCCGAATACAAAATAAAAACGACCACAGCCAAAGGAAACCAGCCGCGACCAGAGCAGGGAGCCTCTAGTGGTTTTGCTCAAGGTCCGACACCCAGCGAGATAGAAGCGCAGCTTAAAAGATTGTACAGGAAGAAGATCCAAGCAGAAGAGAACGTAAACGACGTAGATCGCATGCTTTGCGGACTGAGTGATGAAGAGGTTGAACTGCTAGAAATGCTTTACTGGGACAAGCTGCCAGTAAGGGTAATCGCCGATGAAATGAACATCACAATTCCAGGTGTTTATTGGCGAAGAAATCAAATTCTCGACAAAATGGCTAAAAGTCTATAAAAATAAAGTGAAGTTTTTGTGTATAATGGTCAATGAAGAGAGAATGTTCGCTCTCTTCACAGTTGATTATCTGGCATAGACAAAATCAACTCCTTTCTAAATTGCAAAGTTCAGAAAACTCTAGAAGTCGGCAGGGAATAAACTCCTGTCGATTTTTAGTTTATCGATGAATGATGAACGATGAATATGTAGTATGTAGAACGAATAACTCAGACCAATCGAGAACTGCAGTGCAGATTCTAAATTCTCCAATGTTGTCGTACTTGACGGTCTGACAAGTACAGGTTCTGGTGACCTCCTTGTACAAATATCATGAGCCAGAACAGAGCGCGAAGCCATCTAGAAAGTGTGACCGTGTAACCCACGACCAACTCGCCATAGATCACGATGCAAAGACTCAGACGTGGTCGTTTTTTATTCTCAAAAGATATCAAAATGCACGATAAACGGCATAAAAGTGCCAATTAACGTGTTAAAAACCATATAAAAGTATTATTTAAGCATTCAAAAAAGCATTTTACGAGCAGAAACGGAGGGAATAACCATGAAATTCGCGCATCAAAACAGAAGAAATAATCAAACTTGGAAACAGAAATCCAAGCGAAATAGTTATAAACGCCCTGTCGCAAGCAAAAGGGACCGAAACAGAGCGAAGTCGGAAGAGTTCGGGGAAACACACATCCCCAAAAAACACACCGCCGAGAAACGCGCGGAATTGAGTCCGTGCTTCCATTGTTTCTACAGTGAGCCAGACACAGTACACATGTGTCCAGGTGTTCGATGTGCCAAATACAAGGCGTGGAAACATTCCTATCTACAGTATAGATAATATCTAAGTAGTAATAATAATTAATTACATAATATATTTAAATATATATACTATATAGGCGGAAAAAATTAAAACTTGGTCAGCAGCAAGAACAAACAAAGACCAGGAAAACAAGAAACTGAAAAACAAGAATAACGCAAGAAAACGCAAGAATAAACGCACAAAACAAAATCGTAAAACAAAACCGTGGAACACAGAAAAGGCAACAGAGCCATAACGAGTGAGCCGCGGTTTTTCAATACAGAAAAAGCAGAACTGACTAAAAGTCAAAACACGAATAAAGGCGAAAGAGCAAAAAGCAGCCTCGTGATTAAGTTCTGCACTAAAAAAGAAAGGACACACCAACGAATGATTCAAACCGAAGAAATCGTCTATCTGCAGACAGAAGACATACACCCATACCAGAAGAACCCACGCCACAACGAAAAGGCGGTTCCGTATGTTGCAAATTCAATCCGCGAGTTTGGGTTCAAGGTTCCGATTGTCGTGGATGAGAACCACACAGTAATTTGTGGCCATACCAGACTAGCGGCAGCCAAAAGCCTCGGCATTGAAGAAGTGCCGTGCATAATAGCAACCGACCTAACGCAGGAGCAAGTACAGGCGTTCAGACTAGCCGACAACAAGACAGCGGAAATAGCAGAGTGGGATGAAGAGTTGCTGCAGGACGAGCTGGACGATTTAACCGACATCTTCGACATGTCAGACTTTGGCTTTCTTGAAGAGCTAGAAGAATTAGTCCAAGAACCAGAAGCATACGAGGATGATTATGATCCAGAATTGACAGCCACACCGAATGCGGTGCTTGGCGACATATACCAGTTAGGCGAACACAGACTGATGTGTGGATCCAGCACAGATCCGGAAGATGTCGAGAAGCTGATGAATGGCGAGATTGCAGATTTATGCATTACAGATCCGCCATACAACGTCGATTATCACAGCAAGGCAGGGAACATAATGAACGACAGCATGTCGGATGATAACTTCTTTAACTTTCTGACAGATTTCTACAACAACATGCTGAACAGTCTGAAAGCAGGAGGCGTGTTTTATATCTTCCACGCCGACTCCGAAGGTGCGAACTTCAGAAGTGCTCTGAAACGAGCGGGGGGGGTAGTCAGAGAGTGCTTGATATGGGTGAAAAATTCACTCGTACTTGGCCGCCAAGATTACCACTGGAAACACGAACCGTGCCTTTATGGCTGGAAAGACGGTGGCGCCCACTTCTTCATTGACGACCGTTCACAGACGACAGTCATAGAAAACGAACCAAACTTCAAAGAGATGACAAAGGCGCAGCTGATTGAATACATCAAAGAACACCAAGACGATGGCGCAGCAAGCACAATCATTCATGAAGATAAGCCGGCAGCTAACGATTTGCACCCAACAATGAAGCCGATTAAACTGGTCGGTCGATTGATGGCGAACAGTAGCAGTCAGGGAGAAATTGTCGTGGACTTCTTCGGTGGCAGCGGTTCAACGCTGATAGCAGCGGAGCAATTGAAGCGTAAGGCTTACTTGATGGAGTTAGATCCACGCTTCGTTGATGTGATAATCGATCGCTGGCAAAAGATGACTGGCAAGAAAGCCAAACTTCTGAACGAAGAAACAAACCCAAACAGAAAAAAGAAATAACAGGAGGTACAGCGGACGGAGGTGAGCGAAACACATGGGAAGAAAGAAAGTCAAAATTGACTACGATACTGTGAAGAACTTAGCCAAAATCTGCTGCACGCAAGAAGAGATAGCGAGCGTGATGGGATGCAGCGTTAAAACCCTGCAACGCCGGAGGCAATTCAACAAAGCCTATCAAGATGGGCTGAACGACGCCAGGGCAAGCCTTCGACGGCTGCAATGGAGGTCAGCTGTGAACGGAAACATTACCATGCAGATATTTCTCGGTAAAAACCTGTTAGGCCAGCGTGATAAATTCCCAGAAGATGAACGTGCCGAGGACAAAGAAAAGGTAACGATCATCAACGACTTACCACAGGAGCCACCAAACGAAGCGCCAGAGCCACAGGAAGAGCAACGATTGACCAATTCCACCTCCGAAATGAATAACACGCCAGAAACGCACGGAAACGAGCCACAGTTGGAGGCTGAAAGTTGATGGCAAAGCGAGTACAAGAAATAAGCGGCAAGGTGGTTAGCATTCGGGACATTATCATTCCCGCATACTATTCAACGTTCAACGCCAGCAGGATATACACGCACAAGATATTCACGAGCGGCCGTGCTGGAACGAAATCAAGCCGTGCCGGCATAAGGGCGATATACAAAATTGTCAGCGATCCGCACTGTTCGGTTGTGGCACTGCGAAAGCACCACAACAAACTCAAGAAAACAATTTACAAAGAAGTCCTGCGTGCCATTGGGCGCTTGGGACTGAGTAAGAAAGATTTCAAGATAACAGTATCGCCGATGGAAATAACGTACAAACCATATGGTACCACGGTATATTTCACTGGATCCGACGGCATAGACGATACAAAGGGTATCATCGATGAAGATAATCCAATCAAACTGGTAATCATTGACGAGTTGACGGAGTTCTTCGATGACGGCGACGGTGAAGATGAATTACTGAACATTGAGGCTACATTCGTCCGTGGTAATTCCGATGAGTTCACAATGGAGTATTACTTCAATCCGCCGAAGAACCAGAAAGCACCAATCATGCAATGGGTGGATAAGATGTGCCGGCGACCAGATACAATCCGCATCCACGCAACGTACAAAGATGTACCGGCTAAGTGGCTCGGGCAGAAACTGATTGACAGTGCAGAGGAACTCCGAAAAAACGATGAAAAGATGTATCGCTGGGTATGGATGGGCGAATGCGTTGGCATCGATGATGTAATCTACTACATGTTCAGTCCAGAAAAACACGTAACGGATCGTTACAACTGGTCCGATTTAGCATACATCGGAATTGGTGTGGACTATGGTCAGAAGAACGCTACAACATATCAAGCGTTCGGATTGGATATGAAAAACAAGAAACTCCGAGGTGTCGGTGAATACTGGCACAGCGGAAGAGATACAGGAAAGCAGAAGAGCCCGAGCGAATATGCCCGGGATTTTAAGTTATTCAAGGAGCAACTCGAGGCGTCGCACCCTGCGACATATGAAGCATATATGCAGCAACAGAACGACCCAGAGGCAATCGTGCCAATGGTCAAGAAGAAAGTGACCGATGTGTACATAGATCCATCCGCACAGGGCCTGGCCGAAGAAATACGACGCCTATGTCCGGACGTGATGATTCACAATGCCAAGAATGATGTAGCAGTGGGAATACAGCGTGTCAGCAAATTATTAAGCCTGCAGGTGATGAGTTATCACCCATCACAGAAAAACCTGCAGGAAGAAATGTACCTGTATCAATACGATGAAAAGTCAATCGAGGCAGGAAAAGAGGTTCCTGTCAAAGTTGACGACCACGCCTGCGACGCAGAGCGTTATCTGGTCATGGGCTGGTGGCGGCGAGTTATCGCAATACTGCCACGATTGGCCATAGGAGATAAGGAGGCAAGTGACGAATGAGTTTAAACAAAAACAGCACTACCGAAACGGCAATACAAATTGCCGATAAACAAATAAAATCTAATGAAAGCGAGTATCTGACAGCCGTGCAGGGTTTTATCAAGCAGGTGCTGAATCGAGATATACTAGCTGCAACATACTACGCATATATCAGCGAATGGTTGAGTTGGTATAAGGGAAAAGTTGATAGTTTTCACTCATACAAGCATTTCAACGGTCATAGATATAAACACTGTGAGCGTTTCAGTCTTGGGCTTCCTAAGCAGATCTGCGAGCAATGGGCGGCACTGCTCTACAATGAGAAAGTATGCTTCAATCTCGATACAGACGTCGAAGCAGGAAAGACCAATGATGACGATATGGCAATTCTGCAGAACATACTCGACGATAACAACTTCTCAATCAAGTTTAGTGATTTGGTCGAAATGTATATGGCACTTGGAACAGGAGCAACGACTGAGTACAAAGACAGCGTAGGAAACGTTAAAATCAATTACATTTATGCGCCAATGATTTTTCCGTTGGAAGTAGAAAACGGTGAAATTGTTAGCTGCGCGTTTGGATCATACACAGGCGGCGAGTACTTCGTGGAAGTTCATGAACGACAGCTGAATGGAACATACAAAATCAGCAATCACTATTTCAAGGACAAATCAAAGTCGATGAATGGTAAATATGAAGAAATCCAAAAGGACGGTGTGGTGAAAGAATTCATATCGGAAGTGAAGATGTTCCAGATTTACCGGCCAAACATCAAGAACAATATATCGGTGTTTGCTCCGTTTGGAATTAGTGTTTACGGAAATGCGCTTGATGAAATCAAGGTGGCAGATCTAGTGTATGACAGTTTCAAAAATGAGTTCTTGTTAGGAAAGAAAAAAATCTTCCTACGCGAGGGTGCTATCAATTACAAGAACGTTATTAACGAAAAAGGTGAATCTGAAACAGTGCCGATCTTCGATGAAAATGAAACGGAGTTTTTCGCAATTCAAGATGTAGATGATGGCGAAAAAGGCAAACAGAAATTAATTGAAGAAAGTAATCCGGAACTACGTGTGCAGGCACACACAGAGGGCATGCAAACGGCGCTCAATACAGTCGGCAAGGCTGTAGGATTTGGACTTGATTACTTCACGTTCAAAGGCAACGGAACGTACCAGAACACGACACAGATCATCTCCACAAAGAGCGAACTATATACCAACATTAAGCAGCACGAAAAAGTGCTGGACAGAAGCCTGAAAGAACTGATCAAGGCGGTTATGTACCTACGCATCGGAAAGAAGTACGAAAAAGATATCACCATTGATTTTGACGACTCTATCGTAGAGGATAGCGCGGAAGTCAAACGCCAGGCACTGCTGGAGTTAAACGCTGGAATTATAGACAACGTTCAATATTACCAGGACGTATACAAGATGACCAAAGAGCAGGCAATCAAATTCGACGCGGAAATCAGAAACAGAAAGGCAGCTGCACAACCGGAAGAACCGCTCGAAGATGAAGATAGCGACGAAGAGTTCATCACAACCGGTAGACAGACAGCCAATGGCGAAGAAAAGCCGGATAAGAATCCAGTCAAGGAAGCGGTTAAGAAACCCACAGACAAGAAAGCCGATAAAAAGAGCCGTGAGGGGCTTATCCGAATAAAGACGAAGAAGTAATCACAGGAGATTGATACATGCTTACAGACAAGCAGATAGAGGCACTGTGCGACGAATTGGTGAAAATCTACACTGATATGGAAATGGACCTCTTCAAAGACATTATCCGGCGTTTCCAAAATTATGAGGAAGCAAGTGGCACATTGAAATGGCACCTACAGAAGTTAGACGAATTAGGGTTGCTAAATAAGCAGGCAATCGAAACAATCTCAAAGTATTCCGGCAGAGGAAAAGAAGCAATCCGAGAAATGCTGAAAAAAGCCCAATTCGCCAACTTCGACAAGGACGATCTAACGGAAGCGTACAAGGCAGGTATGATACATCTAAGTATGGAGCAACTGCAGGAACTGCCAATTATCAAGCAGTTACAGAACGTGGCGTATAAAGGCATTGTTAACGACACAATCAAGTTGATAGAAACAAAAGCCCTAGAGTCCACGAAGCAGGCATATATGACAGCATTAAACCAAGCGTATATTGAAAGCGCAAGCGGTACATATAGTTACAACCAATCAATCACACGTGCCATCGAAACAATGGCTAAGAATGGAATAGACGGAGCGACGTATCAACGTGAAGATGGTACTATTCGACATATGAGCATTGAAGCGGTCGTTAGACGTGATGCCATCAGTGCCAGCACACGATTAGCAAATGACACAATGGCCAAATGCGCAGAAGAGATAGGCGCAGAATATGTCGAAACAACTTCACACTTAGGTGCTAGGGTAGGCGATGGGCAGCACGACCACACCAACCATGCGTGGTGGCAAGGCAAGGTTTATGCGTTGCACGGAAAAGGGACTGCAGAGGCGAGCGAAGCTGTGGGGTATGAAATTCAGAATTTCAAAGAAACAACAGGATATGGAGAAGTAGACGGTATCGGCGGTGTAAATTGTCGACATCGTTTTTTTACTTTCTTTCCGGGTATCAGCACACCAGCAGCGGAGCATTACGACGAAGAGAAGAATGCAGAAATCTATCAAGCCACGCAGAAGCAACGCGCATATGAGCGCCGCATTCGACAGTGGAAGAAAGTCCGTGATGCAATGGAAATGATGGAAGATACGCCGGAAACAATGGCAGCTGCGGATAAGGCACGAAAACACATTGAGAAGTTGAGTCAAGCATTAAATACTCACTGCGATAAGTATGGTCTAAGAAGATCATCAGCGCGTGAGCAATACAAATGAATAGAGAAACAGGAGGAAATTAATTATGACCGAAGCATTTAAGAAATTAAAAATCGGCGACAAGAAGCCGACTGAAAAGAAAGAAGATAAAAAGGTCGATAAGCCGGAAGATAACAAAGATGCTCCGAAGGAAGAAAGCATGAAAGATATTCTGCAAGAACACTACAAGAAGTAGGTGTTTATGAGCAGAGATAACGAAGAATCCGGAGTATGGAGATATATAAACGGACACAGGGTGTTTATCAAAAACAAAGTCCCTAAAGACACATTAAGGGACGCAATACAAGAGTATTACGCAAACAAAGAAAACAAGGAATATCATTTGAAATACTGCACGGACAGTATGGATAGATGGGTGGTCACCAAAAATTCAAAATATCAAAAGGCAGAAAAATTGCCGATTATTGATGGTGAATTTGAGTTTATGGGAGAAAAGTACAAATATATCCCAAGAACTAATTTCTTCGACCATAAGCCGGAAGAAATCGACATACTTAATAACATAGCGAAAAACTACGGGATTAAAGTCCAGTTGATACCAAAAATAAATATACCGAACGGAATAAGTACACCGGATGCATTTTTTATATGGAGAAATGGTATTCCAGAAAGATGGGACTTAAAACGAATTTCAGGAAACGGAAAAAATACGCTGATTAATTCGGTTCTGTATAAAGAAAGACAATCTCATAAATTTTTATTTTATATTAAACCGGAGTGCAAATTTTCCAACAAAGAAATAGTGCAATACGCAGATGATATATTCAGATACCCAAATACGCAATTCGTTGATGAAATTGCGGTAATGCGTGGGGGAAAGATTGAAATCGCATTAAAGAAAAAATAAAAAACAAGCAAACTCTGGCTGACACGCAATTAAGCGATAAAGGGTGCCACAGCTTGCTTGTACACCCATTAAACACCAAAAAAAGAAAAAATACAAGTCAGCAAGAGAAATCTTGCTTTTTTCGTTTTAAAGAATAGGAGCCAACGGCTGTGGTGGCACTTAAAAACGCAAACACAGGCGACTCAATAGCAACACAAGAAGATGTTCATACAAAAAGGGAACGCACGGGCATATGAACGGACGGGACCAGACAGGAGGAAAACAAATGGACGGATTAGAAAACACAACAGCAACAAACGCAGGAGAAACTCAAGCAGCTGAAAATGTAACAGGAGCCGATGGGGCTGCTGTAACAACCCCAGAAGCAGGCACAGGAAATGACAATCAGGGCGGTAATGGTGACGGTGGAGATAACACAGGAACTCAAACGGGTACCGATAGCAAAGAAGCAGATCCTGAAGCAAAAAAAGCATTTGATGAAGTGCTCAAAAAAGATAAAGCGCTACAAGCAGAGTACGATCGCAGAGTTGCAAAGGCACTCAATACCTACAAATTGAATCACGATGGTGAGGGAAAAGCGGGTGCAGGCGAACAAGGAAAATCCGGACAGACGTCGAAATCCGATGACATCAAGCCGGAAGCAAATGGAAATGGCGGTCAGCCAACTGTTCAACAATCTGCAGACATTAACGCATTAGTTGCGGCAGAAGTTGAAAAGGCGACTACTCAAATCAGATTTGAAGCATGTTTGCAGAGAACAATGGAAAAGGCAGGCATTAAGGACACAATCGGCTACCTCGCACACATCGATGTCGATGATCTAAAAGCACACTATGACGCTAAGAAAGACACAATCGAAGGATACGAAACAGTCGAGGAAGAAATGAGAAAGTCATATCCGCATTACTTCGGAACCGGCACAGCGACAGGTGGAGCACACGGTACGTTTGAAACAAATAACGATGCACCAATGTCGCTAAAAAGCGCGTTAAACGCAAAATACAGTAAAAAATAGAAAGTAGAGGAAAACAAATAAATGCCTATTACATTAGCAGAATCTAAAGTCGGAATGCGTGACAAGGTCGAACAGACCGTAGTCGATGAGTTCCGTCGTTCAAGTTTCTTACTTGACCAACTAACATTTGACAATGCAGTTTCACCTGCAACAGGTGGCTCAACTTTGGTGTATGGATACACTAAGTTAATGACACCTGCTACTGCAGCATTCCGTGCATTAAACACAGAATATCCAAAGAATGAAGCGAAGCGCAAAGAAGCAATGGCTAAACTCGCAATCTTCGGCGGCGCATTCTCTCTTGACCGTGTAATTATAGATACAGCCGGTGCGGTTGATGAATTAGACTTCCAAATCAAGCAGAAGATTGAGGCTGCGCGCAACTTGTTCCACTGGGCTGTAATCAACGGTGACAACACAAAGGACAATCAGTTCGATGGTCTTGCAAAGATGCTGAAGGGAACTTCAACAGAAATCAAAGCAACAGGATTAGATTTATCAACTGCAGACAAGATGACTCAAAATGCCGACTTATTGCTCGATACGCTCGATGACTTCATGGCACAGTTGGCCGGTAAGCCATCAATGCTCTTGATGAATTCCGTTATGCTTACAAAGATCAAAGGCGTAGCACGTCGTAAGGGCTACTACTCAAGATTGGAAGATGCATTCGGTCGCACAGTCGATGCATGGGATGGCATCCCACTTGTTGACATGGGCAAGTTCTATGATGGCGCTAAGGCCAAGACTGTAGATAATATCGAAATCGCTGAAACAGGTGGAACAACATCTATCTATGCGGTAACTCTTGGCCTAGATGCATTACACGGTGTTACTCCACGTGGTGACAAGATTATCAGCACACACTTGCCAGACTTGGATCGTCCAGGCGTTATGAAAGAGGGCGATGTCGAAATGGTAGCAGCAATCGCGCTAAAGAACACTCTCAAAGCTGGTGTGCTCTCTGGCATTAAGGTTAAGTAAGCCATCGGGCAGAACAATCGAAAGCACAAATAAGTTAAACAAGCATGCTCATATTTCAGAGCATGCTTGCATACTTTTAGAAGAACGGAGGAAAGACAATGCAGTTTGTAGAATTTGAATACTATCGAGATAAATTCAAAGGGACTTTGTCGGAAGATAAATTCAACGTGTTAGCACGCGAAGCCTCCGCAATCATCAATCGCCTAACCATGCGCAGAATTAACGCAGACACGTTGCAGGGACAACCATACGCAAAGGACGTGCAGGATTGCACCTGCGCAGTCGCTGAAAAGATAGAAGAAATGCAGCGAAAGGAAGAAGCCGGAAAGATTTCATCTGAAACGATTGGACCGCATTCCGTATCGTTCAGGAATGACAAGAAACTGACGGAAGCAGAAAAGCAAATCGAATACACACGCGTGATTGAAATCTATCTGTTCGGAACAGGCCTGCTTTATAGAGGGCTTGGTTGCACATGCTGACAAACAAGATAATCGAAATGTTCCCACATACATGCACGATTTACCACAAGCACGGCGACGATGAATATAAGCGCCAGGTCTTGGAGGGCGTATTCTGGTACGGCCCGCAGATGCTAAAATTAGGCGGCAAAGGCGTCGAAGCAACGACCAACACAACGGTTGTTATACCGAAAGAGATAGCAGACACGGCAGAGATTGCAGAAGGTGATTACGCCGTTAATGGAGCAGGCCCAGAGATAACGAGCATGCGAGAGTTGGAACAATACGAAACAATTACTATTAGTTCGATTAGCAAGAATTACTGCGGGCGGCCAAACGATAACAAGGTGATAACCGGTGTCTGATGATAAATTGATGACGGTTGATATATCCGGAATAAGAGCTGCAACGTCAAACCTAACCAGGACGTTAGGGTTAGAACCGGACGGCCCAGCGCAAAAGTTCTTTACACAAGAAATGATGCGTCAAACGGATAAATATGTGCCAATGGATACTGGCATGCTTGCAGGGAGCGCACAAAGGTTTATGGAGCCGGATGCAGTTGTATATTATGCACCGTACGCACAATATCTTTATTACGGCAAATTGATGGTTGACCCTATCACACTTAAAGGCGCGTTTCACGATGAAGAAAACAACATTTTCTGGTCAAGACCGGGCGTTCCAAAAATTATGGATCCTAATGGTCGAGATTTGAATTATGACAAGTCAAAGCATCCACTTGCAGGTCCATTCTGGGCGGAACGTTCGTGGGCGGATAACGGCGAGAAGATTACTGCAGAAGTCGAAGAGTTTATCATGCGGAGGTATATAAAATGAGCAAACCAGAAAGTATAGTCGAGGGAATCAAGCAGTACTTTGACGAGTGCCCGCTGATTAAAAAGATGGGAGCGAAAACGAAGGTCGAGTTCTTAAAGGACGACACTCGCTCGTTCAGCATCGAAACAGTGCCGGGACCGTCAGTAATTGAAAACTACCTCGACGGCGTATCAGAACGTCAATACAGATTCAACTTAGTCGCAAGGTTCAGTTATTCAGAAGAGGCTCGAATGAACATCGAGAACAGTCAGTTCTTTGAAGAATTGGCAGCGTGGATAGAGGAACAGAGCGACGAAGAAAATCTTCCAGAATTACCGAAAGGTGATGAAGCGGAGGAAATCAATATATCAACGACGGGCTATTTGTTTGCTGTTTCAGCAGACTGGAGAATAGCACGTTATCAATTGCAGCTGCAACTCGTGTATATGCACGACTCAAGGGCTGCGAAAAGTAAAGGATAAAAAAGAAAGTGAGGAATTGAAATAATGGGAAAAATTAAACGTTCGCTTTTAAAAACATTCTTAAATACTGATCCAGGCAAAGGCGAAGGACATGAAGAATGGTCATTAATCAATAAGGGTGTTACTTCTCAAAACTACCAATACAATCCGGAGACAACGACAGAAACATACATCGGTGATGATAGTGCAAGTACATCGGTTGACTCTTACAAAGTCAGCGTACAAACTCCTATGACAGCCATTCAAGGTGAGCCTGTATATGATTACATCGATGGATTGAGAAAAAAGAGAGCAGTTGGTTCTGATTGCGAAACACAGGTGCTAATTGTTAATGCGTACGACAAGCAAGCTGGAGGTGCGTTTTCTGCAGAACTCAATCAAGCGACAATTCAAATTACAGAATTCGGTGGTGATGGTGGAAAACCTATCACATTACAATTCACAATTGCGTTGAATGGAGATCCAACGCTTGGAACCGCGAAGATTGAAGCAAATGGAAAGGTAACATTCACTAAGACAGTAGTTGGTGGATAATTTCTGCGTAGATAAAAACAATAAGAGGCAAGTCACATCACAGTGTCCTGCCTCTTTATTTTTGAGTTAAAAACATGCTTGCAAATATTTAACAAGCATCACAAGAGGAGAATAAAAAATGACAGACACAAACAAGAACCAAACAATTAATCAGATCAGAATCAAGCGTCGTGAAGATGAGGTCTATCGCATTAATATCAGCGATGACGGGCAAGAAATCGTGTTTGATTTGTTGGATATCAACTTGCCTTACAAAGTTAACAAGGCGTTCATGGATATCGAAAAGAATCTCAAATACTGTGAGGGGAATATCTTAGCGATCAAAAACAAGTATAAGAACCAAAAGTCAGTTAAAAAAGGCATGATTACGCAGGAAGAACAGGAGATCCAGAACGAGTACAGAAAAATGTATCAGAAAGACCGCGAGGCAATGGACGAATTACTGGGCAAAGGAACCATGCAGGCGTTGTTCGGTGATAACAACTATTTGACTATGTTTGATGATTTGTTTGAACAGTTAGAACCACATTTAAGCCGCCTAGAAATAAACGTAGACAGCGTCAAGGAACGCTTGAAGAAGAAATATCACATCGGCAAAAACAACCGCAACGATGGCTCTGTATTGAGTTAATAGAGGTCTATGTAATGAGATACCCAGAAGCGATTGAAGTAGAAGGGCGCAGATTTAAACTTGATACATCGTATCAAACAGCAATACGTTGCTTTGATATGCTGCAAGATGAAGCAGTCACAGATGCGGAGCGTGGTGTATTGATCATGCTCTTTTTAATTGGCGACATTCCCGAACTTAGCGCTTCAGGAATGAAACGGCTGCAAGAATTGCTTGTCAAATATTTGCAATGCGGAAAAGAGCCGGAACAAGTCAAAGAGATGGACGAAATCTTGACAGAACGTGAGCCAGATATGGACTACTCCTACGACATGGGATTGATAATCGCGTCATTCATTAGCGATTACAACATAGATCTGTCTGATTCAAGTAACGATGATATGCATTGGTGGAAGTTCATTGATCTGTTGAATGGTCTTAGTCCAAAGTCTGCGCTTAGTAGAGTGCGGGAAATTCGGAACAAAGACTTATCTGACTACAAAGATAGTCCGAAAGCAATGGAGGAATTAATACAAGCCAAACGATTGGTCGCATTACCGGAAAAGATTACCGAGAGCGAACGAGAAGCGCTTGATGAATTCGATAGACTACTGCGAGGAGAAACAAAGGAAAATGATTAAAACATAAAAACATGCTTGCAAGGCGAGCATAGAACGGAGGTACTTAAATGAGTGAACAAAGTATGATCCGAATAAACACCAAGTTAGATGCTTCGGGGTTTAGTGCCGGAGCGGATAAAATCAAAAGAAAAATCGAAGATTTAAAAAAAGGAATAGAGCGGATAGGCAATGCCTCTGCAGTTGCTGAAGGAATGCAAAAACAGACTGCAGAAATGGAAAAAAATCTATCTGTACAAGATAAAGCAATCGAAAAGACAAAAAACAAGATTGCAGAACTGAAAAAGAAATATGCTGAACTATCCGAAGCAAAAGCGGCAAAGGAGAACAGCATTGTCGAAAGTGTCAGAAATGATAAGCAGAATATCTTTGACGCAAGTCTCGAGGGCAACTTTGCAGAGAAAAAAGCGCTGATGCAAGGCAAGTCAAAATCGGAAGCACAAGATATCGGTGACAAAGCGTTTGATGCATATATGCAGAAGATCATCGACCAGCAGAAAGAAGCAGACAGTGGGTTCAAACGCATTTCAGCAAGTGCAAAAGATGTGGCCAATCAAATCGGCGAGCAGAACAAAGAATTGATAAAACAAACTGCGCTACGAAATACGATGCAAGCACAAATTGATGGTCAGAAAGCCGATGAGCATGCATTGTTAACAAGAGCCGCTTCAATGCAGAGATTTAGAAATCAATTCGGAGGCAACAAAGATAAAGGTGATACATCGAACGGTGGAGTGATGTCCGGTCTATCCAAAGGCATCGGAAACGCGTCCGGCGGTCTCAAAAATATGCTCGGATTGATGGGAAGATTTACATTAATGACGTTTGGCGTCATGACAGCGTTTAGAGGAATAAAGCAGGCCATAAGCGAAGCGGTTAGCCAAAGCAAAGAGCTACAGGCAGCCATTGCATCTATCAAGATGGTTGCTGCCGTAGCGGTTCAACCAATCGCCGAAGGATTGGTGCGAGGATTGGCAATGGCAGTCAGTTATATCGCCTCGATCATCAAAGCGTTGACTGGTGTTGATATTCTTGCCAAAGCAGCCGCAGCATATGCAGACAAACAAGCGAAATCAGCGAAGAAAGAAGCTGATGAAAGAAAGCGGAGTCTTGCTTCGTTTGATGAGATCGAAGTTCTACAGAAAAACGACAACAAGTCTGGCGGCGATGGTATCGGCGGATTTAGCGATATGTTGAAACAAGTTGATCTCGGTGAACGATTACAAGGTACGCTCGGTAAAATCAAAGACATCTGGGATACGATGGGCAGCAAAATCAAAGAAGCATGGGCTGCCAACGATAACGGGGTGCGCATACTCAGTACATTAAGTGGTATGGCCTCTGATTTGTGGAATTGGTTTGATAGGATACTAGACACTACGCTTGAATGGGTACAGAACTTAAATCTTGAGCCGATGTTTAATTCGATTGCAGGGGCGGTCGAGGCAATGCGGCCAGTGTTCAACGACATATTGAACATACTCGAATGGATTTATACAAACGTAGTCCTGCCAATAGCGAAGTGGCTTATCGAAGGAGTCATACCTGCAGGAATAGACATCATCAAAGGTGCATTGCAGGCAGTGCATTCAGCACTTGAAGCATTGGCGCCGCTGGCACAGGACTTATGGGATAAGATCCTTAAACCCGTCGCTGATTTCTTGGGTGATGTATTTGTGGCAGTACTTCAATTAGTTGCTGAAAAACTGACAGATCTGTCAAATTGGATTTCCAATAACCAAGAGTTATTCTCGACGCTTGTCGGAATTGTGGCTTCGTTAGTACTTGGATTTAAGGGCGTATCCGGAGCAATGAAAGCGGTGGATATAGTTTCTAAATTAGTAACTAACGGTATGGCGGCAGTATCGGGAGCAATCGCATTTATCACAGGACCTATCGGCATTGCGTCGATAGCAATAGGTGCTTTAATTGCAATCCTTGTCGCTCTTATCCTCAATTGGGATAAAGTGAAAGAATTCGCGATAAATTGCGTTAACGGAATAAAAGAAGCGTTTGGAAAAATCGGCGACTGGTTCAAAGAGAAAGTGTTTACGCCTCTTGGAAATTTCTTTGAAAAATTCAGAGATACAACCATGCGAATTCTACAGGCAATAGCCACAGCATTTAAGAATACTCTTGATGGATTTGCGTCGTTGGTTCGTTGGTTTGCTGATCTGATCATGAATATCCTGCGAGGCGCATTTGACGGAGTAATACGTTCATTTAACGATACCGTGCGTTCTATCAAGCAGATTTTCAATGGAATCATAGATTTCGTTGCGGGCGTATTTACCGGCAACTGGAGCCGCGCATGGCAAGGCGTCGTTAATATTTTCAATGGCATCGTCGGTGGTATTGCTTCACTATTTAAATTACCAATTAATGGAATTATCGGCTTGATTAATGGCTTCATTAGTGGAGTCAATCGGATCCGTATTCCAAGTTGGGTGCCAGGATTTGGTGGCATGGGAATTAGCATACCGCATATTCCATACCTCGCTAAAGGTGCTGTCATTCCACCAAATAGACAGTTCGTAGCAATGTTGGGTGACCAAACTCACGGCAATAACTTAGAAGCTCCGGAAGATTTAATCAGACAGATTGTCAGAGAAGAAGCCGGCGGATTTAATCAAGAGGCAATCGCACTGTTGAGAATCATTGCATCAAAGAATTTCTCAATCACGAAACGAGAAGCTGGAGCAGCTGCGGTCGAGTATATCAATGATGAAACAGAGAGAACAGGAAATAGTCCTGTTCTTTCGTTTTAAGGAGGCAGAGCAATGACAAAAATGAGCGTTTATAAAGTTGATGGCGTGGCATTGCCACCGGTTCTCCGAGGTAACGCAAAGTATAGCGAAAACGACCTAGCGGAGGAAGCGTATCGCGACGCGCTGGGATTTACACACAAGAAAACCATACGGTTTGGTGTAAGAAAAATAGAGTTGTCGTGGCCACGTCTAACAGACGACGAGTTGAATTTGATTGCAGATTTAACAAAGGGCAAGGAATACTTCAAATTTGAGTATTACGATCGCAAGAAGAAAATAGCAGGTGTAATCCAGGAAGCCTACAGCGGCAACACATTGAAATACACCATCGACAAGGGTGCGACGAATAAAAAGATATGGAAAGACATATCTATATCCATTATTGAACGCTAAAAGAGCGCAGGAGGTATAAGTGAATGGCAGAAAGTACAAGTCAAAAAACAATTATTCCTGACGCTCTTAAGCGTGAGTTTACGACGGAAACCGGCAGGCCGAAGAATTACACCATTAAGATGAAAAACGGCCCTATATACACAGGAAACAGCCTGTCAGATGGCGGCGTTTCAATTACCGAGAGCTTAAGTTCCAACAATTCGTTTGACCTAGCGGCAGTCGAAAAACCAGTCATTGAATTTACACTGCTGAATTTAGAACAAGAAATCAGCATGCTAAAAGGCAGAGAGGCTGAGTTGAAAATTACAGTCAATGGAATGGAGATGCCAGCAGGTACGTACATCGTTGATAAAGCAGAGAAACAAAACGATCATCTGTACAATATTACTGCTAACGGCATGCTTGCAAGGTTTAATCAAGATGTGAGTGACTGGTGGAACAAGGAAGTACAGTTTCCAATTACACACAGAGAACTGCTGATTGCATTGTGCAATAAGGTCGGTATGGACTATCAAATACCAGCCACATATACAAATAGCAATGCAGTTATCTCTCATAGAAACATGTATGTAAATGGTGCGACAGGAGCAACATTTCTCGGCTATCTGCAGGAGATGTCTGGGTGCTTCTTCACCACATCTCGTATGTTGAATAACGGTAGAACACTGACGATTAAAAAGTTAGAAAATCCAGTTGGTACACCAAGCATGCAGTACACAGGAACGCACTACATCGGAACGGTTGAAGTTGCTGATTACAAAATCAAAAAGTTAGATTATCTACAAATCAGAGCGACAAAGGATGATGTGGGCGTTGTTGCCGGTGATAAAGACGGTCAGAATGCATACATTATCGAGGGGAACCCACTGCTATATGGAATGGGCAGTACAGAACTACAACCGATAGCAGAAGCGGTGTATAACGAAATCAAAGATATTCAATACATACCGTTCACTGCTAATGTGATGGGCTTGCCATTTGTTGAAGTTGGTGACCATATTCAATTCAGAACACCTGCAGGTGCGGTGATTGATACGGTACTAATGAAACGGACGTTTGCCGGCACCCAGTTTTTCAAAGACAATCTCGAAGCAAAAGGGAAAGAGCTTCACGAAAACACATCAAAACCAGCACGAACGATGACGATACTTAATCAGAAAATGCATGAATTCAGTGTTACGGTTGAAGATCTAAAATCTAAAATTAAAAACATCGGAACAAGTTCAGATAGGGTAGTCAGTATTGAACATTTCTTTTTGTATAACAACGGTACAAAACCGGCAGAAGATGACGAAAAATGGACAAAGACAC
>ERZ773063.837-NODE-837-length-19084-cov-4.156340_pt1 | contig 19084 bp, 17 predicted proteins | sample MGYA00580625_ERZ773063 | MGnify/ENA primary metagenome ERZ773063 (study PRJEB29015, sample SAMEA2738022) | human oral metagenome | biome: human oral; feature: human-associated habitat; material: dental | place: China | collected 2042 ... | reverse complement strand
TGAACATACCAATTAGCAAGTTTTTCTTTAAACTGTGCCTCATCAAAGTTAGGATCAAGCCTTAAGTAATCCGACATAGGTTTTAAGTTTGTAAGCGGTGTGGCGTTATTAACCGTTATCCTTCTTCTAGGTCCGGACTTTTTAACGGATTCTATAATTAAAGCTATTACAATTACTCCAAATATTGCCAGATAGACCCACATAGGATAGTCACCACCGTCATCATCACTGTTTGTGCTGTTATAACTGCTTCCGTTGTTATAACTGCTTCCACTGTTATAACTGTCATTATCATAACTGTCATAACTTCCGCCACCACTATCATAACCATAGTCATCATCTCCGCTGAAATCACCAAAATCAGCTTTTGCATTAAGACTTCCCAGTACAACTGCTAAACAAGCAATAAATAAGCAAAACAAATACTTTATTTTCTTATTCATCTACTTTTACTACCCCCTTCTTACCAAATTAAGTAAGAGTATTTTTATTAATTAAAGTTTGGGACCGACTGCAACTAAAGCCTTACCGGTTACATTGCCCTCGTATTTTGCAAAGTTCTTTATGAAACGCCCTGCAAGATCTTTGGCTTTTTCTTCCCACACTGCCACATCTTCATAGGTATCTCTGGGATCGAGTATTTTGTCATCAACTCCCGGTAAAGATGTAGGTACTTCAAAATTAAAGTAAGGTATCTTCTTGGTTTCAGACTTTTCTATGGAACCGTCCAGTATAGCATCTATGATTCCACGGGTATCCTTTATGGAAATTCTCTTTCCGCTTCCGTTCCATCCTGTATTTACAAGGAAGGCTCTTGAACCGTTAGCTTCCATTCTCTTAACAAGCTCCTCAGCATACTTGGTTGGATGAAGCTCAAGGAATGCCTGTCCGAAGCAAGCTGAGAAAGTAGGAGTAGGCTCGGTAATTCCACGCTCCGTACCTGCAAGCTTAGCTGTAAATCCTGAAAGGAAGTAGTACTTTGTCTGCTCAGGTGTAAGTATTGACACCGGAGGAAGTACTCCGAAAGCATCGGCTGAAAGGAAGATAACATCCTTTGCCGCCGGCGCCTTTGAAACCGGACGAACTATCTTTTCTATATGCTCTATAGGGTAAGATACTCTGGTATTCTCTGTTACACTTCCGTCAGTAAAGTCGATTTTTCCATCCTTATCAAGTGTAACATTCTCTAAAAGAGCATTTCTCTTAATTGCCTTATAGATATCCGGCTCCGACTCCTTGTCAAGGTTAATTACCTTAGCATAACAGCCGCCCTCAAAGTTGAATATACCGTTGTCATCCCAACCGTGCTCATCATCTCCGATAAGAAGTCTCTTAGGATCTGTAGAAAGAGTAGTCTTACCTGTACCTGAAAGACCGAAGAATATAGCCGTATTCTTACCGTTTACATCAGTATTTGCAGAGCAGTGCATAGAAGCTATGCCTTTAAGAGGAAGATAATAGTTCATCATCGAGAACATACCCTTCTTCATCTCTCCGCCGTACCAAGTATTAACTATAACCTGCTCACGGCTTGTTATATTAAACATTATAGCAGTTTCCGAATTAAGACCGAGCTCCTTATAGTTGTCGATCTTAGCCTTTGATGCATTATATACTACAAAGTCGGGCTCAAAATTTTCAAGCTCTTCCTTGCTAGGATTTATAAACATATTTGTTACAAAATGTGCCTGCCACGCTACTTCCATGATAAAACGCACTGCCATTCTCGAGCTTTCATCAGCACCGCAAAAAGCATCCACTACAAAAAGTCTTTTGTTGGAAAGTTCTTTCTTTGCAAGATCTTTTACCACTTCCCAAGCCTTCTCACTTGCAGGATGATTATCATTATTATACTCGGCACTTGTCCACCACACAGTATCCTTTGAGGTCTCATCCATAACTATATACTTATCCTGAGGTGAACGTCCGGTATAGATACCTGTCATAACATTAAGCGCACCAAGTTCACTTTCCTGTGCCTTCTCATAACCTTCAAGTTCCGGCTTTAACTCTTCTTTATAAAGTTCCTCATAAGAAGGATTATGCACGATTTCAGTAGTTCCTACAATACCATATTTACTTAAGTCTATTTTCATTAAATTATCCTCTCCTCTACAATATATTATCAAATATTATACAAAGAATAATATAATGTCAATATAAACCTGTTTATAAATATTGCAATGCTTTTATCATTAAATTCATAATTTACCAAAATGACAAATAACTATTCAAAAACAGAACATTTTAACAAATATTATCTATAGTTTTAATAAAAGACAATCCGGCTTTGTTTAAACTGATGTGCCAAGCTGTTGATATTTAAACTATTACTGTAGGTATTTTTGCCACTTTACAAGCTATACTAAACAGTAAGCGAATTAAATATTATTGAACCGACACAGCCGCTTTCGGCACACTTATCTTAATAAACTTACTCTACTTTTTTAAATGTTCCGTCAACATTAAATTCCATATATTCATCCTTAACTTGATCACCTTCCAACATAAGCATCTTAATATGCAGCGGATTGTTGGAAATATATTCCTCGGATACGGATTGCTCAACCTCATTAAGCTCTATAGCTCCGTTATCCTTATCAAGCTTAAATATATCGGTAAGATATGATACATCTCCAACCGGAACCTGCATCAGCATAAACATTTCCCCCTTTATATTTACCAAATGTATATTGCTCGGTGCACGCATATATTGCATCGGATTGGTCTTCTTACCTGCCACTTCCATGTGTACCGTAGTTTCATATTCATTTGCCTGCTCGGTGCTTATAGCAAATCTTACTATCTCATCACCTATTCTGATAGGATAGTTGGCATCCGCAAATATAGGATAGATGTAATTTTCCGGCTTTGAGGCATAGGATTGCTTTATAAGGTCTTTATGCTCGTTGAAAGACAGACTGTATACAAGCACACCTTTCGACTCACTGCTTACAAGCTCTTCTTGTATATAGAAAATAATTCCGTCATAGCTTAATGCCCATGCCGCCTTACTGTCCCAACCTTGTTTTAAAAGTCCTTCCTTAAGTTTACTTTCCGCATCATCTACAAACTTTATATTAGGGTAGGCAGCCTTTAATTCATCCAATAATGTCTTATATATACCATCACCTGCTACATCGCTTAAACTTAAATACTTTCCATCATTTGAATTGTAATTGATTGTATTAAACTCGTATTTATTTTCAGCGGAACTTGTTTCTAAATCCTTATAGACTCTTTCTTCACTTACTATGCTAAATACCTTGGAGTCGGCTCTTACAACCCTTGTATTTACATCATACTCCGAACCTTCTCCTATACCCTTACTTTTCTTATACTCCGCTTCTTTTATATTAAACTCTCTAATTACAGCCTTCAATGTATCATAACCGCTATTTTCTATAACTATATTTCCGTCATCATTAACAACATCCATATAGTCCACATTTTCTATTACATCTTCTGTATTTCGGCTGCTTTGTACCTCAGTTTCCCCGCTGCTGCTTTCTACGCTTTCCTTAGTTGTTTCAACACTTTCTTTAGGCTCTTCTTTTTTAGTACAGCCTGCTGCGACAATCCCTATACTCAGGATTAATAGGAATATGCTCCCCGTTTTTCTTAAACTCATCTTTTTCATAGTAGCTCCCTTTCTTTTTAAGGATTTTCCAATGCCTGCTTCGTATACTAAAACCCTATAAGACAAAAATATTTACATTACAAAAGTTTTACTCACTTACATAACATCAGATATAAGTATTATACATATTAATTACACTTAAGTACACAAACTTTTATATATTTTATTTAATTTATCTTTATGTTATACTTAAAATATCACACATTAATATCTTTAGTAAATTTAGGAGGAGGGCTTATGATTAAGAGACTTTTATTTTTATCACTTGTTTGTTTTTCTCTTCTGAGTCTGAGTGCTTGCAGTATTTTACCGCAATCAAATACTGAAACTGAAACATCCGCAGAAAAGAAGAAAAAGAAAAAAAAGAAAAAAGACAGCAAAAAAAATACCGGCGAAGAAGATGGAGAAGATGATGAGGCGGAGGAAATTGATAACAGTGATTTTGCATTTCTCGACTTTGATGTAAGTAAAGAATTTATCAATAATACACAGCCGGCTATTATTTATGATAAACTGATTCTTAAAAACAGCGGCTATGATAAGTTGGCACAATCTGTTGATACCTTCAACAATAAAGTAAAAACCTCTTTTTTAAATAACAGCGATGAAACATACCACAAAAACGGTTATATTATAAGTCGTGCCGACAACAAGGTTGTCAGTGTATTTGCACAAGAAGATTTATATACTGAATCTGTAAAATATTTCTTGTCATCAGCTACCTATGACAGCGAAACCGGCAAGGATATAGCCTTATCCGATATAATAAACCTCGACTTTGATTTTGATGAGATTTATTCAGACTTTGATTTTGACTCTTCAATAAAAGACCCTAATGAGTTTAAGTCAAGAATACAAAATTTAATAAATGATGAAGCACAGGGCAAGGATGATTATAAAGCCGACAATATGACTGCATGGACCTTGGGATACAACGGCATAAGCATCTACACCGTAGCAAAGCTCACATCCGGTCAATATTATTATGATCAAGTTGTACAATTTGACATACCTTATTCCAAATATCCTGAACTTTATAATAAAAAGTACATGGTAAAGCCCGATGAATTCGGTTTTAATATAGGCGCAAACGGTGAATTTTATTATGATATAAACGGTGATGGAGAGGCAGAGCATATCAGATTAAGTGCAAATATAATTGATGGCGGTTATAATATTGAAGATTATGTAATTAATATAGACGGTGATATTACAACAATAACCGCAGGTGATTTAGCCGGCTACTCCATACAAAATTTTATTTTTATAAGGTTCAACAATAAAAATTATTTAATGTTTAACGAAACCGGTGATAATGACGGACAAATCCTTCGTATGCTTGACCTCAATACATGTGAGTTTGCAGCAAATTCCGAATTTGAGCAATACTTAAGTTTTCCCGATTATAACTCTCTTATCTACAATCCAAGAAGGATGCTGCTTTCAAATCTTATATACACAGTCAGCACTTTTGAGGTAATCAATATGTATGAATTTAGTTCTGATGAGAGTTTCAAAAACCTTAACAGTTCCTATGAGATAGTGTCAAGCCTTATTTTTACTTCAAAGATAGATTTGCAAGCGGATGTAATATCCGACAATGGAGAGGTTGCGGAAAGGATCGATATAAGTGCCGGAACAACATTTTATCCTTATGCGACGGACTCAAATTCATATACCGATTATAAACTTGATGACGGCAGGACGGTCAGATTGCCTATGGGTTATGACGATGATCATGGTCATACCATAAACGGTATACCGGTTGGAGATGTATTTGACGGAGTGTTATAGGCGGGCTAAGTATTTTATTATAATCGGCAATAGCAGGGTGCATATTTGTAGTAACACTGTCTTAACTTAGACACACTACCGCTAACTTGAACTCGCAGCGTTACTGAGTCTTGTGCCGGGCACTAAAAAACTCATTGTGATTCAGTCTTTTTAACATTTGGCTTTTTTACAAAGCAAATTTTAAACTACGCAGACGGAGACTTACTTGAACTCTGTAGACGGACAGGCAAGTCTTTCAGTCTGCGGTCATAAGATTGAAACACAATGAGTTTTTATTCCTCTACACACAAAACTTAGCGTATTGTATAGTTGATATCCGGTCTTTTGGCTACTTTGTTAATAGATCATAACATTTCCTAATTGAAACCGTGCCTTTTCTCATATGACACTATAAGGTCCCTATTTGAAATTTGACAGGCATTGAGCCAGGTATCAGAAAAATTATCAGGTTCTATAACAGGATTATACCAATAGTATTGTGAAAAGAAGTTCGTGAGTCCGGCATCTTTGAATTTCCTTCCCATTTTGGCATAAATACCGTTTCTTGCAAGTCTGCAATCATTGGCATCGAAACCGGCTATATCCGACTCACTGAAATATATTACATCCGAATTATTTATAAAATAATCAAGCATATCTCCGGAATCATAATATGTTATTGTTGCCGGCGGAGGAGTCTGTGGGGGCAAGGTCTGCGGTGGTAAGGTTGCCGGCACCATATTGCTTGCCTGAGGTGTCTCATAACTTGGCACTTGATTATCAATGCTCTGACCTGCTGCCGGATCAAGTGAAGCCATAACCTCATCATTTTCAGCCTCGGTTTCATCGGCTTCTTCAGCTTCTTGCGTCTCACTCTTTTTGGACTTTTTCTTTGACTTCTTACTCTTTGTCTCCTTCTCATCATCGTCATCAGCAGATTTGGCATATTTTTTTGTATCATTGCCTAATAAATTAGGCAATACCGCATTAGCTACAACAAAAAAAGCAAGACTTGTAAATAAAAAACCGCCTACTATAATCACTATAAATAGCCAAACCGGTGTCTTCTTTTTCGGTTTGCTCTTTGCAACATTTTGATTTACAGGATTATATGCCGTATTCGCTGCCTGCTGACTCACAGTTTGGGTATTTACGGCCGGACTTGGCTGCGGCTCTTTATTTTCAGCAAATACGGAAAGTACCTCATTTGGAATACGTGTTCCATCATAGATACAAAATGATTCACTCTTGCTGACTACCTTATTACAAGTAGGACAACGAGGGATCTTTTTACCGCAACCTAAACAATAATTAGCAGCATCATCAATTTCTTTACCACATATAGGACACTTCATAACTTTCCTTTCTATAATCGTCACAGTTTCGCTAACTCATTCATCTTCATAAAAAACTAAAATTTTAATTTTTATTTCCAGTTTTCCTTCTAATAAGTTTTATAAAATATCTTCTAGCAATTAGCATTTTATCTATTTTAGAGTTTATAATTTTCTTATAATGTAAATTTGCATAGAAAATAGTTTATATGATATAATTCTTATGAGCCGCTATAGTTAAATGGTATAATAGAGCAATGGTAATGCTCCGTTCCCAGTTCAATTCTGGGTGGCGGCATAAAAAAATAGTTTTTAGTAAAAATTTACTAAAAACTATTTTTATTTTATTCTGCTTTAATATCAACTATTTGGGCATCTATAAGATTTTCCAATATTTCTGGTTTAACTTCTACTTGATGTCCTACCTTACCAGCTGAAACAATAATTGTTTCAACCTCGCGACATCTATCGTCTACAAATGTTGGAAAAAGTTTTTTCATAGCAAATGGCGAGCAACCACCTTTTACATAACCAGTGATTTTTGTTAAATCTTTTAGTGGCAGCATCGATAAACTTTTTAATCCAGCTGCTTTTGCTAGTTTTTTGAAGTTAATGTTATCTTCACTCATCAGCACACCTACTACGTAATTTCCTTTACCATCTGTCGTCATAATTGTTTTAAAAACTTGATTGTGATTACGACCAATTATATCAGCAACTCCAACACCAGTCTTTGCGGCGTCACTCGTTGCGTCAAATTCAAAGTGGGTATATTCTACATTATTATCATCTAAAAATCTCATAGCGTTTGTTTTAATTTCTTTTTTCTTAGCCATACTTTTACCTCATTACATTACCTTTACACGAATTTTATCAATTATTTATAAACTATATTTTACTCCAAACTAATATATGTGTCAAAAACTTATTGCTAGATTCTTCTTAATTTTATACTAACCTATCCCCCTTCTTATCTTTTCTTCTATAATAATATGTAAAAAAGCGAAAACTCAAAAATAGAATTTCCGCCTTTCTTATATATACTCAAACTTAAGATGATTTCAGATATAAACTTATTAATATTTCATATGCAGCCCGATAAGTTATATTACTTAATGTTCTATATTACTTATCTCCCCAAACTTCTTGTGCAATTTCGCTAATTAGTGCAATTTTTTTCCATTGATCTTCTTCTGTTAAAATATTTCCTTCTTCTGTAGAAGCAAATCCACATTGCGTACTTAAGTAAATATTTTCTAATGGTACATATTCACTTGCTTCACGAATACGCGCGATTACCTCGTCTTTATTTTCTAACTTTCCTGATTTTGAAGTAAGTAGTCCTAAAACAACCTTCTTATCATTTCCTACTTTGGCAAGTGGTTTGAAATCACCTGCACGGTCTGTATCGTATTCTAGGTAGTAAGCATTAACGTTCTCTTCACCGAATAACGTATCCGCCACGCTGTCATAACCGCCAGAACTAGCCCATGTTGAGTGATAGTTTCCACGACAAATATGAGTATTTACCACTAAGTCTTCTGGAAGATCTGTTAAAATCCCATTATTAAGGGTAATAAATTCTTTTTTGAATGTTTCACGGATTCCTTCTGGATCAAAGCCACTTCCTTCTGCGATTAATTTAATTAATCTATCATCAACAATTGCTCCCCAAGTACAGTCATCAAGTTGAATTACACGACATCCTGCATCATAATGCTCTTTAATTACTTGTTTGTATGCAGCAATAATATCCGCGAATAATTCTTCTTTATTTGGATAAATGCTATTTGTTTGGGCAATATGTTCTTCATCACGAATCAACTCAAAATAAAACTGTGCTGGTGCTGGAATAGTTTGCTTAACTTCTGCTCTATCACCTACCAAATCACGTAAAAACTTATAATGTTCTACAAATGGGTGATTTTCTCCAGAAATTTTTCCAACTACATCAGCTGAGTCTGGTTTTGTAGTTTCATCATGGAACTGATAACCAACTTTTGCCTGAGTATGCTCTACTCCATTCAACCCCCAGAAGAAATCAAGATGCCAGTATGCACGACGAAACTCTCCATCTGTTACTCCTTTTAAGCCGTTGACTATTTGCTTTTCAACTAATTCTGTAATTGTTTTATCTTCTACTTTTGTTAATTCTTCTTGAGTAATTTCACCAGCTGCAAACTTAGCTCGTGCCTCTACTAATTCTTTTGGTCTTAAAAATGATCCAACATGATCTACTCTATATGGTGCTTTTCCTACTAATTTATTTTGACAATTTTTACACATAATTTTTTCCTCTCTAATCCTAATTTTTTTACTTCATAAAACTTTTGCTTCTAACTTCTTTACTTTCTTAACTTCTATATTTTATAAACTTCTTACTTCTAACTTTCTTAACTTCTATGTTTTATAAACTTCTTTACTTTTTCTATAAAAGGCCTTTATTTTTCTTCTTCTGGTAGTATTGCTACTACGCGAGCTGGAGATCCAGTCGCTTCTGTCCAGTTTGGATAAGCTACTGAAATCAATGCTCCAGTTGCTGGTACTTGATCAAGATTTGCAAGTACTTCTACTTGATAAATATCTTGTTCCAATAAATAATACTCATTTACTAAACCTTCTGCCGCAGCACTCACTCCAGAATCAGTATCTAAAGTCTCATGTCCAACTGCTTTAACTTTTCTTTCTTTAATTAAAAATTCTAATGCTTCTCGAGACCAGCCTGGTGTATGTTGTACTTCATTTTCATCAAGATTTCTTATTTCATCATAGTTAGGCCAACGCTTAGACCAATCACTACGGAATGCTACAAACGATTCCGGAATAATCTCCCCATATTTTTCTTCAAAATCAAGAATATCTTGTTTAGTGATTTCATAATCATTGTTAGCAGCTACTTCAGCACTCTTATCAATAACATATAAAGGTAACAATAAATCCTTTAGCTCAATCTCATCAAGCCATCTTCCACCTTCTACAAAGTGGATAGGGGCATCTATGTGAGTTCCATATTGACCAACTACTGAAAATTTTTGGACATAAAATCCATCTTTCAGTGTAAATAATGTTTCTTTTTCTAATGCTGGTAATGCTGGAAACTTCGGAGAGTTTTCATCAATCTTATGGCTTAAGTCCACCCATTTTTTAGATTTTAAAGTTTTATAAATACTTAATAATTCTGACATTGTTTTTTCCTCCAATATTTATATAAAAGTCTAAGTTAATTCTCCTTTTGATTATTTTGAGAAATAAAAAAGTCCTCACAGAAGCTACGCTTCTGCAAGGACGTCTAATCATTTACGTGTTACCACCTTACTTTATGATATTCTCACAAATATCAACTCAAAAAGTACGCATCAAATTTGATGTTATACCCTGAAGCTATAACGGGCTCACCCGTAAAGGTCTAATTATTCGACCATTAACACTCAAAGACCATTTTCAAAGTTTCCAATACGATCTCTTTTCACCACCCGAGACTCTCTTTACCATCTTTCACTTTTACTTATCTTATCGACGTGTGAATCATTAACTTGTGATTAAGTATACCAACTTTTAAAAATAATGTCAATACTTTTCTGAAAATAAAATTTGTTTTTTGATAAAATATTTTTATCTTATAATTTTATAGTTCGTTTTTTCGTTATATTGTTTGAAAATAACAATCTAATAGTTTCTTTAAAATGAAAAAATCGGACTTTTTTCATGGAGGACAATTGTCTTTTGCGAATGATTAAGAGCGAAAATTATTTTAAACATTTTGCTTATTTTTATCTTTAGCTAGAAATTCTTCTTTATCGCTATAAAATAATTCTTTAACAATCTCTTTTTAAACTACAACCTTTACCCATTTAACCCACCAAATTCTATTTCATAATCACTATCTATTTCTATACAAGCTAAATGACCTAATAGATAATCAGGATCTGCTTCCAAATCTAACATCATACTCCAATCTTTCTCATCTAAAAATAAAGATACATTATTAATAAACAACGCACTAATAAAGTCCTCTTCATCAATTTCACACTCAACATCAAATTCACCATCTTCTATCATATCATTAATTACTTCTATATAATGGCTATTTTCCTCCATAAATGCGTCTATAATTTTATCTTTGTTTTCATCAATCCACTGAATTTTATCTTGTACAAATGAGACAATTTTTTCTTGGTTTTCTTGTGAATCTACAAAAATTGTTACTTCCTCTCCCCAAACGCATAATTTACCTTCATATTCGTTTTCACCCGTTAAAGTAAATTCATTATTATCTATCATAAATTTTGTCATACAATATCTCTCCTAGTTTAATCCTAACTTCAAAATCTTGCTAATTCAAGCTCCATAATCTCTTTTTTAGTATTTAGTTTATCTTCATCTTTTTTCCATTAACTGGCTTCTTAAAAAGTATCTGATGTTTCTTTTACTTTCTCTTTAGTGGTGTTATTAATTATTTTACTTCTACAAACTAATAGTTATCATTAGTTTTTCTTTTTTGAATATAATCCCATCATAATTAGCATAATAGAAGATATTAGTCCAGCTTTTATACCAGAAAAAAACAATATTATCAAATCTCATTTTTTTAAATCCAAAAAATAGCTACTCCCATAAATGACATTGATATAGTCAACAAGATTATGAGAATCAAACTTCTTAGCTATTTCACAAAATCCACCTCAACATAACAAACAACTATATTACATGAATGATCAATAGAAAAAATTTTCCGATAATTTTTATGCTGCACTTTTATCAAACTTGAATTCTTATAAATTCTAGATTAGTTTTGTCATCATGTAGTCCATCTATAACTATATAATTTCTTCTAAATTTTCTATAATATTTTTCAAGTTTTTTTCTACGTTATCTATACTACTACCTACACTATATAATAACATATTCAGAGACTCTTCAAATTGTTTAGGAAGAATCTTAGCATGTTCTTTAGCATACGAAATCATTCTCTTTTCCCCCGGATGAGTAAGTTCATTTACCGCAAAGATAATATCAAAATAAGATTCTATAAATGCTGCAATACGGTGATTTACACTCACAAAATCTCCACGATTAAATGCTTTTAAAATCTGCTTATCATACGAAGGTAAATTCCCTGTTAATAAACGGAAATTTTTTGAAATAATATTTTCTTTTAACTGCTTGGGAAACGGAACGGCAAATCTTTCTTGTATTCTAGAAAACTCTTTATAAGGATCATAAAGAATTTTACTATTTTTCAAATTATGCCAAAAGCATGTTGTATATCCGTTACCCGCATGATGTTTTTCCACAACATTTTCTATATTATTCTCAAAATCATTTATATTTCTATAAACAATATCTATATCTATTCCATCAGATAAAGTACAATCATCTTCGCATTCCCAAAATTGATTATTTAACTCAATATAAGAACAATATTTATCTAAAATTAATTTTCTAACATCTTTGTCGGGAATGCTTGTACAATAAATATATAGGTCATAATCAGAACTTTCATCATAGTTATTACTACTTCTAGAACCTCCTAATACTATTGCCGTTACCTCTGGTAATTTAGTAAATTCCAACCAAAGTTTATCAAATACTACCATTTTATTATCCTTTCTTCATTAATAAATATATTAACAAAATTTTTATTACACTTTATTATAACATATATCTACATTTGAATATTCACAAACTTTTAACTATTATTTGGAATTTATTAAAAATGTAATAATTGTATGTTTGTAAATAATACATAATAACACTAAGATTTCTAAAATCATAGGAAGATTATTATGTTCTAAATTTATGCATATTTCATAATCTTCTCACATATTAAAAACCGTTATCCATCCTTATTAGACTTTTTCACTATCTAATAAACTCTCAATCATAACTTCCAGCAAATTTTCCGGACTAATAATAAATCCCTCAGATGTAATTTTTTCATTAAAATACTTTACGGATCTATCATGATTTAGAAATTTATTAAAACAAAGATACTGCTCTATTTCATCAAGTAAAAAAGCACTTTGTTTCAAAGACTCGTCATCAAAGCCATTTGCATAGTGAATACTTTTCATAACACGCTTTATCTTTGTTTTAGGATATTCTTTTTTTAATGTATCTCTTAATAAAACCACAGTGTCATAAAAACTATCTTTGTCGAAATCAACATTAGTTTCAATAATATTTTCATTGTATAAATGTTCTATAAGTTCTATTAAACGTTGCTTTAGTCGCACCTTAATCTTTTCCTCCATTATTCTCAAGCTTAACAGTAATTTTATTTTCTATTTTCTCATTAAAATAATTTATAACATCCTCGTCATATTCTCTCCAGTCAATCCAAATAATTGAATCACTTTCTAATAACGAGTCCACTTCATTTGTATCTTCTAAAAATTGTTTTAATTCTAAATACGTTTTTTCCATAGTATTTTACTGTTCCTCTATTTATATCATTTTTCCTAAATAGTAAACATTCATAATGCAATCTACATAAACATCCTCATTCCATAACCATCCTTGAAATACAGCTCTACCCCAATTATATGTTTCAACAATTACTTCAAATTCACTATCTTTGTACTTATCTTGATATTCTTCTAAATAAATAGATTCCCCTGAAAACTTTTTCCTTATTGTGTCATCAAATACTAGAAAATCAACATCATCTATATCTACTTTCTCGAAAATAATCTTCGCTTTATGAGTATTTTCTGATTTATCTTCATTGTAAGAAAAAATATAATCAAAGTACAATATCAAATTGTCATTTATATGCTCAATTTTTAATATTCTTGCGTCATGCAATGATTACTTAAAATATTCTCCAAAGCCTCTTTCTATTCTCATTATAGCTCTCCTCTATATGTGGTTATTAAAATACAAATAGTATTGCTTATTTTTATGATTGTCACGTTTCTCTTCTTTCTTTGATTATATCAAATTCGGTTACAGCGTTCAATGATAACTAAGATACTGTATTGTTTGAATTAACTTTATATAAATATAGGTTTTATAAACAATATAAAAAATAAAGGAACTTTATTACAAGCTCCTTTTTATAAAATATAACAATATAGATAATTCTATTTTTCTCCATCAATTGAATTTAACAAAGAGCCTATTTTTGTTGATAATTTCATAATTCAAAATTTATTATTCTCCAAGGTATTTGATATATATTTGACATGGATTCCATTCATCCCATAGAGTAGGAAAACATTCCAATTCTTTATAGCCCATCGCTATATAAAACTTATTGGTAATATCATACTCTTTGTAGCAACCTGTCTTAACTGTTTTCACCTGTGAGTATGTATATCCTAATTTTTTAGCCAAGATTTCAAATGCATTGTTCAATTTTAATCCAATACCCATTCTATGAAATTTCTTCTTAACACCCATAACAAAAATATCTGCACAATCCTTACTCGTTGCATTTAAAACAATATAACCTGCAACTTCGTCATTCGCATAACAAGCCAATAATGGTTTATCTTGCGAATATATAATATAATTTTCTGTGCTCTCAGGAAGTCCAAACCATTCTGGTAAATCATAAAGTACTTCCTTGGATACCTTTTCTTTTTCTCTTTTATCTATAACTTCTTTAATTTCTATTTTCATCTTTTCCTCAATAAATTCTAATTTATTTATCCATTCTTATTGTATCATAAAAAATGGTTCTATAATAAATACGGTTGATAAAAAAATCAACCGTATTTAAATTTTATAAGAATATAGAAAAGAATGTAAAATTCCTATATAATTTAAGTGCATACAAAATCGAAAGGAACTTTACATTCATATGCCTAATTATAACAAATATCATAAAATAACTCTACAAATAACCGATGAAAATATAAATATTCTAGATAAAATAAATCAAGTAAAAATTAATAACCAAATATATCTTATTTATTATGGTGTACTGTAACATTCGCCTAAAACTTGTCCTCATTGTAATCAAAATTCTCCCTGCCTTATAAGAAAAAATGGTCATAGAAGAGTAATGCTTAAAATGCCTTTTATCTCTGATAAACCTGTCATTCTTTTCCTAGATAAGCAACGTTTTATATGTAAAGTCTGTAATAAATCCTTTGTAACTCAGACTACCGAAGTTAGAAAATATTCTAATACTTCTAAAAATTTAAGAGTTGGTATAATTAAAAAACTTTCTAAAGAATTAACTATGAAACAAATAGCCAAATCCTACGCTATCTCTACTAATACTGTATGGAGAGTACAATGTGAACTCTCTAAAACTCTGGATAGACCTAAATCTTTACCTACATACATGTGCTTCGATGAGATTTCATCTACTTCTGATAGTGTGAGTAATATGAGTTTTGTCTATTCTGATGCATTGACCCATCAAATACAAAACATACTTCAAGGTAGAACAAATAATATTATAAAAATTACTTTTTGTACTATTCTTACAAAGAACGTTGTGATGTTAAAGCTATAGTCATTGATATGAATTCGGGTTATAAGTGTCTTATTAGGGAACTTTTCCCTAACGCGAAAATCATTGTGGATAGATTCCATATTGTTCAATTAGTTAATATAGCTTTTAATAAATATAGAATATCATATATGAACAGTATTAAAGACAAAGATAAAGTCTTATACAGACAATTAAAACACTATTGGAAAAATCTTCTTATGAAGTACGATGAGCTAGATAACTCTACTTATAAGAAATTCAAACATTTTAAGTATATTACTACAGAAGATAATATTGTGAACTATCTGATTAAACAAGATTCTGCGCTTTATAAATGTTATTAGCTTGTTCAAGAGCTTAGAGAGGTGCTTGAACAAGATGATTTTAATAAGTTTAATACTTTGATGAATGATAAACCTACTTTACCTAGATATATGTTTACGGCTATTAAAACTCTTAGAAAATATAAAAGACAGATTAAAAATACTATGTATTATAATGGATTATCAAATGGCCCTTTGGAGGGGATTAATAATAAGATTAAAGTTATTAAGCGTATTTCTTATGGATATAGATCTTTTTGTAACTTTAGAGGTAAGATTCTTCTTGTTTTTAGTCTATTTTCTTCTAATACTAATAAAAAACCTAGATATTTTAAAAAAGAACGTTTAGCTATTCTTGATAAAAGGAAAGAATTAAAAGGAAAACGTAAGAATAAGAAAAAAGCTATACTATTTAACATAGCATAGCTCCTTCCTTATTTTTCTTCATCAACCGAATTTGACAAAGAACCAAAATTAAAACAAGCTTTCCTCTACTAATAACAGTAGCATAGAAAACTTGTTTATATCGCACTAATTTACTTTACTATTGAATATACATGAAGCATTTTTTAATAACAATAACAATCCCTATTTAACAACATAATTATATTTACTTATAATCTGTTCCCCATTCTTTGTATCTACGTTTTAGCAAATATATGAAAATAACCACTACTAACACACGCACTAAAACAATACGATAATCCATTCCGTATTTCACGGTTGCCTTAAATTGGACTTTGCCGTCAACAACTTGCATTTGTTTCTGATTAATTATGTCTCTAATCCTATCCATACTAATTTTATTTGAATTTGATAACAACTCATTTACCACATTTTTATCATTAATTTCAAACATCGTATTCTTCACGAGCTGATTATTACCCAAATCATCAAAATAATAATATTTTCCTTCTTTAGTCCAAACTGAACCAATTGTATGTAACCCAATATCTTTTATTTTTTCCCAACCATATTTTTTATCAAAATATACCACTTGTTAAGTATAATTCTACAATAAATTTCTTTTTTTGAAAGAATACTCTTTATTCTCATGTAACCGGTGTCGTACATCTTCTCCATACTTTTTATAATATTCAATAACTTTTCTAATAATACTCCTTTTTAAAATTTAAATTATGTATTCTATCATAAAAATACCAACACCCTAAAGTTGAAACTTTTAGTCTAACTTTAAGATGTCAGTTCAAAATGTATACTATTTTTTATTCAATTTCTTTATTGATTTACAATACTTGTTTCATAAATTTTAATTTATTTGTTCTAAAGCTTGATTTATATCAGCTACGATATCACGAATATCCTCTATACCTACAGACATTCTAATAAGATCTGGTGATACTCCAGCAGCCAATAATTCTTCATCATTCATCTGTCTATGTGTAGTAGACGCAGGATGAAGTACGCAAGTTCTTGTATCAGCCACATGAGTAACTATTGAAGCTAGTTTTAAAGAATCCATAAACTTAACTGCAGCTTCTCTTCCACCTACAACACCAAACGATATAACTCCACAAGATCCGTTTGGCAAATACTTTTCTGCTAGTCCATGTTGACTATCATTTTCTAATCCTGAGAAAGAAATCCAAGATACTTTAGGATGATTCTCTAGGTGTTTAGCAAGTGTCAACGCATTTTCAAAATGTCTTTCCATTCGTAAATGTAATGTTTCTAATCCAACGCCAAGATAAAATGAATTCTGTGGAGAAGGTATAGATCCTAAATCGCGCATCAGATTCGTTGTCATCTTTGTAATATATGCTGCTTTCCCAAAACTTTCAGTATAGACAATTCCATGATACGTTTCATCGGGAGTCGTTAATCCTGAGAATTTTTCACTATATTTTACCCAATCAAAGTTTCCTGAATCTACTACTACACCACCAACTGCATTTGCTGAACCATTCATATATTTTGAAGTTGAATGTGTAACAATATCAGCACCCCACTCAAAAGGTCTACAGAATATAGGAGTAGGGAAAGTATTATCAACAATTAATGGTACCCCATATTTGTGAGCTGCATTTGCAAATTTTTCTATATCTAAAATGCTAAGTGACGGATTAGAAAGCGTTTCGCCAAAAACTAATTTTGTATTAGGTTGAAATTTTTCTTCTAACTCTTCTACTGAAATATCTGGTTCAACAAAAGTAGCTTCAATACCCATATCTTTCATAGTCTTAGCTATTAGGTTATATGTGCCACCATAGATAGCAGAAGAAGCTATAACATGATCCCCTGCCTTAGCTATATTTAATATGGCATAAAAATTAGCTGCTTGTCCTGATGATGTTAATATAGCTGCTACTCCACCTTCAAGTTGGCATATCTTGTTTGCTACTGCATCATTCGTAGGATTAGCCAGTCTTGTATAAAAGTAGCCAGAATCCTTTAGGTCGAATAAATCACCCATTTTTTGTGATGATTCATATTTATAAGTTGTAGATTGCACTATTGGAACAACTCTTGGTTCTCCATTTTTTGGTTCATATCCACCTTGTACACATATTGTATTTGTATTATAATTTGTCATTGATATTACTCCTTTTTTTAATTAATATATTTTTGTTTAATAAACTTTTTATTCAAATTGAGTCAGAGGTTCATTACCTTTTATTGCTCCCACTATAAACCCGAGTGTTGCAGGAAGAATCCATGCAAATCCAAGATCACTTAGAGGAAGTATATCAATAAAAGTTTTGATAACAGCTACATTTAAAACTGATAAAATTGCTTCTAAAATACTTACTACTAATGTAAATATAAGTGCATATCTAAAACTTTGTTTATTAGGTATATATTTACGAAAAATACCTAAAATCATTAAGACTATTAAACTTGGATATACTCCTTTATAAATTGGTGTGGCAAAGTATACAATTTTTTCAACACCAAGAATAGCAATTGTAGCCCCCAGAGCTGCAAAAACAAATGCCGCTAACTTATGCGGTATCTTTCCTTTTGAAAAATCATGGAAAAAGTTAGCTATAGATGTGATTTGTCCAATTGCAGTCGTTATACAGGCCAAAACTACAGCAATTGAGAAAAATAACATTCCTCCCTTGCCAAGAACTCTTTCAGCTATACCTAATAATAACTGACTTCTTTCCACATCTTCTGGATAATAACTACTTACTGACGCACCAAGGTATATTAGACCTACATAAATAACCGCCAACAAGATTAAAGCAATTATACCACAATATGCAGTAAGTTTATTTCTTTCTCCACTAGTACGATAACCTCTTCGAATAATATCTCCTATAAAAACAGTTCCTATAAGATAACTTACTATTAAATCTCCTGTTTGGTAACCTTCTAAAAATGAATGAGTAAAAACACCACTTTGTTGTGGAAGTGTTGGAATTCCTATTGGAGTAAAAATTCCTTTAATAATAATTCCAAGTAATACTATAACTAAAATTGGCGTTAAAAACTTTCCTACACTGTTAATCATTCTGTTGATATCCAATGAAAAATATAGTGCTATAGCAAAATATCCAATAATAAATGCAACGATTGATACATTAGGAAATAGTGATTT
>ERZ773063.829-NODE-829-length-19211-cov-5.495928_pt1 | contig 19211 bp, 15 predicted proteins | sample MGYA00580625_ERZ773063 | MGnify/ENA primary metagenome ERZ773063 (study PRJEB29015, sample SAMEA2738022) | human oral metagenome | biome: human oral; feature: human-associated habitat; material: dental | place: China | collected 2042 ... | reverse complement strand
CGTCATCACGACCCACAGTAGGTTTTTTCGATGACCTACCGTGGGTCGTTTTTTACCCCCTCCAGAGTGCCTGTTTAGTCGGGGTAAATCAAGCCTCGTCCTTCGCCCGAAGTTCCCCGACGAAGGAGCGCACTCGGAGGCCTTGCCCGACACCCTATATCATACGTGTCACGGCTCCGTGGAGCACTCGGCTGAGTGAGGCTGAAGTCGGAGGGGTAGGGGCGGAGCGCTCCTGGCACTCCCAGCGGGTGGTCGGGGGCTAATACCTATTGTGGAATCAAAACTTCTCCTTATCTTTGCGACCAGGAAAACCCCTCAAGGGGGGTGTCTCAACCCTGCGGTAGTAGCTCAGTTGGTAGAGCATCAGCTTCCCAAGCTGAGGGTCACGAGTTCGAGCCTCGCCTACCGCTCACCATGTGAGGGGGTATTCTTCTCTTTTCTGAGAGAGGGATATCCCCTCTCTATTTGCTCATACACTACACTCTAAGTTCGTTCACCTAATGATGACCACTCCACTGCTCGGGATCGACTTTGGTCAGATCGCCTCGGCGATAGGCCGAGAGTTCAGCCTCTTCAGCCTCGATGAGATCTACAAATCATTCTTCACGCTCTTCGTGACGATCGATATCATCGGAGCTATCCCTATCATCCTCTCGCTCAAGGCGAAGGGGAAGACCTACCAATCCTCCCAAGTAGGGATCTACTCGGGGATCATCCTCTTGGCCTTCCTGCTCGTCGGGGAGCCTCTCTTGGGATCCTTCGGGGCGGACATCTCGACCTTCGGGGTCGCAGGGGGTATTGTACTCTTCGTGATGGCTGTGGAGATGATCTTCGGGATCGAGATATTCAAGTCGGAGGATGACTCTAGTGGCAATACGACCTTCGTCCCGCTGGTCTTCCCCCTCTTCGCTGGGGCGGCTTCCTTCACGACGCTCCTGACGCTTCGCTCGGCAGGGATCGCTATGATCAACCTAGCGCTGAGCATCGTCTTCAACATGGTCCTCGTCTATCTCGTCCTACGGTACGTGTCGATCCTCGACCGTATCCTCGGTAAGAATGGGGTCTACATCCTGCGTAAGTTCTTCGGGGTCGTCCTGCTGGCGATCTCGGTGAAGTTCATCACGAAGAATCTGATCGAGGTCATCGCTATGGTCCAGCAGGGTGTAGCGGCTCTTGGTCAGTAGGCTCGCTACTTCGCCGAGTGAGTCCTCCCCTCTTCGAAGGGGGAGATATGCGTGCACGGATCCCGTCGGTGTACGCATATCTAGTCGTATATCCACAAATGATTTAGAACAAAAAACGAAATAATATGAAGTATGGATTTGTCAAGGTAGCAGCTGCCGTCCCCTTTGTGCGGGTGGCTGACTGTGCCTACAATGTCAGTCGCATCGAAGCGCAGATCCTGGAGGCCGAGGCTAAGGGGGTAGAGATCATCACCTTCCCTGAGCTCTCCATCACAGGCTACACGTGTGGAGACCTCTTCCTGCGCCCCTTCCTCAACGATCAGGCTGAAGCTGCCCTGCTGGATCTAGCTGAGCGTACGGCGCATACCTCGGTGCTCATCATCGTGGGGATGCCTATACGTATCGAGTCCCAGCTCTTCAATGCGGCTGTCGTCCTGCAGTCGGGGCAGATCCTCGGGGCTATCCCCAAGACCTACCTGCCGAACTACCGAGAGTTCCAGGAGGCACGCTGGTTCGCTGCCGCCCGAGACCTACAGCTGGCACACGTGCAGATCGGTCGCTTCCGTGTACCCATCGGGCACAATGTCCTCTTCCGTGCCGGTAAGCTGGCCATCGGGATCGAGATCTGCGAAGATATGTGGACGCCCTACACCCCGGGGACACGCCTAGCACTCTACGGCGCACAGATCATCTTCAACCTCTCGGCGAGCAATGAGCTAGCAGGGAAGAATACCTACCTGCGCTCCCTGATCAGCGGACTCTCCTCGCAGAACCTCTGTGGCTATGTCTATGCTTCTGCTGGCTATGGAGAGAGCTCCACGGATACGGTCTTCACGGGTAAGGCCTTCATCGCCGAGATAGGTAAGATCCTCGTCGAGACGTCCCGCTTCGTCTATGAGGAGCGTCTCATCATCAGCGATATCGATGTGATGTGCATCAACAACAATCGCATGATGACCAATAGCTTCAATGACTCTGTGGTCGACCACACCGAGCGAGGTCTCCTGACCGAGATACCCTTCACCCTGCGTACGCACGACGAGTCGCACGATGTGGATCGCAAGATCGATCAGAATCCCTTCCTTCCCGTGAGCCGTCGCCGAGATGAGCGTGCCGAGGAGATGTTCGATATCCAGGTCTGTGGCCTCTCCCAGCGTATGCGCTTCATCGGAGCTCGCCACGCCGTCATCGGGATCTCTGGGGGACTAGACTCGACGCTGGCTCTGCTGGTCACCGTGGCTACCTTCGACGCTATGGGGCTACCTCGTGAGGGGATCATCGGGGTGACGATGCCTGGTCTTGGGACGAGCACCCATACCAAGGATAATGCCCTAGAGCTGATGAAGCGCCTCGGTATCACTTCGCTCACCATCGATATCACCGAGGCTTGTCTCCAGCACTTCGCTGCCATCGGGCACGATCCCCAGGTGCAGGATGTCGTCTATGAGAATACCCAGGCTCGTGAGCGGACACAGATACTGATGGATCTGGCTAATAAGTACAATGCTCCCGTCATCGGTACCGGTGACCTCTCCGAGCTGGCATTAGGCTGGTGCACGTACAACGGCGATCACATGTCGATGTATTCAGTCAATGCAGGCGTCCCGAAGACAGCGGTGCAGATCATCGTCTCCCGCCTGGCGGAGATAGAGCGATTCGGGGCAGAGCTCTCCGATGTCCTTCGCTCGATCGTCGCCACTCCTATCTCACCCGAGCTGAAGCCTACCGACGAAGCTGGGGGCATCGACCAGAAGACCGAAGACCTCGTCGGGCCCTATGAGCTCCATGACTTCTTCCTCTACAATTTCCTCGGCTACGGCTATGATCCCGAGAAGATCTTCTACCTGGCTAAGGTGGCCTTCGAGGGCAAGTATGAACCGAAGGTCATCAAGCGCTGGCTACGGGAGTTCTATCGCCGTTTCTTCGCCCAGCAGTACAAGCGAAACTGCATGCCTGATGGACCTAAGGTGGCGGCTGTGAGTCTCTCCCCCAGAGGCTACTGGCGCATGCCGAGCGACGTCTCCCCAGAGGCTTGGCTCGCCGCTGTAGATGCCATCTCTGACGAGGACTAGAAAACAATTTTCGGAGCTATAGTATCGGTACGTTTTTTTTGTACATTTGTACCCGGCTTCCCACCCGTACTGGGCTTCATGGCGAAGACTGCTGACGGGAGAGCCACTAATACAATAGTACGATTATGAAGAAAGTATTTGTTTCATTCGCAGTACTGGCACTGGCACTGGCCTCTTGCCAAGGTAACACGGAGGCTTCGCAGAGCGATAGCCTGAATCAGGACTCTGTAGCAGCAGTAGTAGAAACTCCTGCAGCAGCTAACGAAGCAGCTCTGGGTACCTACGAAGGTACGATCCCAGGTGCTGACGGATCAGTGAAGACGACGATCGTCCTCAACGCTGATGGTACGTACAGCAAGCACGAGGAGTTCTCCAAGGCTGGCGTAGCGCCTGTCGATGAGAACGGGACGTACAAGCTCGAAGCTGACGGCCTGCTGACCCTCATCACTCCTTCGTCCAACGCTGAGACCTACTACAAGGTCGGTGAAGGTAAGATCACGCTGCTCGACCAGACGACCAAGCAGCTCCCCGAAGGTGAGCTCGCTGCGCAGTACGACCTGGCAAAGAAGTAAGTCACCATCCACGATACCCCGCCTTCTCTAGCGTGGGGATTCACCCTCAGGGGCTATGTCTAGCAGTGCAGACTGTACAGGCATAGCCCCTGTCTATTTTAGTCTCCTCCCCGAGGGGGCGAAGGATATTTGTAGGAAGGGTGTGGGGAGTGTCTTTCTTGTGTTTTTTACTTTTGCGCCGGTAACATTGTTTTATCCATCACGTAGATTCTATGACAAAGTCTAAATTCCTGACCATCCTGGGGACTGTTGCTTCTGTGACCGCTATCCTCATGTATGTCTCTTATATCAGTACGATCCAGGGCAACCTCAGCGGACACAAGGGTGACTGGATCCAGCCCCTAGTGGCGGCAGTCAACTGTACCCTCTGGGTCTTCTATGGCTTCTTGCAACCCAAGAAGGACTGGCCTATCGTGGTAGCTAATGCTCCTGGTATCGTCTTCGGTCTAGCAGCTGCACTCACGGCCTTGATGTAGCCAACCCTTTCCCTAGGGATAGATCGCCTGATCTAGACCTTCACCCTCGCCCCATACCCACAGCTCATCAGCGTGGTGTGGGACGAGGTCGATTCGCCTTGATGCATAGGTGTGTGGCGTACCTACGGGGAGTGCCGTCTCGCTTTGCTTTATACTTCGCTACCGCTTACCTTATATCCGCTTTGCAACGATACAAAAATGACTAACTTTGTCCCCTGATATGCCTATGCTAGGCAAGGGAGCTCGCTCGCAGACCTGTAGTAAGGCTGAGGGAAGCTCTGTACTAAGAACTTAAGCAACGTAAATGAATAAAGTAAGCTACGCCCTAGGGCTAAGCATCGGCCAGAACTTCAGAGCTTCGGGCTTCGATGAGATCAGTCTCGAGGATTTCCTCGCAGGAGTACGTGATGTCCTTCAGGAGGCAGAGCCTCGGATGACGTATGATGAGGCGAAGGTCGTCATCAACGATTATTTCCAGGAAGTACGTCGCAAGGCCGTCGAGCAGAATAAGGCTGCCGGTGAAGAGTTCCTCAAGATCAATGGTCATAAGACTGGGGTCGTGACCCTACCTAGTGGCCTGCAGTATGAGGTCATCAAGATGGGTGACGGCGAGAAGCCTCAGCTCACCGATACCGTAGAGTGCCACTACCACGGTACGCTCATCAATGGTCAGGTCTTCGATAGCTCTATGGATCGTGGGCAGACGGCGAAGTTCCCTCTGCAGGGTGTCATCAAGGGCTGGACGGAGATCCTCCAGCTCATGCCCGTAGGATCGAAGTGGAAGGTCACTATCCCTTCGGACCTTGCTTACGGCGATCGTGGAGCAGGCGAGATGATCCAGCCAGGCAGTACGCTCGTCTTCATCATCGAGCTCATCGGCATCGTAGGGAAGTAGCCTGCATGAAGAAGATCTCCCATTTCCTGATCTTAGGCCTCAGCCTAGCCTTAGCTACGGCCTCCTGCTCTAAGAAGCTCCAGATGCAGAAGTCGGCACTAGCGAGTCGCCAAGACTCGGTAGCCTATGCCTTCGGTGTGCTCAATAGCGGAGCTTTCTCCGAAGTCGTCTCTCGGATGCCTGGTGATAGCCTCAGCCGTCAGCAGATCCTCTCGGGCTTCAGTGATGCCTTCCTCGGTGGGCACCTCAAGATAAGTGCTACCGATGCTCAGACCATCTTCGAAGCTTATGCCTCAGATCTCCGTGCTCAGGAGGCACGTCGTCGTACGGCTTCGGCTGATTCCGTCCTCGCCGCTTACAAGGGTCGCGAAGGAGTGAAGACTACGGAGAGCGGTCTGATGTATCGAGTGCTTCGTGCTGCACAGGAGGAGCGCCCTTCGGCTCAGGATACTGTCGTCGTCCACTACACGGGACGCCTCACCGATGGGAAGGAATTCGACAGCTCCATTAAGCGTGGTGAGCCTGCTGTCTTCCCGCTCTCTCAGGTCATCGCAGGCTGGACCGAAGGGATCTGCCTCATGACGAAGGGCTCGAAGTATGAGTTCCTCATCCCTGCCTCCCTAGCCTATGGTGAGCGAGGTGTCAATGGAGTCATCCCTCCAGGTGCGCCCCTCTTCTTCGAGGTAGAGCTACTTGACATCCGCCCTTACCGAGAGGCGAAGGCCGAGGTGAAGGAAGACTCTTCCGCCACTCCAGCTAAGGCTACTCCTTCGTCCAAGGGACGCAAGCCCATTAAGCGAAAGAAATAATAACAGAATAATATCCAATCAATCCAGTATCTCAACGAAAGATGAAAAAGATCTCAATGATCCTGGCTGCTTCAGCCATGGCTCTCGGTATCTACTCTTGCTCTAAGAGTGGCTCTGCTAACCTCAAGGACAATGCTGACAGCGTATCCTTCGCCGTTGGTTTTGGCAATGCTAACGAACTCATCAACGCTATCCAGGGCGCTAAGGCTCAGGGTGAGAACGTCGACTCAGCACTCTTCTTCAAGGGTTTTGAGGAAGGCTTCAACAGCGATACGACCAAGCTCTGGTACTATGTCGGTCAGATGCAGGGCGTACAGGCTGCTATGCGCTTCAAGGATGACTCTACGCTGAAGAAGGCTGTCTTCCTCGCTGGCTTCAAGAAGGCGCTAAGCCTCGACTCCGCTGCCCGTGCTTCGCAGTCCGATAGCATCAACGCCATCGCTCAGGCTTACTACGAAAAGAAGCAGGAGCAGGAACGTGCCAAGTACGAAGAAGAAATGCAGAAGCAGATGGAAGAGCAGTATGGTGAGAATAAGAAGAAGGGCGCTGAATTCGTAGCGAACTATAAGAAGCAGGCTGGTGTGAAGACCACCGCTTCTGGTCTTGCTTACCAGGTCCTCAAGGAAGGTAATGGCGACACGCCTAAGGCTACGGACATGGTCCAGGTGAACTATGTCGGTAAGCTCATCGACGATACCGTCTTCGACGAATCTAAGGGTAAGCCTGCTGAATTCCGTGTTGATCAGGTCATCAAGGGCTGGACGGAAATGCTTCAGCTCATGAAGGTCGGCGAAAAGGTAAAGGTTGTCATCCCTCAGGAGCTTGCTTATGGTGCTCGATTCGCTGGTGAAAAGATCCCTCCTTTCAGCACGCTCGTCTTCGAGATTGAGCTTGTGAAGATCGTCCCTGCAGCTGCAGCTGACTCTGTCGCACAGCACTAAGCTCTCTCGGCGCTAGATAGCGCTTCCACTTTATCACGGGTGCCCGTACTCCTTGACCAAGGAAGTACGGGCACCCGCTTTTTTATTCCTCTGCTTAGATCCTGTGGCGCTGTCGTGAATTGCTTGTTTCTGAAGCTTGCTTTCTATACATTTGTGGGAGGTAATACCTTTTAGCACAGAAGTTTTTACAGGATATGGATACTCCGCTGACATTAGATAAGCTGACGAATATCATACAATCAAGCCACATCAACTTCCTATTCGGGGCTGGGCTTTCACGCCCCTACCTGACGACTTTGGGTGATATCGAGACGTGGCTAACAGAATGTGCCACGATTGAGAATGGTAGGGTAAGGCAAATCACCGAGGATAATCTAAAGATTACCTATGTGGAAGGTGTCATGAAGCCTTGTCTTGATGCCATCTCTATGGATGAGAAGCCTGAAAAGCTCCAGGAAGTAGAGGCTGCCTATCGTGACTTCCTGAAGATCTGGAATCATATCATCTCTCGCAGAGGTAGTACTCTCTTGAGTAAGCAAGTTAATATCTTCACGACCAATATAGATCCATTGCTTGAGGGGGTGGCTGAAGATCTGGGGATAGAGTTCAATAATGGATTTAAGGGCGTGATGAGACCTGTCTTTCGAGAAGAAGCATTCAGTACGATAGTCTCTAAGGTGAGCCCACTCTATCAGCGAACCTCGGAGCTACCTACATTCAACTATCTGAAGATGCACGGCTCAGTTAACTGGTGGCATAAGGAGAATAGTGCAGAGATATTCTATGATGGGAGTTTGGATATATTGAAGAAAGTCGTCGGTTGTATCAAGGAGTATCCACCTCAGCATCGAGTCATTGAGCCACAGAAGCCAGGATTCAGTCTTAAAGCTTTAGAGATGGCCGTGAAAAACTCTATTGGTTCAGCAGCCCCTGAGTCTTTAGAGGAAAGAGATATGGAGGTAGAAACACCTATCGAATCTCTGAGCATTGACTCCGCCTCTAGTGAGCTGATGCAATCATTTCGGGATGCATACAATGAGTTGGTGATGATTAACCCGAGAAAGGCAAAGTTCAGAGAGACGGTCTTAGACTTGCATTTCTATGAGTTGATGCGCTTGTATGCAAATGCCTTAGAGAAACCAACTACCTGTCTCTTTGCAATGGGCTTTTCCTTTGCCGATGAGCATATAGCTCAGATCACGCGTCGAGCAGTAGCGTCTAACCCAACTCTGCTCGTCATTATCTTTGCCTATGATGATGGGGCAAAGGAAGCTATACAGAAATGTATAGGAGAGAGCAACCATAATAATATCATCATCCTATCGCCATCAGAGTTTAAAGCTGCTCAAGATCAAGAAGGAAAAAAGGCCGTCAAGGAGTTGAAGGTGTTCGATTTGGCATCTATCAATAAGTATGTCTTTGGACAGATCAGGAATCGTATCAATTGAATATGGAGAAGACTACAATAGATCACGACGATTATCTACTTAAGAAATCGATCTTTCGTATTGGGGAGGTCTCCAGCGTCGATGGTAGAGAGATCTCTGTCCGTGTCGATCAGGAGAAGAATCGTTCGCACATCCTCTACCGGGGAGAGCTACTGTCTAATGTATCTGTGGGTGGGTATGTCAAGCTCATCAAAGGATTCAATAGCCTGATAGGTAAGATCGAGAAAGAGTATGTCAATGAAGATAAGGCGACTCCCCAATCTCCTGAGTATACTCAAGCTGAAGAGCGATTTATTCGTTTCCTATCGGTTAAGATGCTTGGCTACTTCTCGGGGGATAAGTATCGTAAGGGAATCAAGGAGCTTCCCTTAATTGGTAATGAATGCATGCTCTTAGATGCAGAAGAGTATCGGAAGATTCATAGCTTTGCTCATGAAGACGAGTGCACGATACACCTAGGAGCTCTGATGACAGATGAGCTTATCTCCATTGACGTATCCGTTGATCGACTCTTCGCAAGCCATACAGGCATCTTTGGAAATACGGGTAGTGGCAAGAGTCATACATTAGCGACGCTCTACAAGAACCTATTCCGGAAGTTTGGAGATCAAAAGTCATTCCAGGAGAATGCACGCTTTATCCTTTTTGATTTCAACGGAGAGTATGCCAATGCAACCACTATAACTCCCCTCAAGAAGGTATATAACCTATCCACTAAAAGCGATCCAGCTGATAGGATTCAGTTATCGTCAGAGGATATTCTTACTCCAGAACTCTTCTTTATCCTAGCAAGTGCCACAGAGAAGACACAGCAACCTTTTATTAAAAGGATGTTACGGCTTTATCAACGTGTATACTCAAAGGCTGATCCCACGGCGTATACTCAAGCGATACTTAAAGATCTTTTGGAGCGAGTGGTTGTAATGAGGGACTCTCAGAATGGAGCGCTGATTTTAGATTATATGAAAGCGATCTTAATCGATGAGGAAGCGGAAGGACTTGACTTTAGTGATATTAAATGGCATACGAGAGATAAGTTCTTCTATTTCCAAGAAGCTGGGGGTAAAAAGGAATATTTCGAAAGTAATAAATCGGATGTTGTAGAGAAAACTAGCTTTTATAAAGCTATAAGGGAGTATAAGGAGGATGACTTTATTGATAGGGTGATCAAGTTTTTATATATCCAACTGATCAAGGATCTTATTGAGAATCGTGCGCAGAATGAGCATGTGGCGCCTGCGATCAATAAGCTGAAAAGCTTGAGTAAGGAGTTCTCTAAGGTATTTTCTATACCGACTAATGTAGGTAATACTAATCTCTGGGAGGACGGAAAGCCACTAGCGGTGATCAATATGAGTAAAGTCTCTGTCTCGATGAAGAAACTGATCCCGCTACTTCTATCGTATAAGTACTATCAGGAGCATAAGAATAAGAAGTCTGATGTAGTCACTAGTTCGCTGAATATCATCATCGACGAAGCTCACAACATCTTGTCGTACGACTCGACACGAGAGAGCCAGGACTGGAAGGACTTCAGACTGGAGACGTTTGAGGAGATCATCAAGGAGGGACGTAAGTTTGGTGTCTTTCTGACTATCGCTAGTCAGAGGCCTTCGGACATATCAGCGACGATTATTTCTCAGCTCCACAATTACCTCATCCATCGTCTGATCAACAATCGAGATCTAGAGATGGTGGAGAAGGCAATTGCTTATCTTGATAAGATCTCAATAGAGTCGCTCCCGATATTACCTGCTGGAGCTTGTGTACTTTCGGGTATCATAGCCGACCTTCCCCTGATCTTGCAGGTCGATCGTCTCAGCGAGGAGGAGCAACCCGAAAGTCAAACGATCGCCCTCACGGCATCATGGCAAGATAAGTCTACCGAGGAGGAAGAGCCGACTACGGTAGAGGAAGACCTGACTACGGCTGATGCTAGCTCCGGTGACCAGGAAGATCTCCCTTTTTAGCTGAGCTTGACACTCGATCATCGGGTGACTATCCCTCACGGATGGGGTAGTTGCTCTTGCTTTATGAGGAGGAAAATTCGGAGCTGGATATTCTTAAAGTTTGTAGGTTAAGAAAATAATACTACCTTTGCAGTGCAAAAAGATAGCGCGGAGTGGAGCAGTGGTAGCTCGTTGGGCTCATAACCCAAAGGTCGTAGGTTCGAATCCTGCCTCCGCAACAAGAGAAAATCAGTGCCTCATACTGATACCTGAGCCTCCCCTGGATAAACAGTGGAGGCTCTTTTGTTGCTAACGCTGACGCTTATTCACTTTCGACCCAAGCGGATGAGTCGCTCGATGTGCTTGAAGTAATCGCTCTTAGGAAGGAGACGAGTCGCTGGATCTGTCCAAACTCATTACAGGGCTCGTCTGAACTGACCGCAGGGCAGGATGGGACTAGTCGCTGGATTCGCTCGATCTTATCGCAGAACGGAATGAAACTCGTCGCAGGGTGGCTTTTCACTCACTGCAAAGTCTGGGAAAACTAGTCGTAAGACAGCTTCAGGCTGGTCGTAAGGCTGGCTCCGACTGTCTGCGGGACTGGCTCCGACTACCCGCAGGATCGGCTCCGACTACCCGCAGTCGGCCCGCTAGCGACTCGGTCAGCGAAGGCAAACTCCGTGGAGGCACGGCGCTCACTACACTTACTCTACCTACATCTTTAGTAGCCAAACGAAGCTTATGGCCCAATCCAAACCCTGTCCCTTACGTGAGGATATCGACAAGGAGCATTTACTTGACTTCCTGCTACGCTATGCTACGACGCAGACCAGCGTCGGGGTGCAGACCAATCGTATCGTAGTCAACACCACCCGTATCGCTCATGCCTATGGCTACGAGCCGACGATCATGACCTTCCAGCGGAATATGACCATGACGCTTACCCCTGTCCTCGGCGACGGGAAGCATTCGTACCGCCCGCTGGATCCGCATCCTGTCTCGGGAATGCTTCAGCATCGCCACGGCCCGCTCAATTTCTTCTTCAACGCCGAGCTCAGTCGTCTCTCCTGGTACACCTACGACCACCATCCCAGCCTCGAAGAACTCGAAGAGCGCTTCCAGAAGATCATCAACACCCCGCCGATGAATCGCTGGCTGGTGCTCTATCTCATCAGCCAGGCGAATATGGCCTTCTGCCTGCTCTTCGGCGGTGATCTCGTCTCGGGTCTCTTTGTATTCCTCGGTACGTTCTGCGGGTTCCTCCTTCGCCAAGAGCTGAATCGCCGGCACGCTTACCACTATCTGACGGTGGTACTCTCGGCGCTCGTGGCCTCGTTCATCGTAGGTGTCGGGGCAAAACTAGGTTACGAGGAGTATCCCAAGATCGCTCTCAGCGCCAGTGTCCTGTACCTCATCCCCGGAGTACCCTTTATCAACGGGATGATGGACGTACTCGACGGCTACGTCCTGAATGGGATCTCCCGCCTACTGACCGCAGTGATGATCGTGGTGAGTATCACCGTGGGGCTGAGCTTCTCGCTGATGTCGCTTGGTCTGTCGCTTCTCTAGTTCCTTTTCCTAATATCTTCTGACCGTATGGACTTTCTGCTTATTCTCGAAAAGGGCTTTTTTGCTGCCATCGCTGCCCTAGGTTTCGCTGCCGTCGGCAATCCTTCGAGGGCCGCCTTCCGATACGTCCCGATCATCGCTTTCTTGGGGAATGCGCTGCGCTTCTCGCTGATGACCTATGCAGGGATGAATATCGCCATCGCCACCTTCTTAGCTTCGGTCTTCGCTGGCTTCATCGCCGTGGGCTTTGCCTACCATGCTCGTTACCCGATCGAAGTCTTTGCCTTCCCCGCTCTCCTGCCGATGATCCCGGGCCAATTCGCATATCGCTCGATCCTGGGCATGATTCGCTTCATGGAGTCGACGCAGGAAGTGGCGCAAGAGCAGTATCTGCCGGGGATTATTTCGAATATGATCACGGCGCTTTTGACGATGTTCGCCCTCGGTGTGGGGGTAGCCATTCCGCTATTTATGTGCTATAAGGTCTCCTTCCGCATGACGCGTGGGGAGGCGAAGTAGGGAGAAGGCGAGGCTTCTGAAGGCACTTCCTCTGGGAAGTACAAGGACTTCCCTCCCGAACTAAGCACACTGCTCGGGGGAACTACTAGGGCTTCCCATCCGAATTGCTAGCACTTCCTCTGGGAACTAATAGGGCTTCTCATCCGAACTTCAGGTACTTTGCTCGGGTTGTTATATTACTTCCCAGGCGAAGTACCTGAAGTTCGCTTCGAAAGTAATATAACATTCGGCGAAAAGTAATATAACCTTCCGACGAAAGTAATATAACATTCGACCGAAAGTAATATAACATTTGGGACCCCTTTCAGGAACTCAGCTACAGAGCCTTCTGAAGCGCCCGTCCCAAGCCATAGAATCTTATGGATCCATTAGAGTTCAAACCGATCCTCCCTTCCTCCCGCGAGGAGGTCACGTCCTTTACGCTCCAGAGCCATTCACGGATATGTGACTTGGCCTTTGCGAACCTATTCGGCTGGGCCGTCAAGTACGAGACGTGCTATGCCATTGCGGACGACACGCTGTTTATTCGCTTTACGTCGCCCGCCCGTTCGCATCCCGCTTACCTGATCCCCATCATGCGGGGCGGAGGTTGCGTCGATGCTTCGCTCGACCGACTGAAGGCCGAGGCCGAACGAGGGGGTTATCCGCTGGTGATCATGGGCATCACGCCCCTGTGTCGTGAGCACTTGGAGTCGGTCTTGCCCGGTGCCTTTACCTTCCTCGAAGATGAAGGCAACGCCGACTACATCTACCTGAGAGAACGTTTAGTAAGCCTTTCGGGCAAATCTCTTCAGTCCAAGCGGAATCATGTCAATAAGTTCGAGAAGCTCTATCCGAATTACAGCTACGAACCAATGACTAAGGCCAACAGCGCTGAATGCTTGGCCGTCGAACAGGAATGGCTCCGCCAGCACGGAACTGAGGAAGGCGAGGACAAGGAACAAGAAGTTATCCAGCGCCTCTTCGACCACTTCGACGAGCTCGGGCTATCAGGTGGGATCCTGCGTGTAGATGGTCGGGTCGTGGCCTTCACGCTGGGATCGCCGATCAATCAGACGACCTTCGGCGTACATATTGAGAAGGCGGACCGAGATTACGAAGGGTCGTACACCATGATCAATAAGCTCTTCGCCTCGACGATACCAGAGCAGTACGTTTATGTCAATAGAGAGGAAGACTTGGGGCTGGAAGGCCTGCGCAAAGCTAAGCTATCCTACAAGCCCGAGACTATCCTTCAGAAGATAGCTGCCGTGCTGCGCCATGACCCCGGCAAGGAGAACTAAGAGGGAAGAAGCCCGTGCCCTGTGGCAATTATCCTTCGGTGACTCAGACGAATTCCTGGATCGCTACTTCGATCGGCTGTACCGAGAGGAGGATGTATTGCTAGCCGAGGAGGGAAGTAAAGCCATCGGGCACCTACAGTTCCCAGAGCTCGCGCTCTCGCTAGGTGAAGAGACCCTCCCCGCAGGCTATGTTGTGGCCGTCTGTACCCATCCCGACCATCGAGGCAAAGGGATCATGCGTCCGCTCCTTCAGGAAGCGCTCCGCCGAGAGAAGGCTAGGGGAGACGTGGTCTCCGTGCTCCTTCCCGCCGAAGAATGGCTATATCGCTACTACACTTCAGTAGGAGGCTATGCGCCTGTAGTCAATCGGGCTCGGAGCAATAGGCGAGAAGACGCCCTTCGTGAGGAAGATCCCGCCGTCACTGCCTCTTCGCTCGTGGACTATCTCCTGAAGGTCGAAGCGTCACAGCAAGAACCAAGTCTGCTACATAGCCGAGCTTTCTGGGAAGTCATCACGGAAGACTTCGAGCGAGATGAGGATCTTTCCCTCCAGATCCATCGCACCGAGTCGGGCCTCATTGATGGAGCGCTCTTCCTCGTCAAGGGTGAATCGGAGCTCCTTGTACAAGCTTTGTACGGGACCAAGCCGGTGCGGGAAGTGCTCCTCAATGAGGTCGCCCGCTCCTCAGCGCTACCCCTGACCTATCTTCTTCGACCCAGCGGAGGCGGGGTGCCGGAGGCTCGGGCGATGATGCGTATTCTTGACGCCCCACGCTTCTTAGAGGCGCTCGTGAAGTATTACCCCGAGCTAACGCTTTCCTTTAGGTATCGGGACGAACTTTTCCCCGAGAACGACGGCGACTACCTGCTCTCGGCAGGGAAAGTGCAGTATCATCCCCGAGCCGGAGAAGGTGAAAGTGCTCCGAAGAAAAGCCTTTCGCCCGCCGAACTAATAGCTGCGCTCTCCGACGCTTCAGGCAGGCTGATTACGTGCTCGGTGCGCTTGCTCTTCGAAGATCCTTATTAGCCTTCCCGAACTGCCTCGTCAGCCGTCGCCTTCTGCCTCATCTCCCGCTCCCATCTAGCTGAGGGAGGCAGACGAAGTCCAAAAGAAAAGGGCTGTACCACACCGCGTGTGGTACAGCCCTTTCGGCTTATCATCGAAGGGATCTCTTAGAGAAGCTCTTCGATGGCCTTCTTGAGCACGTCCTTACTTTGAGCACCGACCATCTTGTTGACGACCTGTCCCCCCTTGATGAAGAGGATGGTGGGGATGTTGCGTACGCTGAAGCGACCTGGCAGATCATTGTCTTGGTCGACGTCGCACTTGCCGATGACTACCTTGCCTTCGTATTCCTGGGCAAGCTCTTCGATGAAGGGACCTACCATCTGGCAGGGACCGCACCAAGTGGCCCAAAAGTCTACGACTACGGGTTTGTCGCCAGCGGCGAGCGTGTCAAAGTTCTGGCTGTTGATTTCTAGTGCCATGACTGTTTCCTTTCTTTTATGTTGATACTAAGGGTTTATTTGCATCACTTGACTGACATCTGGATATCGTACTGCCGACAGAAGTCGAGGAGCACGGGTGTGGGGGCTATGGGGTGATCGTCATAGGTGAGAAGCACGTCATTGCGCCCTGTACCGTCCGTGATTTTGATAGATAACACGGCAGATCCAGTATTGTTCTTGATCAGCGAGCTCAGTTCGCCGATGACCTCATCATTGACAGTGCGGACATCTATATCAAGATGGACGGCAGAGATGAGGCTGTCGACGACTTCGGAGAGTAAGTCGATACGCTGGACGCTTAGCTCCAGTTCGTCGCCATAGCGACGCTTCTGGATGACGCCCTGCACGAAGATGAAGAGCCCCTTCTGGCAGAACTGTGAGTTATTCACATAGCTCGAGCTGAAGAGCGCCAGGTCAAACGAGCCCGTCGTATCTTCGATGGTGATGCGAGCATAGGGATCGCCCCGCTTGGTCGTACCGAGGAATACCTTGGAGACCATACCACCGAAGGAGACTTGTCTCCCTTCACCCACAGCGTTGAGATCATTCATCGCCAGAGCATTCGTAGGACAATAGCACTCAAGTATCACCCGATAGGGATCCAGAGGATTGCCCGAGAGGTAGAGACCGACGAGTTCGCGCTCCCGGTTCAGACGCTCCAGATCCGATAGTTCGCTATAGGAAGTCGGGGGAGTAGGTCGTGGGAGCTGCAGCGCTTCTTCGTCGCCACCGAAGAGGGATGATTCATTGAGACTCTGCTCTGCCTGTATCACCTGACCGTAGCGAATGAGAGCGGCGAGGAAGGTATCATCATTCCCCTGCTCCATAGCGGTAGTGTAGAGCTCTCTTGGGTGGCCAAAGCTGTCGAAGCTCCCTGAGAAGACGAGGCTCTCCAGCGTCTTCCTGTTGATGACCGACATAGGTACTCGCTCGAAGAAGTCATAGACATCCTGGTAGGGTCCATTGGCTTCTCGCTCCTGGATGATCGCTTCGACGGCGGAACTAGCTACACCCTTGATTGCATTGAGCCCAAAGCGGATATTGCCCTCCTGATTAACAGAGAACTTGAAGTCGGACTCATTGACGTCGGGATTAAGTACACGGATGCCCATCGTACGACATTCGTCCATGAGCTTGACGATCTCCGTGATGTTACTGAGGTTACGACTCAGCGCTCCTGCCATGTATTCGGCAGGGTAGTTAGCCTTGAGGTACGCTGTCTGATAGGCTACCCAGCTGTAGCAAGTAGCATGACTCTTATTGAATGCATAGCTGGCGAACTTCGCCCAGTCCGCCCAGATCTTCTCAAGTATCTCTTCTTTGTAGCCCTTCTTCTTACCACCGGCGAGGAACTTGACCTTCAGCTCCGCCATCTTGTCGGCGAGCTTCTTACCCATTGCCTTACGAAGACCATCCGATTCGCCACGTGTGAAGTCAGCGATCTCACGGGAGAGAAGCATCACCTGCTCCTGATAGACGGTGATACCATAGGTATCCTTGAGGTAGCGCTCCATGCACTCCAGGTCGTAAGTGATCGGCTTGCGACCATGCTTACGATCGATGAAGTCGGGGATATAGTCCATAGGCCCTGGGCGATAAAGTGCATTCATCGCGATGAGGTCTTCGAAGGTCGTGGGCTGAAGTTCACGAAGGTACTTCTGCATCCCTGCCGACTCGAACTGGAAGGTACCGACGGTCTTTCCTTCAGCATAGAGTCGGTAGGTCGTCTCGTCGTCAATGGGGATGTGGTCGATGTCGATATCGATCCCTCGGCTCTTCTTGATGTTGGCGAGAGCTTCCTTGATCACCGACAGGGTCTTCAGGCCAAGGAAGTCCATCTTGATCAGTCCCGTCGACTCGATGACCGAGCCTTCGTACTGCGTGACGAGCATACTTTCGCCCGTAGCCTTGTCTTCGGCGGTGCTCAGTGGTACGACGTCGCTGATGTCCATCTTCCCGATGATGATCCCACAGGCGTGGACGCCGGTACTGCGGATATTCCCCTCGAGCATCTGAGCGTACTTCAGAGTGTCGTGAAGCAGTGGGTCGGGGCTAAGCGAAGCCTGCTTCAGCTCGGGGACGTGCTCGATGGCTGCCTTGATAGACACATTCTTGACGTCGGGTATCTTATCGGGGATGAGCTTGGTCAGGCGGTCGCTCTCCGAGAGAGGAAGGCGCTGTACACGGGCTACGTCCTTGATAGCGCTCTTGGCAGCCATGGTGCCGTAGGTGACGATATGCGCCACACGCTCGTACCCATATTTCTCCGTGACCCAGTGTAGGACGTCAGCACGTCCGTCATCGTCGAAGTCTACGTCGATATCGGGCATGGAGATACGGTCGGGATTGAGGAAACGCTCGAAAAGGAGGTCGTAGCGGATCGGGTCAATATCCGTGATGTTGAGGCAATAGGCTACAGCCGAACCTGCTGCTGATCCACGCCCCGGACCTACGAAGACACCCATATCACGAGCCGCAGCGATGAAGTCCTGCACGATGAGGAAGTACCCTGGGAAGCCCATGCCCGAGATGGTGTTGAGCTCAAAGTCAATACGCTCACGTACCTCCTCGGTGATTCCCTCTTCGCCATACTTGCGGCGAGCGCCTTCGTAGGTCAGATGGCGCAGGTAATCATCGGCGGTAGCGAACTCTTCGGGGATGGGGAAGTCTGGCATCAGCGGGTCGTGCTCGATGCTGTAGATCTCTACCTTGTCGCAGATCTCCTGCGTGGTGGAGAGGACCTCGGGTACGTCGGCGAAGAGTTCGTTCATCTCGAGCGTCGTCTTCATCCACTCCTGCTTGCTGTAGCGCATGCGCTTGGGGTCGTTGAGATCCTTACCCGTGCTGAGGCAGATGAGGCGGTCGTGCGCCTCGGCGTCCTCCTCATTGAGGAAGTGAATATCGTTGGTGGCGATCACCTTCACGCCGTGCTTCTTACCTAGCTCGAGGAGGACGGCATTGACCTGTTGTTGCTTCTCGTAGGTCTCCTGATTACCCAACGGGTTATCCGTCTTGTGACGCTGGAGCTCTAGGTAGAAGTCTTCCCCAAAGAGATTCTTGAACCACAGGATACTCTTCTCCGCCTCTTCGATATTGCCGTGCATGATATGCTGTGGTATCTCTCCCCCGAGGCAGGCCGAGGAAGCGATGATCCCCTCATGGTACTGCTCGAGGAGCTCCTTGTCGATGCGAGGGCGATAGTAGTAGCCATCGATCCAGGAGCGAGAGACCATCTTGATGAGGTTCTTGTAGCCGGTGAGATTCTTGGCTAGCAGTACCAGGTGCCAGCCACTGTTGTCGATGGATTGGTTGGGGCGGTAGGGGTTGGGTACGCTTGCCTCCTTGAGCAGTCTGGAGCGTCGAGCGCAGTAGACTTCACAGCCGAGGATGGGCTTGAAGAGCGCCTTTGCTTCGGCTGCCTGGAGGGCTTCTCTTAGCTCGGTGAGCGAAGCTTCCTCTTCGGGCGTCCTGCTCTCTTGCTCCTCGAGGGCCTTGATCTTCTTCTTGAGCGTCTTCCGTTCGCTCAGGAGAGGCCCGTTCTTCTTGGCTACGTAGTCAAAGAACTCCTTGATGCCGAACATCGCCCCGTGGTCGGTCAGAGCGATACCGCTCATCCCGTCGCCGATGGCCTTGTCCACCAAGCCCTTGACCGAGGCTTGGCCGTCTAGGAGTGAGAACTGAGAGTGTACATGCAGGTGTACGAAGGGTTGCATATCGATGAAGCTAATAGTGTCTGAGGCGAAGAAGGGGCTCGCCTCAGAGAGGGCGCCCCTTATGCCTAGACAAAGTTAGGGCAAATCACCCAGACGGAGGGAACGATAAGTAGGGTAGGGACGGAATAATTTGAAGGGCCTTTTCACAGGCCCTCACCAGCCCTCTAGAATAGCGGGCTGTGAGGGGTGAAAAAACGACCTACGGTAGATCGCCGAAAAAACCTACTGTGGGTCGTGATGACGACCTACCGTAGGTCGCATCGACGACCCAC
>ERZ773063.827-NODE-827-length-19233-cov-8.180728_pt1 | contig 19233 bp, 19 predicted proteins | sample MGYA00580625_ERZ773063 | MGnify/ENA primary metagenome ERZ773063 (study PRJEB29015, sample SAMEA2738022) | human oral metagenome | biome: human oral; feature: human-associated habitat; material: dental | place: China | collected 2042 ... | reverse complement strand
GGCGAGCGGGCCGCACCAGATGCCGGCCTCCACGACGTCGCCGCCCACGCTGACCCACTGCACGTGGGCGTCGGCGGGCAGCGCGGCGTGGTCGGTGCCGGGGGCGACCTTGACGCCGAGCGCCTCGACGTCCTCGCGCAGCGCCAGCACCCGGCCGAGCGCCGGCGACCACTGCTCGGGATCGGAGACGCGGCGCCCGTCGGCCCGGCGCGCCGGATCGGCGAAGACGGCGTCGACGCCGCGCGCCGCCAGGTCGAGGTCGAGCGCGTCGGCGCACAGCACCTCGGCCTCGGGGAAGGCCATGAGGTTGACCGTCGCCAGCGCCGCCGTCGCCTCGTCGCGCTCGACGGCGAGCACCTTCAGGCCCAGGCCCGCCAGCGCCATCGCGTCCCCGCCGATGCCGCAGCCCAGGTCGGCCACGCGCCGCACGCCGGCGCGGGCGTACCGCGCGGCGTGGTGGGCCGAGACGGCCAGCCGGGTGGCCTGCTCCAGCCCGTCGGGCGTGAAGAGCATCTGGGAGGTGAACGGGCCGAACTTCGCCTCGGCGCGGCCGCGCAGCCGCTGCTGGGTCAGCGCGGCCGACACGAGCGCCGGCGAGTGCCCCTGGGCGCGCAGGGTCTGCCCCACCGACAGCGCGGTGGACTCGTCATAGGGCGGAAGGTCCGCGAGCAGCGCCCAGCCCTCGGGCGTGAGCAGAGGGGCGAGGTGCGAGGCGTCCATCGAGCGATCATGGCACGCATTGGCCCAGTGCGGCGAGAGGCGCCGCGTGGCGATGGCAACGATCCGGGCGCGCCCGAGCGGCGGGGCCGGTGCGGCCCCGGTCGGGCCCCCGGCCCCGGCTGGAGAGGTCTCCCCCTCGTGGTGCGCCTGCCGCAGGGCTACCGTGATGAGTCGACCGCCGCCCGGTGCCCGCCCGGGTGCGCTGCGGCGGCGGTGAGAAGGGAGGCCCTCATGAGCACGGGTACGAGCGGGAGCACGGGTGCACGGAGCAGGCGCCGGACCTGGGCGGTCCGGGCGGCGTGGATCACCGCGGCGCTGGCCGTCGTCGTCCTGGTGGCGCCCAATATCTGGATCCTGGCGGCGAGCTCCGGTCGGGTGAGCGACTACGGCGGGGACGACGACACGGCGGAGGCGCCCGTGGCCATTGTCCTGGGCGCGTCGGTCTGGGCCCCGGGCGAGCCCTCGCCGTGGCTGAAGTACCGGCTCGAGACCGCCGCCGGCCTGTACCGCTCGGGGCGGGTGGACGCCATCCTGGTCTCGGGCGACAACAGCCGCGTCGACTACGACGAGCCCACCGCCATGCGCGACTACCTGGTGGGCCTGGGCATCCCCTCCGAGGCGATCGCGCTGGACTACGCCGGGTTCGACACCTACGACACCTGCGTGCGCGCCCGCAGGATCTTCGGGGTCGAGCAGGCGCTCCTGGTCTCCCAGGACTTCCATGTGAGCCGGGCGGTGGCGGTGTGCCGCTCGGCGGGCCTCGACGCCCGCGGTGTGGGCGACACCCAGGCCACCGTCGACCGCGGCACGTGGGCGCGCAGCTGGCTGCGTGAGCGCCCGGCCGCCATCAAGGCCGCCTGGGACGTGATCACGAGGCGCGAGCCCATCCTGGGCAGGCGGGAGACCACCGTGGACGAGGCTCTGGCGTGGACGCGGGCCCACCGCGGGAAGTGACCGCCGGCGCCCGTCCGCGACCGTCCTGCACGCCCAGGGCGAACCCGCCCCGCCTTTCTGGCACTCGCGTTGACTGAGTGCTAATCGCGCGCGTACATTCCCTACCGGACGCGGGGCCCGTACGGCCCCGCGGCGCGCGCCCTCGGCGCTGACGGACCGACCCCCGCGACGGCGGACCGGCACCGTCGGGACGCGGACCCAGACACTATCCGCAATACTGAAGAAGCGAGAAGGGGAGGACGACATGTCGATCTCCATCAAGCCGCTCGAGGACCGGATCGTCGTGCAGACGGTCGAGGCCGAGCAGACCACCGCATCCGGTCTGGTCATCCCGGACACCGCCAAGGAGAAGCCGCAGGAGGGCAAGGTCGTGGCCGTGGGCCCCGGCCGCGTTGACGACTCCGGAAAGCGCATCCCCGTCGACGTCGCCGAGGGCGACCTCGTCATCTACTCCAAGTACGGCGGCACCGAGGTCAAGTACGCGGGCGAGGACTACCTCATCCTCTCCGCGCGCGACGTCCTCGCCGTCGTCACCAAGTGACTCCTGCCGTGAGGTGGGTCCACTGACGCGACCCGGCCGGGGCAGGAGCGGCGCCGCCCTCGGGCGGCGCCGCTCCTGCCACCGTGTCGGGGTGCGGTCGGGGAGACGGCGTGGCAGGGAGCGCGGGGGCTCAGGCCGGGGCCTCGCGCCCGTGCTCCTCCCGGTCGATCCAGGCGCGCCGCTCCTCCTCGGTCATGCCTCCCCAGACGCCGTAGGGCTCGTGTGCGGCCAGAGCGTGGTTGCGGCAGTCGACAATCACGGGGCAGGTGCGGCACACGGCCTTGGCATCGTTGTCGCGCTTGCGGCGAGAGCTGCCGCGCTCGCCCTCGGGGTGGAAGAACCGCATGGAGTCCATGCCGATGCAGGCTCCCTGGTACTGCCACTCCCACAGCGTTGTGATGGGCCTGGGGAGACGTGCATTTCCTGTCATCACGCCCCTTCCTCGCGCGGATGCACGGATCGCACTCGGACATGTTGTGTCCGCTACAACATTAGGTACATCGCGGCGGCGAGATCAAGCACTTACGGCGGGCGTTTTTTCTGAGGGCTGGACGATCTCGGCGAGCGCCACGGTCTCGACGGCGGCCGCGGCGGCGGGCTCAGATCTGACGCACGTTGGACAGAGTCGGGCATCTTCGCTCATCTGCAACCCCGGCGCGATGTGCGCCCGGGCCCGTACGGCCATACCATGCGAGGCGTGAGCGACTCGATCACCGGCCCCGACCTGTTTGCCCCCACCGGACTGACCTACGACGACGTCCTCCTGCTGCCCAGGCTGACCGACGTCGTCCCCTCCGAGGTCGACACGACCTCGCGCCTGACCGCGAGGATCTCCCTGGCCACCCCTCTGCTCAGCGCGGCCATGGACACCGTCACCGAGTCCCAGATGGCGATCGCCATGGCCCGCCAGGGCGGCATCGGCATCCTTCACCGCAACCTGTCCATCGAGGACCAGGCCCAGCAGGTGCGCCTGGTCAAGCGCTCCGAGTCGGGCATGGTCTCCGACCCGGTCACCGTCGGCCCGAGCGCCACGATCGCACAGCTCGACGAGCTGTGCGGCCACTACAAGGTCTCGGGCCTGCCCGTCGTCGACCCCGACGGCAACCTGCTGGGCATCATCACCAACCGCGATCTGCGCTTCGTGCCCCCCGAGAAGTGGGGGGCGCTGACCGTGCGCGAGTGCATGACGCCGCGAGAGCGCCTCATCACCGGGCCCATCGGCATCTCGCGCGAGGACGCCAAGGCGCTGCTGGCCGAGCACCGCATCGAGAAGCTCCCCCTCGTCGACGACGCCGGCCGCCTCACGGGCCTGATCACCGTCAAGGACTTCGTCAAGACCGAGCAGTACCCCAGCGCCACCAAGGACGAGGCGGGCCGCCTCGTCGTCGGGGCGGCCGTCGGCTACTGGGGCGACACCTGGGAGCGGGCCGGGGCGCTCGCCGAGGCGGGTGCGGATGTCATCGTGGTCGACACCGCCAACGGCGGCGCCGCCCTCGCCCTGGAGATGATCGCCCGGCTCAAGCGGGACGCCGCCTTCGCGGACGTGGAGATCATCGGCGGCAACGTCGCCACCCGCGAGGGCGCCCAGGCCCTCATCGACGCGGGCGTCGACGCCGTCAAGGTGGGGGTGGGCCCGGGCTCGATCTGCACCACCCGGGTGGTGGCGGGCGTGGGCGTCCCGCAGGTCACCGCCGTCCACGAGGCGGCCCGCGCCTGCGCTCCGGCGGGGATCCCGCTCATCGCCGACGGCGGCCTGCAGTACTCCGGCGATATCGCCAAGGCGCTGGTCGCCGGCGCCGACACCGTCATGCTCGGCTCCCTGCTGGCGGGCTGCACCGAGTCACCCGGCGACCTGGTCTTCGTCAACGGCAAGCAGTGGAAGCGCTACCGGGGCATGGGGTCGCTCGGCGCCATGAGCTCGCGCGGCCGCACCTCCTACTCCAAGGACCGCTACTTCCAGGCCGACGTCGCCGGCGACGACAAGATCGTCCCCGAAGGCATCGAGGGCCAGGTGCCCTACTCCGGGTCGTTGGCCGCCGTGGTCTACCAGCTGGTAGGGGGGTTGCACCAGTCTATGTTCTACGTGGGTGCCCGTACGATCGGCGAGCTCAAGGAGCGGGGCCGGTTCGTGCGCATTACGAGCGCGGGCCTGAAGGAGTCCCACCCCCACGACGTCAAGATGACCGTCGAGGCCCCCAACTACGCCGGTCGCGACAGCGCCTGAGCCCCCGCCGGCCCCGTCGGCTGCGGCGGCGCGCGGCGCGCCGGGGCGTTACAGCCCGGCGGGAAGGGGCCAGTCGAGGTCGGCGCCCGGGCGGCCGGGGCTCTTGCGGGCCAGCCACGCGTTGAAGGACTCCGCCCACCGCCGGTGGGCGGACGCCTGGAAGGGGACGAGCTCGTCGAGGCCCAGGCGGGCCAGCTCGGGGTAGGCGTGCACCAGGGCCTCCAGGACGTCGAGCGTGGCGATGACGTCCACCTCGGCCGTGTGCAGGGACTCGTCCACGCTCACGCCGTAGACCTCGCACAGGTCGCCCAGGCGCCGCTTGCCGCGGCGGTAGCGGTCCACCCCGCGGTCCAGCACGAGCGGGTCGACCACCGGGCCCAGGTCCCCGCCCAGGCGCTCGCGCACGGTGGGCAGGGCGTGCCGGGACAGCTCGGACTCCATGAGCGTCAGGTCGAAGGCGCCGTTGAAGGCGACGACCGGCGTGCCCGCGCTCATGGCGGCTGCCAGGGCGCCGGCCACCTCCTCGAGCACCTCGGGGGCGGTCCGCCCCTCGGCGCGGGCGCGCTCGGTGCTCACGCCGTGGACCGCCGCCGCGGCGGCGGGGATCTCCACGCCCGGGTCGGCCATCCAGGTGCGCACCCGTTGCGAGCGTGCACCGGCCACGAGCGGCCCGCGCGCGACGAGGGCGGCCGTCACGAGCCGGTCCCTGCGCGGGTCCACGCCCGTGGTCTCGGTGTCGAAGCCGAGCAGCGGGCCGTGGATCCACGAGTCGTCGGTGCCGACCGGGGCGGGGGAGCGGAGGGAGCGTTCGTGCTGCTGGTTCATAACGGGAAGTCTGCCACCGGGGTGTGACACGGGCTGCGGCGCGTATCGGCCGATACGATGCCGCCGTGAGCGGTGAGATCGAGATTGGGCGCTCCAAGCGCGCCCGGCGGGCCTACTCCTTCGACGACATCGCGGTCGTCCCGGCTCGCCGCACCCGGGACGTGCGCGACGTCCGCGTGGGCTGGCAGCTCGACGCCTACCACGTGGACCTGCCCGTCATGGCCTCGCCCATGGACTCGGTGATGAGCCCCGACACGGCCATCCTGGTGGGTCGCCTCGGCGGCATCGGCGTGCTCGACCTGGAGGGTCTGTGGACCCGCTACGAGGACCCCGCCGACGCCCTGGACCGCATCCGCACGGCCGCCCCCGCCGAGGCCACCCGCGTCCTCCAGGAGGTCTACAGCGCTCCCGTGCGCCCCGAGCTCATCACCGAGCGCCTCACCCGGATCCGCGAGGCGGGCGTCGTCGTCGCCGGGCGCCTGAGCCCCGCCCAGACCCAGCGGCACTGGCGCACCGCGGTGGACGCCGGGGTCGACCTGCTCGTCATCCGCGGCTCGGTGGTCTCGGCCGAGCACGTCTCGGGCAGTGCCGAGCCCCTCAACCTCAGGCACTTCATCTACGAGCTCGACGTGCCCGTCGTCGTCGGCGGGGTGACCACCTACACCGCCGCCCTCCACCTCATGCGCACCGGCGCCGCCGGCGTGCTCGTCGGCCAGGGCGGAGGCGCCTCCTCCTCCGTGCGGCAGGTCCTGGGCCTCCACGCGCCCATGGCCACCGCCGTCGCCGACGTCGCGGCCGCCCGGCGCGACTACCTGGACGAGTCCGGGGGCCGCTACGTCCACGTCGTCGCCGACGGCTCCGTGGGCAATTCCGGGGACGTCGTCAAGGCCATCGCCTGCGGGGCCGACGCCGTCATGCTCGGCGCCGCCCTCGCCCGGGCGGCCGAGGCCCCCGGAGGGGGCTACCACTGGGGCGCCGAGGCCCGCCACGAGCGCCTGCCCCGCGGGTTCCGCAGCCGCGTGGGCACCGTCGGCACCATGGACGAGATCCTCAACGGCCCCTCCGACCGCGCCGACGGCACCCTCAACATCATGGGGGCGCTGCGCCGCACGCTGGCCACCACCGGCTACTCCGACGTCAAGGAGCTCCAGCGGGTCGAGGTCGTCCTGGCCCCCTACGACCCGAGCTGAGGGTGCCGCGAGCGGACGGGCCGCGGGGAGGGTGCGCCCAAGGTATTTTTTGTCTCGAAAAAATGATGTAGCCTAGCTCCCGAACCCGCCGCACCCCTGCGGCCTCCCAGCACGCATCCGGGCCGTCCGGCACCGGATGGGCCCGACGTTCAAGGAGGAGCGTGATGACCGACTCGCGTACCGCCCCCATCGCCCCCACGGTCTCCGCCGTCGCCGCCCCGGCCTCGCCCCGCCACCTGCGCCGGGGCGGCACCTCCCTGGTCCTCGACCTCATGGACGATCGCTTCCCCGTGGTGCGCCACTGGGGCGAGGACCTCGGCAGCATCGACGGCGCCGCCCTGCGCGACCTGAGGGCCGCCCAGACGATGAGCACCGGCACCAACCGCACCTGGACCACCCCCGACCTGCCGGTGCTGCCCCTGCCCCACCTGGGCTGGTCCGCCCGGCCCGCCCTCTTGGTCCACCGCCAGGACGGCTCCGCCTTCTCCGCCCACATCGACGCCGTCACCCACACGGTCGCCGTCGACGACGCCCCGGGCGGTGAGGCCGACGTCGTCGTCTCGCGCGGCACCGACGCCGTCCACGGCATCGAGGTCGTCACCGAGATCCGCCTGGAGCCCTCCGGCCTGGTGCGGCTGCGCGTACGGGTGACCGACGTCGCGGAGGAGGGGTCCTCCCCGCTGGAGGTCGACGAGGTCACCCCGCTGCTGCCGGTGCCCTCCGACGCCGCCGAGCTGGTCGACATGACCGGCCACCACGGCTTCGAGCGCCGCCTCGTGCGCACGCCCTTCGCCCCGGGCACCCGGTTGCGCGAGGCCTGGGAGGGCCGCCCCGGGCACGACGCCGCCACCTGGCTGGCCGCGGGGACCCCCGGCTTCGGCTGGCGCCGCGGCCGCGTCCACGGCGTGCACCTGGCCTGGTCCGGCAACACCCGTGCCCTGGCCGCCCACCCGCCGCAGGGCTACCGGCTCCTGGGTGCGGGCGAGCTCCTCCACCCCGGAGAGGTCGTCCTGAGCGCCGGCCAGTCCTACACCACGCCCTGGCTCGTCGGCTCCTGGGGCGAGGGCCTGGACGCCCTGGCATCCCGCTGCCACGCCCACCTGCGCGCCCTGCCGGCCCACCCCTCGCGGCCGCGCCCGGTCCTGCTCAACACCTGGGAGGCCGTCTACTTCGACCAGGACCCGGAGACCCTGACGGCGCTCGCGGACGAGGCGGCCGCCATCGGCATCGAGCGCTTCGTCGTCGACGACGGGTGGTTCGGGTCCCGGCGCGACGACACCTCGGGCCTGGGCGACTGGCGGGTCTCGCCCGAGGTCTGGCCGGCCGGGCTGGAGCCCCTGGCCGCGCACGTGCGCGACCTGGGCATGGAGCTGGGCCTGTGGCTCGAGCCGGAGATGGTCAACCGCGACTCCGACCTCGCCCGCGCCCACCCCGACTGGATCCTGTCTGACGGCGCCGGCGGGGCGGTCGAGCACCGCGGCCAGCGCGTCCTGGACCTGAGCGCCCCCGGGGCGTGGGACTACCTGTACGAGGCGATCAGCGACCTCGTGGAGAGCCTGGACCTGGCCTACATCAAGTGGGACCACAACTCCACCGTCCTGGCCGCGGGCCACATGGCGGCCGGCCCCGGGGCGGGCGCGCGCTGCGGGGCGCCGGCCGTCCACGACCAGACCCTGGCCCTCTACCGGCTCCTGGACGCCCTGCACGAGCGCTTCTCGGCCCTGGAGATCGAGTCGTGCTGCGGCGGCGGCGGACGCATCGACCTGGGGATCATGGAGCGGGCCCAGCGCGTGTGGACCTCGGACTGCAACGACGCCCACGACCGGGCGGACATCAACCGCGCCACCATGCTGCTGCTGCCGCCCGAGCTCGTCGGCACCCACGTCGGCGCCGGAAGGGACCACACGACCCTGCGCAGCCTCGACCTGTCCTTCCGCGCCGGCCAGGCGCTGTGGGGGCACATGGGGGTCGAGTGGGACCTGCTGTCCGCCACCGCGGAGGACAGGCGCGCCCTGGCCGACCTCATCGCCCTCCACAAGGAGCTGCGCCCCCTGCTGCACGGCGGCGAGGTCGTGCACGCCGACGTCGATGAGGACGACGCCGTGCGCATCCAGGGCGTCGTCAGCCCCGACCGGACCGACGCGCTCTACCAGCTCGCCGGCCTCGCCCAGGCCACGACCTGGCCCGGGGCGCCCCGGCCGCTGCCCGGCCTGGACCCTGGGCGCACCTACCACGTGCGGCTGGCGGTCCCCGCCTACGAGGGCCTCCACCACCGGGCCGCCTGGATCCGCCCCGAGGGCGTCACCCTGCCCGGCTCCTACCTGACGGCCACGGGACTCAGCCTGCCCGTCATCCATCCCGACCACATGCTGCTGGTGCGCGCCACCGCGGTCGACAAGACCTGAGTCGACGACGCCGAGCCCGCTCCCGGTCGCGCCCACGCGCCTGTCCGCCCCCGCGCACCCTCGGGGCGGAGCCGGCCCGCCTCAGCGGCTCATCCCATCCGCCCGGCCTCTTCCCCCGCCTCCATCACCTCCATCACCTCCATCGCCTCCATCACCTCCATCAACGACGAACGGAGAACCATACATGTCCGCAACCACTCCGGCGGCCTTACGCCGGCGGCCGAAGGACGACCGGGTCCTCGGCCTGACCTTCATCGTGCCCGCGGCGGTCGGCCTCATCGCCTTCTACATCTGGCCCCTCATCCGAGGCATCTGGCTGTCCTTCACCGAGTACAACCTCCTGACCCCCGAGAAGTTCGCGGGCCTGGACAACTACAAGCGCATGGTCCACGACGACACCTTCTGGAACGCCGTGTGGGTGACCCTGGAGTACGTCGTCATCAATATCGGGCTGCAGACGATCCTCGCCCTGGCCATCGCCGTCCTCATGCAGCGCCTGACCCAGTCCACCTTCGTCCGCTCGATCGTGCTGACCCCCTACCTGGTGTCCAACGTGGTCGCCGCCATGCTGTGGCTGTGGATCCTGGACAACACGCTGGGCATCACCAACCAGGTCATCGAGGCCGTCACCGGCTCGCGCGTGGACTTCTTCTCCTCCGCCCTGGCCATTCCCACCATCGCCGTCATCAACGTGTGGCGGCACGCGGGCTACACGGCCCTGCTCATCTTCGCGGGCCTGCAGTCCATCCCGAACACCGTCTACGAGGCCGGCAAGATGGACGGCGCCAGCGAGTGGCGCATGTTCTGGAGGATCACCGTCCCCCTGCTGCGCCCCATCCTCGCACTGGTCCTCATTATGACGATGATCGGCTCCTTCCAGGTCTTCGACACCGTCTCGGTGACCACCCAGGGAGGCCCCGTCAACGCCACGCGCGTCCTGCAGTACTACATCTACGACATGGCCTTCGGGCGCTTCCAGTTCGGCTACGCCTCGGCCATGGCGGTGGGCCTGCTCATCATCCTCGCCGCCATCACCGCCCTCCAGTACCGCATGACCCGTGCGGGCCAGACGGACCTGGACTGAGACTAAGGAAGCCACCCATGACTGCTGCAACCGCAACCGCGAGCTCGCGCACCGACGTCGGCCCCGGCCCCTCCGCCACCGTCCCCCCCAGGACCCGCCTCACCACGGGCCGGATCCTGGCCTGGGCCGCAATGGTCCTCATCATGCTCTTCACCCTGCTGCCCTTCTACTGGGTGCTGCGCACCGCCCTGTCCTCCAACGCGGGCATCACCGCCGACCCCACGAGCATCCTGCCCGTGGATACCAACCTGCGCGGCTTCGCCCGCGTCTTCGGCGCGCAGTCCACCGAGGCCGCCCTGGCCGACGGCGGCTCTGGCGCCGCCATCAGCTTCTGGCTCTACCTGCGCAACTCGGTCGTCGTGGCCACCCTGGTGACGGCGGGGCAGGTCTTCTTCTCCGCCATGGCGGCCTACTCCTTCTCCCGCCTGCGCTGGAAGGGGCGCGACACGGTCTTCGGGATCTTCCTGGCCGCCCTCATGGTCCCCTCGATCTTCACGCTCCTGCCCAACTTCGTCCTGGTCAAGCAGCTCCACCTCGTCGACAGCCTCCTGGGCGTGGCCCTGCCGACCATGCTCATGACGCCTTTCGCCGTGTTCTTCCTCAAGCAGTTCTTCATGAACATCCCCCGCGAGCTGGAGGAGGCGGCCCTGCTCGACGGCGCCTCGAAGGTCCGCGTGTTCTTCCAGCTGATCCTGCCCATGGCCAGGGCGCCCATCTCCACCCTGGCGATCCTGACCTACATCACGGCCTGGAACGACTACTTCTGGCCCCTCCTGGTCTCCTACACCGACTCCTCCCGGGTGCTCACGGTGGCCCTGGCGGTCTTCAAGTCCCAGGCCCCGCAGACCGGGCCCGACTGGTCCGGGCTCATGGCCGCCACGCTCGTGGCCGCCCTCCCAATGCTCCTGCTGTTCGCGGCCTTCGCCAAGCGCATTGTCAACTCCATCGGCTTTACCGGCATTAAGTGAGGCACCAGATGAAGGCTATGAATCTCACTCAGAATCTCACTAACAAGCCCACTAAGAAGCCCGCCCCTCGCCCCTCACTGTCCCGCCGCGGGTTCCTCGGCGGCCTGGCCTCGGGCGCCGCGGCCCTCGCCCTGGGGGCGTGCTCCGGGGGCTCCCGGAGGTCCAGCTCTTCCGGCACCGTGGAGTACTGGCTGTGGGACGCCAGCCAGCTCCCCGCCTATGAGGCCTGTGCGGCGGCCTTCGAGGAGGCCACCGGCATTCACGTCAATATCACCCAGATCGCCTGGGACGACTACTGGACCAAGCTGACGGCGGGTTTCATCGCCGGCACCGGCCCGGACGTCTTCACCGACCACATCTCCAAGTTCGCCCAGTTCGTGGACCTGGACGTCCTGCTTCCTCTGGATGAGCAGGCCGCCTGGTCGGGCGTGGACGAGTCCGCCTTCCAGGAGGGGCTCATCGACCTGTGGAAGGGCGAGGACGGCCGCCAGTACGGCTGCCCCAAGGACTGGGACACCGAGGCGGTCTTCTACAACAAGGACATGCTCGCCGACGCCGGTCTGAGCGAGAAGGACCTGGCAGCCTGGACCTGGAATCCCGACGACGGCGGCACCTTCGAGAAGATCCTCGCCCGCCTGACCGTCGACAAGAACGGCGTGCGCGGGGACGAGGACGGATTCGACAAGAGCCGGATCGCCGTCTACGGCCTGAGCATCAAGGACGCGGGATCGGCCGACGGGCAGACCCAGTGGAGCCCTTTCACCGGTTCGGCGGGCGACTGGTACTACACGAACAAGGAGACCTGGGGAGACCGCTACCGCTACGACGATCTGGCCTTCCAGAAGACCATGGACTGGTACTTCGGCCTGGTGGACAAGGGCTACATGCCTCCTCGCGGAGCCTTCTCCACCACCTCGGGCACCGATGTCCAGCTGGGCTCGGGGTCCATCGCCATGTGCATCAACGGCTCGTGGATGTTCAACACCTACGCGAACCTGGAGATCAGTGTCGGAATCGCCGCGAACCCGGTCGGCCCCAACGGCAAGTCCGTCTCTCTGTTCAACGGTCTGGGCGACTCCATCGCCAAGCAGTCCGGCAACGTTGAGAACGCCTCCAGGTGGGTGGCCTTCCTGGGCACGGCCGAGGCGCAGGATATCGTGGCCTCCTACGGCGTCGTCTTCCCGGCCATCGCCTCCTCCACGCGCAAGGCGGTCGAGGTGTTCGAGAGGACGGGGCTGCCGACGGCGCCCTTCACCGACCATGTGGACAGGGGGACGACCTTCTACTTCCCGCTGACCTACTTCGGCGCCGATGTCGCGGCGATCATGAAGCCCGCCACGGACGCCCTGTGGGCGGAGCGGAAGCCCGCCTCCACGCTGACCAGGGCCAACGAGCAGATCAACCTCCTGTTCGAGACCTCCACGACGCACGACAAGGACTGAGGACCGAGGGCCCCCGGAGCACCGTCGCGTCGTCCGTGCCGCACGGAGCTCCGCGGGGGCGCCGAGATCGGTCGGGTTCCGCGTCGAGATCGGTCCAGTTCCGCACCGAGATCGGTCGAGTTCCACGTCGAGATCGGTTCACTTCCGCACCGAGATCGGTCCGGTTCCGCACCGGACGCAGTCCCGGAGCCGTTTCCCTAGGCGATTGATTCCGGGGCGGGACCGGGCTGAGCGCCCGTCCCAACGTCAACGGAGGTTCATCGCATGAACGTACCTTTCTCGCATCCTTCTGGGGGTAGAGCTCAGTAGGATGCGAGAAAGGTACGTTCACGTTCGCCGGCGCACCCCGGGCCGACGCCCAGACGACGGGCCCCGCACCGCCCTGCGCCGCCTCGCGCCGTCTGCGGCGGCCCCCCAGGCCGGCAGACCTCCACATCGAGATCGGCCAGATCCCTCGCGAAGTCGCACCCTCACTACCGGGTCGTACCCCAGGGGGCGCGGTCGTACGTTAAAGGCACGACCGCGCCCCCTGAGGTACGACCGTGAAGGATGTGACCGGACGATCCGCCCCGTTGGAATCAATCATCTAGGGGTCGCCCCCAAGGCGGGCACAGGCCGCACTCATATGAGGAGCCGTCCCCCGAGAAGTCTCCGTCATCGACCCGTGTCATTCATAGTGCGTCCACATCCGCAGGACCAGGACTATCCGCTCCTCCGGGAACACCTCGTAGACGAGACGATGCTGGATGTTGATCCGACGGGAGTAGCAGCCCGCCAGGTCGCCCACCAGACGCTCGTAGGCCGGCGGGCGGGCGAAGGGATCGTCCGCGACGATGTCGAGAAGATGCTGCGCACGATTCCTGAGGTCTGAGGCGGCGAGCCTGGGCGCATCCTTCTGCGCCTGACGCGAGTAGCGCAGAGTCCAGGCGCTCACCAGTCGAGCTCTTCCGATGCGGCCTCGACACCCTCCTCACGGGCCTGCCGAACAGAGTCAACCAGTCCGGGTACCGCCTGGAGATGCAGAGTCTCCTGGATCGCCTCCCAGTCCTCCTCGGACACGAGGACCGCGGTCGATCGCCGCCCGGTGATTCTGACAGGACGGGACTCCTCGGCGACCTGATCGATGAGTCGATACAGATTGGACCTGGCTGCTGTGGCGTTGATAGTACTCATAACGCATCCCCCTCCCGTAGCGTACGACTATGCGTACGTATCGGCAAGCTCCTTCGCCGAGATCGGTCGGGTTCCGCGCCGAGATCGGTTCGAGGTGCCCGCCGGGTGCCGCTGCGCCCTGAGCCGCTCAACCCCGTGCTCGAGCAGTACTGGGCGCAGGCCGACGCCGAGTCTTCTGGATCACCTCCCGGTCCTCCTCGCAGGCGAGGGTCGCGGTCGTCGTCGTGACCGGGCAGGAGAGAACCCTGGCCGGCGCGGCATGGCCGAGGTCGTGCGCGTCTATCCCGAGCCCTTCCTCGGCTGCGCTCTCCACAGCCTCCCGACCACTTGCGGCCTGCGCGGCGCGCTCCTGAGCGCGGACGGGCTGGCGACCGCCCCGGGCACGGCCCTCCGCACGCTGCGGGCGCCAGGAGCGGGGAGTGCCGGCCGCCGCAGCGCGGACAGCGGAGGCGAACTGTTTCTGGGCCGTACGACGCGCCTCAGCCGGCGTCTGCCGCGGAGCGGTCCTTCTCCGCCCACAGCGAGGAGAGCTCGTTGCGCAGGGTGCTCGTGGCGTGGTCGGGCGTCAGCGTCCCGATCAGCACGCTCTGGGCCAGGCCGTTGCCGAGGGCCACCAGGCGCGGGGCCTCGCGCTCGGGCATACCGGCACTGCGCAGCAGCGAGGCTGCGCGCTCCAGGGTCCCGCGGGAGGCGTCGCCGATGATCTGCTCGATCCGAGGGTCGGCGGTGGCCTGCGCCAGGTAGGCGTACCACACGGCCATGCCGAGCCGGAAGGCCTCGTTGCGGGGGATGGACGCGATGAGCAGCTCGGCCAGGGCCTCCGTGGGATCCAGGGACTCGGTGCGCTCCTGGTGGGCGTCTGCCGCTGTCTCCACGATGGCACGGCAGCCCGCGTGCACCAGCTCCTGCTTGGAGCTGAAGTAGTGCTGGATCCGGCCCACCGAGATCCCCGCGGCCCGCGCCACCGCCTGGTAGGTGACGGCGTGGATGCCGCGCTCGTAGATGACCGCCCACAGGGCGTGGATGATCTCGGTGCGGCGCTGCGCGTGGTCGACGATCTTCGGCATACCTTTACGATACAGACGTATCGCGATAGTATGCAGTATGTTTGTATTGCAAAAGATCCCGGCGATGCCTTTCCGGGCTGCTCTCAGGCGAGTCCGACGGCGTCCGCGCCCGTGGCTCCGGCGACTGGCGGCGATCCTCGTGGCGGCGCTCTCTCTGACCGGGGCGGTGAGCATCTACCGGACCGTCGCGGGTCCTCCGGGCGTCGGCCACTTCAGGAGCGCGGAGGGCAGACGGGAGTACCTCGAGTACTACCGGCAGGCCATGGAGACCATGCCCGCTCCCAGCCAGACGCAGGACGTCGCCACCGGCTTCGGAACGGTGCGCGTCTACACCTGGGCGGGCGGCGGGGAGCAGGGCGCGCCGCCCGTGGTCCTTCTGCCCGGGAGGACCTCGGGTGTGCCCATGTGGTCGGCGAACGTTCCGCTCCTGGCCCGGTCCCGACGCGTCATCGCCCTCGACGCGCTCGGCGACGCCGGCATGTCCGTCCAGTCCGCGCCCCTGACGTCCGTGGAGGACCAGGCCGCCTGGGTCGACGAGGTGATCTCCGCCGTCGCGCCCGAGGGCGCTCACCTGGTCGGGCACTCCTTCGGCGGCGCCACCGCCGCCGTCTACGCCCGACTCCATCCCGACCGCGTGCGCTCCCTGACCCTGCTCGAACCGGTCTTCACCTTCGCCTACCCGCCCGCGGGGATCATGGCCTGGACGATGGCGGCCTCGGTGCCGGCGCTTCCCGAGAGCTGGCGGAACAGGGCGCTGGAGCGCATCGGCGGCGAGAGGCTGTCGGGTGCGGACCCCATGGAGCTCATGATCACAGCGGGGGCGGAGAGCTTCGACGCCAGTCTGCCCACGCCGAGCCCTTTGACCGACGAGGAGGCCGAAGCGCTGACCATGCCGGTCTACCTGGCGATCGCGGGCAGCGGCTCCGTCGCGGGCGGGAGCAGGGCGGCCGAGCGCGCGCAGGAGGTTCTTCCCCGGGCGAGCATCCAGGTGTGGGACGGGGCCACCCACTCCCTGCCGATGCAGGAGGCCGAGCCGCTCACCCCCGTGCTCGAGCAGTTCTGGGCGCAGGCCGACGCCGGCGCCTCATGAATGAACCTTTGTGCGCCTGTAAGGCGCCGCCGGCCGCCGAAGTCGGGTAGTGTGAAGGCGCAATCAGCCGTCGGCTGGTCCTCGCATCGGCGCGCAGGTGCAGATGCCGCCCCATCGCCGTCGGCCCCATCCCCGTAAGGAGCAACTCCATGGCCCAGGTCACCGCCACCATCGCCTCCAAGGTCGGCCTTCACGCCCGTCCCGCCGCCACCTTTGTCAAGGCCGTCGCCGAGAAGGGCGTCCCTGTCACCATCGCCAAGGAGGGCGGCGCTCCTGTCGACGCCTCCTCCATCCTGGGAGTCATGACGCTCGGCGCCGGCTTCGGCGACGTCGTCACCCTGGCCTCCGACGCCGATGGCGCCGACGCCGCGCTCGGTGAGCTCAAGGCCCTGCTTGAGACGGACCTCGACGCCTGAGCCGACTCAACCGATCAAACGCGGTCGGGGGCGCCCGCCATCCGGTGGGAGCCCCCGACCGCGTCGTCCGCCGGGGAGCGGACCCGCCGGACCTTGGCGGTCCCGGCAGTCCCGGCGACGGCGGTCCCGGCAGTCCCGGCGGCCTCGACGGGCTCAGTGCGAGCGGCTCTGCTCGATCTCCTCCTCCGGCATGCCGGTGATGTTCTCGTCGCCGGACTCCCCGCCCGGGTCCGCCACCCACCACAGGATCATGAGGACGGCGATGACGACCAGGCCCAGGCCCGACCACAGGTTGGCGTTGACGTCCCCGGTCTTGGCCATCTCCTCGGGGCCGTTGAGGAATGCCGAGCAGACGAGCAGGAACAGGCCGATAATGCTCAGGACGGCGCCGATGACGATGCGGATGTCCGCCAGGGAGCGAGTGCGTGCATTCATGAGTGGCTCCGATCAGTGGAAGATGAGGTTGAGCAGGACGACGAGGCCGCCGGACAGGATCGCCAGCGGCACGGGGCGGCGGAACCAGGCCAGCTCGCCGGCGGCGGGGTCGTGCCGCTGGGACGCGGGCGTCAGCGAGTAGACGAAGCCCTTGAGCTGGTCGTCCGGGCGCGGCGCCGTGACGAGGGAGACCGCGATGGTCACCACGACGTCGACGGCGAAGGCGACGCCCGCCGCCAGGAAGGCGGCCCCCTGGCCGGGGAAGCTGACGATGTGGTTCCAGTTGAGGATGTTGACGACCAGCGCCGCCAGCGTCCCGGCCGTCAGGCCCGCCCAGCCGCCGTGGTTCGTCGCGCGCTTCCAGAACATGCCGATGATGAAGGTGGCGAACAGGGGCGCGTTGAACATGGAGAAGAGCTGCTGGAGGTAGTCCATGAGGTTGGAGTAGGTCGAGGCGATCAGCGCCGTGAAGATCGCGACGACGGTCGCCACGCCGGTGGCGATGTGCCCCATGCGCAGGTAGCGGTCGTCGTCGGCGTCCTTGTTGACGTAGCGCTGGTAGAGGTCGACCGTGAAGACCGTGTTGAAGGCCGAGATGTTGGCCGCCATGCCGGCCATGAAGGAGGCCAGCAGGCCGGTGATCGCCAGGCCCAGCAGCCCGTTGGGCAGGACGTCGCGCATGAGCAGCAGGACGGCGTCGTTGTACTTGATGTCTCCGACCTCGGCCTCAACCCCGGCCAGTGTGCCGAGCTTGAGGTTGTGGATCTCGCCCACGAGCACCGCGGCCACCATGCCGGGGATAATGACGAGGAAGGGCACGAACATCTTGGCGAAGGTGCCCACGATGGGGGCCGAGCGGGCCGAGGAGATGGAGTCGGCCGCCATGGCGCGCTGGACCTCGACGAAGTTGGTCGTCCAGTAGCCGAAGGACAGCACGAAGCCCAGGCCGAAGACGATGCCGACGACGGACAGCGCCGAGGAGCTGAACCCCGACAGCAGCACGCCGGGCCAGGAGTGCAGCTGGGCGTCGGGGTTTGCGTAGGCGTCCGCGCCGTGCGCGAGGGCGTCGGCGGCGATCGACTCCTTCAGGCCGCTCCAGCCCCCGACCCGGTGCAGGCCGACGAGGGTCAGGGGCAGCAGGGCGGCGACGATGACGAAGAACTGGAGGACCTCGTTGTAGATCGCCGCGGACAGCCCGCCGAGGGTGATGTAGGAGAAGACGATAATGGCGGCGACGATGAGCGCCACCCACAGGGGCCATCCCAGCAGGCGCTGGACGATCGAGCCCAGCAGGTAGAGGTTGACGCCCGCGATGAGCAGCTGCGCCAGGGCGAAGGAGAGCGCGTTGATAAGGTGGGCCGCGGTCCCGTAGCGGCGGAACATGAACTCCGGGACGGAGCGGACCTTCGAGCCGTAGTAGAAGGGCATCATGACCAGGCCGAGGAAGATCATGGCCGGGATCGCGCCGATCCAGAAGTAGTGGAAGGTCGGCAGGCCGTACTGGGCCCCGTTGGCGGACATGCCCATGATCTCCACGGCGCCCAGGTTGGCCGACACGAAGGCGATGCCGGTGACCCAGGCGGGCAGCGAGCGCCCGGAGGTGAGGAACTCGTCGGATGAGGCGGCCTTGCGTCTGGCCATGAATCCCACGCCGATGACGAAGGCGAAGTAGACGACGATCGGGAAGTAGTCGTACCAGCGCGCGTCGATGAGTGTGGAGCCGGAGGAGCTTGCGAGAAGGCCGGGGACGAAGGTCATGGAAATCCTCAAGGTCGGATCGTGCTGGGCAGCATTGCCGGACCACACCACTCTACGTCCTTAACGTGATCCGCATCACCGTTTTGACGGGAGTGCGTCGAATTCGGAGCAGATGTCATGATCGGCCCGCCGGGACCGGGGCCGGCGGGGCATGATGCTGTTCATGGACACAGCCCTGCTTGTGAAGGCCCTCGGCGCCTTCTTCGCCATTATGAATCCCTTCATCAACCTGCCCCTGTTCCTGGGCCTGACGACCGGTCAGGACGCCGCCCAGCAGCGCCGGATCGCCTGGCGCACCGTCGCCTTCAGCGCGGTCATGTGCGCGGTGGTGGCGGCGGCCGGAAGCACGCTCCTGAACTTCTTCGGCATCACCGTGGACGACTTCCGGGTCGCCGGGGGCCTCGTCCTGCTCACCATCTCCCTGGGCATGCTGAGCGGGCGCGGCGCAAGCGCCCACGAGGGCAGCAAGGCGGAGAAGGCCCAGGCCGCCGACTACGCCACCGCCAACGACATCTCCTTCTACCCCATGACCTTCCCGATACTCGTCGGGCCCGGCACGATCACGACCATTATCGTCATGGTCTCCCAGGGGCAGGGCGTGAGCGGCAAGCTCACGGTGGCGCTCGCGCTGTTCGCTGTTCTGGCGCTCCTGGGGATCGTGCTCCACTTCTCCGCCACCATCGGCCACTACATGTCGATCACGCTGCGCACCATTATGACCCGTCTCATGGGCATGATCCTGGCGGCTATCGCCGTCGGCATGCTGGCCATCGGCCTGAAGAACCTCCTGCCCGGCCTGGCGGGCTGAGCGGGCGCCCGGGCCGTCCGCCCCCGCCCGCAGCCCCCGCCCGCAGCCTCGCGGTCCCCTTCGCCGAGATCGTTCGTATTCCGCGCCGAGATCGGTTCACTTCCGGCTCGAGATCGGTTCACTTCCGCGCCGA
>ERZ773063.824-NODE-824-length-19265-cov-5.514420_pt1 | contig 19265 bp, 17 predicted proteins | sample MGYA00580625_ERZ773063 | MGnify/ENA primary metagenome ERZ773063 (study PRJEB29015, sample SAMEA2738022) | human oral metagenome | biome: human oral; feature: human-associated habitat; material: dental | place: China | collected 2042 ... | reverse complement strand
ATTAAAATAAATAGAAATCAAATAACTTCCAAGTAGAATTATCTGTATATTCAACATACTTGCCATGTTTAAATTGTTTCCATGTTTTGCAAGTGAAAAATCTAAATAAATTCTTGTAACTGTAAGTACAATCCAATAAATTCTCACTAATTCAAAACTTTTCACGACATTTCTATAATCTATTTCATTTGTATTTATTATTGCTGGTAAACTAAATATGCAAATAAAAATTAGCGCAAGACAACTAAGAAGAAATATTAGAGTGTGTATAAAAGCGTCATCTTCTCCAATATCGTCTTCGCAAGTAATTTCCAAATGATAAAATATATTCTTTATTTTCTTATAACTGTAAACTATTCTTTTAAAAAAGAAATTATTTGCTAAATTAAAAAATAAATTATTTGCCAAATCAAAAAATAAATTGTGAATTTTTTTATTTATTTTTATATCAAGATATTTATAATTTCCACGATAAATATTCCAAAATATAAAAAATCCAAAAATATTCAACTTTTTCACATTAAAATATCTTTCCACAAAATTTTCTAGAGCCTTGTCATTATCTTTTTTCTCTTTACTGTTATAAAGCTCCTTTATTTCCCAAAATTCATTTTTATTATTTGATAAACAGGAAATAATGTATTCTTTTTCAAATTCAAAAAGATTCTCTGATTTTAAAATCAAATTATCTTCAAAATCATTATTTTCCAATCCTAAAATATCTCTAATTCTAGACTTTTCATCATCTGAAAACTTATCAAATCTTTTCAAAAAAACTTTTAAGTAAATAAAAGAAACTTTTTCCCCATTTAAAATCCTACGAATTTCTTTTAACCAAGATTTGAAATTTTTTTCCATCCATTCATATTTTCCACTAAAAACATCAGAAAATTCTTCATCCTCAATATCTGTATTTTGAATATCATTTTCAAAAAAAATCTCCTCATAATCATCATTTTCAAAATTTTTTTCAATTTCAAAAAAATTTCTATTTTTAAAATTCGTTTTATTGTATTTTACTTCATCAAAATTATATTCTTCAAACTCCAAAGCAGTCTGATACGCTTTCCGAATCTTCATAAACATCTCAGGAAACTCCTCAGGATGATATTTCTTCAACATTTTAGAATATGCAATTTTTATTTTCTTCTTATCATCTGTCGGCTCTATTTCCAGTATTTTAAACGCTTCGTCAAAATTCAAAATTATCACTCCTTACTTTTTTAAATAAACACATCTAAAACTTTCTTTGAAAAATTTTTCAATCGTTTATATCTCAAACACGAAATTGCTATTGTTTTAAAAAATATCATTAAATTTAAAATCATATACTGGTATACAAGTTCAAATCTAAAAGACATAGTATAAATATATATTACTGTAATTAGAAAAAACATTAAAAAACTCGACTCATTATTTTTATTTCATTCAAAATTTTTTTCTTTTAACAAGACATTTATATATTCTGATATTATGAAAAATATAAAAAGTATCCACATAATCATAATTTCATTAAAAAATAAATATAAAATACAACCAAAGATCAACGCACCAACATATAAGCAACCATACAATTTCAATGCAATATTATCTTTTGAAAATTTCATATCAAAAATATACATCAAATTATTAATTACATTAAATTCATTTTTTAACCTGTATGTCATTAATTTGATTATTCTCTTTAATATATTTGAATTTTCCACATCTTTTTTAGAATACAAAGTTATATTTTTTCCAAACAGCTTAAAAATTTTAATATCCAAAAAATTTTCAATAAATTTTTCATACCCTTTTTCATTATCTTCTTCCTTTTTACTTTTAATTTTTTCAGAAATTTCAATTAAATCCTTAGCTTCATCAGGTAAATAATTTGACATGTTTTCTATTTCACTCAGATTATTTAAGTTATACTTTAATAGTTTCTTTTCAAAATCCGTTAAATTATAAGTGTGATTAAATATTCCATCTTCATTCATAAATTTAATAATCATTCTTTTTTCATTTGCATTGAAATTAAGGTGAAAATTTTTTAAAAATCTGTCATATTTTTCTAACGGACGAACTTCATACGAAAGAAAATTAATAAATTCCAATATCCAATTATACATTTTATCAAAATCCAAAATCATTTTCTTCCTAAATCTCCTTTGTTTTCAAATAAAACGGTATTAACAATTCAAATCCCTTCAAAAATTCCTCAACAAGCTCATCCAAACTCTCAAATCTCTCAATTTCTTCCACATCAAACTTAACCAAAACTTTCCTGATTTCCCCATTTTTCCACTCTTTAAGAAATTTTTCTCTATTTTTTTCATTTCCTTCAAATCTATCCAAAGCACAGTTTTCCTTACTTTTCGCAAATTGCACAAAATAATAAAGCGGTTCATCAATCGGCATTTGCAAAACTTTATTCTGATTTTCAAGCGTATTTTCCCCAATTTTACGCTCAACAAAACTCACTTCAAGCGAAATCCCAATTTTCTTAGTCTTCTCATTTTTAAAAACTCTCAACGCAATCCCTGATTCACTTTCACTATCCCCATCTTGTCGCAAAAACACCCAAAGATAAGGTCTTGCAATCTGAGCCTGATTCATCCAGCTGCTAACTTTTTGCAAATGAAATCCATCTGTTTTTTCTTTCAAAGCCTTTGCAATTTCCGTAAAAACTTTTCTAGCATTTTGCCCATTTTTTCTAAAAAGCTCCATATCTTCTTTTAAATCTCCAGCTTTTTCAGGTTTTATATATTTTTTTCTTTCATAATTTGTATATTCAATTAATGGTTTGTAATTAAATTTTTTACTCATTTTTATTTTTATCTCCTTTTGTTTTGATTTTTTTTAAATTATATCATATTTTTTTGCAATTTTTTTATATCTTTTAATTTATATTATCCAAAATAAAAACCTCCAAATATGTATAATTATTTTATTATACATTATTCAGAGGTTTGAACGAAAATTTTTTAATTGTTATTTAACGTTTCCATGATACCACTTTATTTATATTAAATGAAATTTTATTTTCACTTGGAGAATAGTATACAATTTTATTTGGATAAAATGATAAAGATGAAAGCGTGTCTGTAAATTTATTGCTACTATTTGTAATTATTACTAATTGTACATTGTTAAAATAATGCCCATTTATTTTACAATTAGCATAATTATATAGATGAGCATAATATCCTTCATTAAAAGAATCTATTCCTTGATAATGAATTTTAGAATCTGCTGGAACACATCTATCTGATTTTCCAGTTTTGATTGATAGACTTTTACCAAAAGCAAAACTACCTAATAATAACATTAGCATTAATATTTTTTTCATAAAAACTCACTTCCTCTTTTATAATTTTTTAAATGAATATTTTATATAATAAAAAAATATCCAATTTTTTTCTTTTACATTAAAGTTATACCTTTTTTTCTTGATTTTTTAATTAGTTTTATCTTGTATTTTAGTTTGTTGATTAAAAAAATTATATATTGATAAAAAATATTAAAATATGAATAATAATGAATATTATAATAAAATTAATAATTCAAAACAAATTCATAAAAATTATAAAAAATGAAAATTTTGTTTTTTCACTTCAAATGTGATAAAATATTTTTAGAAAAATAAAAAAGGGGAATTAGTTTATTAAGATGGGAAAATTGAGAAATAAGAGAGAAATTGGGTTTAAATATGAAAAAATTGCTAAAAAGTATTTGGTTTTACAAGGGCTTGTTTTTGTTGAAAAAAATTTTTCTAGCAGATATGGGGAGATTGACTTGATTTTTAAAGATTTTGAAAATGACGAAACACTTGTTTTTGTGGAAGTTAAATATAGAAAAAATAATTCTTTTGGGAAAGCTGTTGAAATGGTTACGCAAGAAAAGCAAAAAAAGATTTTGGCGACTTCACAGATATATATATTAAAAAATAAATGGAATAGTGGCGTAAGGTATGATATTATTGGAATAGACAGTTTTTCTAATAATATTGAATGGATAAAAAATGCGTTTTGAGGTGAAATATGAGAAATAATGAAAGATGCTTGAAATGTGGTGAAAAAACATTTGAAATAAAAAAAATAGCGGTGCCGACAACGAAAACGACAAAAGCGAAAATCGGAATAGATATGTTTTATTTAAAAATATGTCAAAATTGTGGATATACTGAAATGTACTCAACTAAAGTGCTTGAAAAAGTCAAAGACCCAGTTAAAAATTATTGATAAATTAAAAAGCGAGATTTTTAAATTTAAAGGAATTTTTTTTAGAAACAAAGATATAATTTCTGGGGAGGAATTAGTTGAGTGCGAAATAGTTTCAAAAAAGACTAAAAAAATTTTTAATGATTTAAAAAAATTGCGAAAACTTAATAATATTTATTATTTGTGGGATTATAACAATGAATTTAAAAGATTGATATATGAGTATAAATATAATAGAAAAAAAATTTTGGTAAAATTTATTTCGGAAATTATAAAAAAAGAATTTTATTTTATTCTGAAAAAAGAAAAAATAGATATTGTTGTAAGTGTGCCTGTAAGTAAAAAGAGAAAAAGTGAACGGGGTTTTAATCAAGTTGACGAGATTCTAAATTATTTAGAAATAAAATATTGTAAAATTAAAAGGACAAAAAATACTAAAAAAATGGCGTTAATTTTGGACGAGGAAAAAAGGAAAAAAAATATAAAAGGCGCATTTGAAATTTCTGAAGGAATTGATTTTAATAATAAAAATATTTTGATAGTTGACGACATTGTCACGACTGGAGCGACTTTGAAAGAAATAAAAAATGAGATTTTACAAAGTTCTAAAATTAAAAATCTGAATATTATCGTTTTTTGTCTTGCGGCGGCAAAAGAAATTAAAAAAAGTAAAGGAGAAATATGAGCAAATTAAAATTAAAAATGACAGTTCTGTTATTTATAATTGGTACAACTCTTTCTTTTTCAAAAGAAAAAAGTGATAAAGTGAACAATGCAGATACAAATATGGAGCATCTTGACGAATCAACGCAAGAAATTATAGATGACAGCTCAAAAATAGATGAAGAAATTATAGACGAACAAGAAAATAAAAGTGCAAATGAAAACTTGAAGTACAGTCAGAGAAATGACGGAATAATAGATGTAAACTCTTTAAAACACGAAGAAAATTCTGAATATCGTGTAAAAGATGGAAAAAATGTAAAAATACTTATGAAAACCAAAAATAACGATGTCTATTCGGTGGAAGTGATTTACAAAAATGGAAAAAAAATGATGCGTGGGATTGGGAATTACGGTGGAAATGAAACATTTTTAGCAGAAGTTCCAGATACGATCAAAGATTATTATTTTGAAATAACTGATGCCAAGACAAAATATTTTATGGGAAGAAACTTGACAAAAAATAGAAGTTCTGTAATTCCGTTTGAATATACAAATTCAAAAAAATTGACACAGATTCCAGATTGGGCAAAAGGCTCTGTTGGTTACCAAATTTATATTGATTCATTTAGAAATGGAGATGTCGACAACGATGCAATTTTTAATGAATTTGGAACCGATGACTTTTCTGCGCCAACTGGAGAGATTCGTTCGGGAACTACAAAAAGGGAGCTTCTTTTAGCTGAATGGGGAGATGGAAGCAAACCTCAGTTTTCATTAAATGAATGGAACAGTAATTATGAAGAAAAAAATGAATGGGAAGAGAGTGCCTTAAATGAAGTGCAAAATTATACACGTTATTATGGTGGAGATTTAAAAGGTGTTGAAGAAAAATTGGATTATTTGAAAAATTTAGGAGTGGAATATATAATTTTATCATCGCCTTTTTATTCGCTGTCAAACCACAAATATGATACAATTTACTTTAATCATGTGGATCCATATTTCGGAGTTATTGAGCAGACTGGGACAATAAAGGCACTTGATATAAAAGCACCTGTTCACAATGTCAACGGTGACAAAGAATTAAATTTATTAGTTTTTAATCCGACAACTGATAAAAATTTGCTTGGGGAAGATTTGAGAAATACAAATAGCTGGGTTTGGACTGATTCTGACTTAGTTCTTGCAAGTCTTGTAAAAAAGGCGCATCAGAAAGGCTTGAAAGTTGTTTTGGAAGTTGCGCCAGATGTGACTTCTGGAGCTTTTTTTGCAAGAGAAAATAAAGAATTTAAAAATTGGTATTTAAAAGACACGGTGCTTGATTTGAGCAATAAGGAAGTTCAAAATTATTTTGAAAATTCAATGAAAAAATGGATTTTAGGGCCTGACCAGACTTTTAAGAAAAATGTTTATGATGACGGGATTGATGGAATTAGATATGTTTATTATGATGATAGAAATAAAGAATATATAGCGGAAATTACAGAAAATTTAAAGCAATATAAGCCAGATTTATTAATAACTGGAGAGTTTTCCAACAGTTTTACAAAAGATATAGATGATGGAGTTTACGACAGTGGGGCGGATTACAATGTTGTTAATAATATAATTAAGTACACTGTAAATACAAATCCGAATTATCGTATAAATGGAGTGGAATTTGCTTCAAAATTAAACGAAATTTATAATAAGTATTCAGCTAACAGATTTAACATGACACAACTTTTTATAGGTTCACTGGATACAGACAGAATTTTTAGTGGAATGATAAACACAAACCGTGTTTACGACAGAAATAATCAGTCGAACCAATATTTGAACATAAGACCTGATTTATACGATGGAACTGCGATAAATAAATTAAAAAGAGTAGTTTCAATGCAAATGATGCTGCCTGCAACTCCCATTATTTATTATGGAGATGAGAAGGGAATGTGGGGATCAGATTCGCCTCGAAATAGAAAACCTATGCTGTGGGAAGATTATGATCCATATGATAACGAAACTGATGACATAAGTAAATATAAAAAAGTGCTTAGAAATTTGCCGGATTCGGTGGAAATAAATGAAGTGCAAAAATTTATTTCTTATCCAGTTACGAGCAATAAAGAAATTGAAAATCATTACAGAAGTTTATTAAAAATAAGAAAAGAGCACAAAAATCTGTTTAAAAATGGAAAACTTAGAATATTGGAGGTTTATGGCGATGAAAAGACAAAAGGTAGAGTTGACACTGAAATTGCAGCATATTTAGCTGATGAAACAAGAAGAGCAAAATTATATCAAGGTCGTGACTACACGCCACCAAAACCAAATACAGATTTTATTTCCTATGAAATTTCCTTGGGAAATGAATCAATCATAGTTTTGGTAAACAACAGTGCCGACAGTTATCCGCTAAACTTAAATGTTCCCAAAATGTTTGGATTTTATAAAAATCAGTTAAATCCAAAAGAGAATTATGCGATTTCTGAGAGAAAAATCCAAGTGGATGTAAAACCTTACGAAGTAAAAGTTCTCTACAGCAATGCAAAAAATATGTTTGACTCATTTAGAAAAAATAAAAAATAAAAAAATATAATTAATAAAAGTTCTTTTTTAGGACTTTTATTTTTTTATAAAATTTAGTTTAGAAAAATTTTGATAAATAAAAAAAGGTAAATTTAGTTTCTGTATGGAATTATCAGTTCGATATTAAAGGAATTTCACTATCTATACATGAAGAGATATTTTAAAAACAGCACTTTCTATCTTAAATTTGATATTGAAGGTGCTGTTTTTCTATTTTGGCTCTATTTTCTGAATGTAATACAATAAAATCTGTTGTTCCATAAAAAATCTGTCTTCTTTTCTTTTACACTTTCAGGTATACATTTCTGGATTTCACTTAAATCAAAATCTGTGTTTTTATAGTAATTTTTTGTAAAAATACTTTTTTTATATTGAGTTCCAATAAAATCTTCGGTTTCATCCGCTATCATTATCTTTGAACCAGGTTTTGATACACGAATCATTTCTTTTATAGCTAGAGCCTTATCAGTAAAAAAATTAATTCCTCCCACATGAAAAACAATATCAAAAACATTGTCTTTAAAAGGTAAATCTTCAGCACAGCAATTTACTAATGTAAGATTTGTTCTTTTTTTCCAGATGGAATGACATTTTTTTAACATTCCATAGGAAATGTCTATACCTGTAAAATCTAAAGATTTTAAATCAACATTCTGTGGAATAAAATTTAAATCCTTTCCTGTACCGATAGAAACATATAAAACAGAAATGCCATTTCTCCACTCCAGATGTTTCATAAGATTTTTTCTCATTTCAGAAATCGTATTTCCGTATCTGAACAATCCTATCCATTTTTCACCAAAATCATACCAGAATGATAACTTATCATACATATTCATATATTTTTTATTATCTCCTGCGAGATAATCTCTATTTACATATGAAAATATTTTCCCATCTCCTTTTAAGTTTTCAATATCAATATTTTCTTTAATTTTTTCTAGAAATTTTTCCTTATCAGTTCTTATCATAGCACTCTCTTTCAATTTTTTTATTATACAAACTAAATTTATTTATAATGAATTTTCTAAATTACACAGATGATACTATATATAGTCAAATCCCTTTAATATCGAACTGATAATTCCATACAGAAACTAATTAACTGAACATTTCTCATTTTTACTTTAAAGTGGTTTCACTATAAAATCTCTGTAAAATGGTATAATTGAATTATGATAAATAACAATAACCATTTAACTAATTGTACTATATTTTTTCCAAATTATCAATTGTTTTTGCCTATGGATATTGGAGTTAATATCCTTGAATCATCGCATATGCCATGTTTGACGGTGTTAACACTACTAGAAATATAGAGAAAAATTGTATAGAATAGCATCTGAAAAAAGAAATTTTAGATAAGGATATTGAATTTGGACAAAAAAATAGAAGCTGAACTCAAAATTTTAAGCATTTTGAGACAACTTCTTTTTTATTATTCAAAATATTGTTTATTTTTAGATATCAAGTTTAATTCTTTGAATATCAGCACCGACAGCGTTTAATTTAGCTTCTAGTCTGTCATATCCACGATCAATGTGATAAACTCTGTTTACGATAGTTTCCCCTTCGGCAGCAAGTCCAGCAAGTACAAGTGCAGCTCCAGCTCTTAAATCTGAAGACATGACAGCGGCACCAGTTAGTGAAACTCCTCCATTTATAACGGCAATTCCTCTTTTTATCATAATGTCAGCACCCATTCTGTTAAATTCTGGCACATGCATAAATCTGTTTTCAAATACAGTCTCTTCCATTGTGCTAGTTCCGTTTACCAATGTTTGAAGTAACATCATCTGTGGCTGCATATCAGTTGGAAATCCTGGATGTGGAAGAGTTTTAACATTACAAGGTTTTAATTCTTTTAAATTTCCTTCCACAGTTAAAATATTCCCTTCTTCTTTAAATTTCACACCCATTTTTTCCAGGTCAGATTTGAATTCACCCAAGTCGTCAAGTCTGGCATCTTGAATTTTTAAATCTCCATCAGTTATCAAAGAAGCGATAACATAAGTTCCAGCTTCAATTCTATCTGGCATAATTGAATATTCAACGGCATGTAAATCTTTTACTCCTTCAATTTCAATTCTAGTAGTTCCAAGTCCTTTAATTTTTGCTCCCATTTTTATTAAAAAGTTTCCTAAATCTACTATCTCAGGCTCTCTTGCAGCATTTGAAATGATAGTTTTTCCTGGAATTTTTACTGCAGCCATCATGATATTTTGAGTTGCGCCAACGCTTGGAAATCCTAATGGAATTTCTGACCCTTTTAAATTATCTGATTTTGCATGAACATATCCATGAATTCTAGTAATTTCTGCACCCAAAAGCTCAAATCCTTTTAAATGCAGGTCAACAGGTCTTGAACCAATTGCACATCCTCCTGGAAGTGAAACAACTGTTTCGTCAAGATTGGCAATCATAGGTCCCATTACCAAAAATGAAGCTCTCATTTGTTTTACAATTTCGTAACTAGCTTCATTTCTTTTAAATCCTTCATTTACAATTTTATAAGTAGTTTCGTCTAATTTTTCGGTTTTCATTCCCAAATCTTCTAAAAGTTTCATTGTAACTCTAATATCTCTTAAATTTGGTACATTCCTTAAAATATATTCCCCTTCTGCAACAAGTGTTCCGATAAGGATTGGAAGAGCTGCATTTTTTGCTCCGCTTACTTTTATAGTTCCGTTCAAACTATTTTTTCCTTTTATTTTAAATCCATCAACCACGCTTTTTTCCTCCTAATTTTTGACATATTGGACATTTTGAACCAAATAATTTGTCCAAGAATCCTATTTCTTTATAGTTTTTTATATAATTTGGCAATTCTTTTCGAACTATATCTAAATGAAATTCACAAATACATTTTTCCATTGATTTATAATAAATTTCCGGTAAATTTTTCTGCTTTATAACTTCCAATTTAGGTTGTACTAAAATATTGTCATTTTCACCGTGTTCAATTGCATCTTTAGCAGCGACGACAAGAGCGATATCTCCTGAGTATTCTAAACTATCAATCATTTTGTATGACATTCCTTTTTTCTTGGCGATTTCAATATATTTTTTTATATTGACAAAATCAGCTTGGTGAGAAATTAATAGCTTGTAGGCGTTTTTGTCTTCCATAGCTTCTTCAATTTCATAATAAATGCCTTTTTCATTAACTTCATCAAATGTCAAAGCCTTTATCACTCTTTCTTTGTATTCTCCCAAATATAAACTGCATTCAATTTTTGCACTATGCGCTCTATCTGCAACTTTTTCTACATCTCTCATAAAATCTGTATCATTGTATTTCATTTTTTTCTCCAATTCATCTAAATAAAACAACTCAAAATCAAGTTATTTTTTTATCAAAATAAAAAAATCTAAAAAAATTCAGACTTTCAATTTATTTTTATATTATACTACTTTTTTTAATAATTCTCAACAATAATTAAAAAAAAGTTTTTTCATAAATTTTTAACAAAAATTGGTAAAAATTTTATTATTATAGTTTATAAGAGAGAATTTTATCAAATAAATATTCAAATTTTTTGTTTTTTTTTAAATTAATTTTAAAAGTGAAAAATGGATCCTAAAAAATTTTTAGTGCAAATTACTTGATTTTTATTGAAAAAAATGATAATATATTATGTGAATTCTGATATTCATAGTAATTACAAATTTAAAAAGAAAAAAGTAGTAGTTTAGCCAAACAATAGATATTCGGCGCTATGTCTTTTTAAAATTGTTTGACTGCGTATTAGCAAAAATATAAATTTTGTCGAAAGGAGTGAAAAAATGGCAAATTCTAAAGCATCTAAAAAAAGAGTATTCATAGGTGAAAGAAATGCACTTAGAAACCAAGCAATTAAAAGTAGAACTAGAACTTTTGTAAAAAAAGTTATAAAAGCTGTGGAAGCTAAAAATGTCGACGAAGCTAAAACAGCATTACAAGTAGCTTACAAAGAACTAGATAAAGCTGTAACTAAAGGTGTAATCAAAAAAAATACTGCTTCAAGAAAAAAATCAAGACTTGCATTAAAAATCAATAAATTAGCTAACTAAATTATTATTAGTTTAAAAAAAATTTTTTTTAATAATTTTCTATCAATAATGAACTTAAAAAATTTGAGTATAAAAAACTACCTCACATAAAAAGGTAGTTTTATTTTTTTATTTATTTTTTAAATGTTTTATGATTTCAGTGTAAACTCTATCGCAATTTTTTTTATCTGTGTATTTCAAAAATTTTGGCTGTAATTTTTCAAATTTTTCTATTAAATTCTTATCGTAGTTAAAATTATTTTCTGAAATTTTTATGATATTTTCGACACATTTTTCCACACTTTTTACCTGTATTCCAAATAAATCTTTATTTTTTACATATGAGCCAACTTTTTTGTCATATTCATCTTTGTCAAACTGAAAAAATATTATTGGTTTATTTAAGTAATAAAAGTCATATGCAACGCTAGAATAATCAGTAATTAAAATTTCAGATTTTTCAAGTTCTTGCGTAATTTCAGCATCAGCTGGTAAAATTTTTACATTTTCAGAAAGTTCTATATTGTCGAAATTTTTTAAATAATCTTGCATAAGCTGATGAATGTAAATATTGAATTTTATATTATTTTTTTTAAGAAATTCATTTAATTTTGGATCTGTAATCAAATTTGTAATATTTTTAAAATAATCTGTATCTTCAATTTTTAAATTTTCTGATTTTATCCAATTTCTCCAAGTTGGCATAAAAAGTATTTCTTTTTGAGAACTTTTCACATTGTAAAGTTTATCATATCTGGGATAACCTGTTATAACTGCAGTATTTTCTGGAATCTGCCACCATACTTTAGTCTTTATATTCTTTTCAAAATTGGAGTCGCAAATGTTTAAGTCATAAGATTTTACAATGTCTTGAGCAATTTTTTGCGTCTTTTTATTCATCGGATGATTGACTTTAAATCCGACTGTTCCGTGATTTAGGAAAACTTTAAAAACTTTTTTGTGAAATCTTTTTAAAAGCGGGACAACGAAAAGGTAAGGGACTATATCAGCGGAAATTGAGTGAGAAAATAGCACAACTTCAGAATTCATAAAATATAAATAACTTTTTATGCTACCTTTAATTAATTTTTTTCCTGGAATTTTTTGCGCTGATTTTGAATTTTTGTTAATTACCCAGTATTCTTCGATTCCTTCTTTTGCTCTTAAATATTCGTACATTGCACGACCGTTGTCAACATAAAGTTCACCAGCATTTCCACCCACAATCCAGATTTTTTTCTTTTTAAATGAATTTTTTTTAAAAGGATATAAAATATAGGCAATTAACATATTTACTAAATATTTCATTTTATTCATTTTTTTTATTTTTTTCCTTTCTATTCTGTAACATTAGATTTTTTTATAAAATTATACTATATCTTTCAAAATTTTTCCATACTTTTTTTATCAAAATAATTTTTTTATAATCAAATTATTGACAATCTTTGATTTGCAGAATATAATATAAAATGTGATGAAATGAGAACTTAATATTTAGGAGGTAATAAAATGGGAATGAGTTTAACTTACAAAATTTTAAAGAACAATTTGTTAAAAGGTGAGCTGAAAGCTGGAAATGAAATCGCTGTAAAAGTAAATCAGACACTTACACAAGATTCAACTGGGACGATGGCATATCTTCAATTAAATGCGATGAATGTGGATAAAGTCGTAACTGATATTTCTGTTGCATATGTCGACCATAATATGCTTCAGTCAAGCTTTGAAAATGCAGACGACCACGAATTTATAAAGACATCAGCGGCAAAGCATAACATAGTTTTTTCAAAACCTGGAAATGGAATTTGTCACAGATTGCATCTAGAAAAATTCGGAAAACCAGGAAAAGTTTTGATTGGTTCAGATAGCCACACTCCAACTGGCGGAGGACTTGGAATGATAGCAATTGGGGCGGGTGGACTTGACGTTGCAATTGGAATGGCAAGAGGACTTTATTATTTAAAAGTTCCAAAAGTTTATAACATTGAATTAAGAGGAAAATTAAAACCTTGGGTTTCGGCAAAAGATATAATTCTTTATGTTTTAAAGGAACTTACTGTAAAAGGTGGAGTTGGATTTGTGATGGAATATACTGGAGAAGGAATAAAATCCCTTTCTGTGGAAGATAGGGCCACAATTACAAATATGGGAGCTGAACTAGGAGCTACAACCTCAATTTTCCCAAGTGACGAAATTACCAGAGATTTTCTTAAAAAACAGTCAAGAGAATCTGATTTCATTGAATTACTGCCAGATGCAGATGCAGTGTATGATAAAAAGTTAATTGTAAATTTGGATGATTTGGTACCGCTTGCAGCATTTCCACACAGTCCAGACAATGTACATGAAATTCCAGATGAAAAAATAAAAGTTGACCAAATTGCAATAGGTTCTTGCACAAACTCTTCTTATTCAGATTTTATGAAACTTGCAAAAATTCTTGACGGGAAAAAGGTTCATCCAGATGTGAGCTTAGTGTTGTCGCCTGGTTCAAGCAACATTATGAAAATGATTTCTGAAAATGGAGCACTTGCTAAATTTATTGGAGCTGGAGCAAGACTTTTGGAAGCAGCTTGTGGACCTTGTATCGGAATGGGGCAGGCACCAAAATCAAATGGAATTTCGCTTAGAACATTTAACCGTAACTTTAAAGGAAGATGTGGAACAATGAACGCTGAAGTTTATCTGGTTAGTACAGAAACTGCGGCAGCTTCGGCTCTTACAGGATATTTGACAGATCCTCGTACTTTGGGTGAAGAAATAATTATTAAGCAGCCAGAAAAATTTGAATCTTCAGAAAATTATTTTATTTTCCCAAGCCAAGATGAAAATGAGAGAAAAAATGTAAAAATTGTGATGGGACCAAACATTAAACCATTCCCAATTGGAGAAGAATTAAAAGATACAATTACAAAAAAAGTTATTTTAAAAACTAAAGATAATGTAACAACAGATGACATTTGTCCATCAAATGCGGGATTACTACCATTCCGTTCAAATATTCCAAAATTGTCACAACATTGTTTTGAAACAATAATTCCTGATTTTAAAGAAAGAGCTGAAAAAAATGATGGTGGAATCATAGTTGGTGGAGATAACTACGGACAAGGTTCAAGCCGTGAACATGCAGCGCTTCTTCCATTATATTTAGGAATAAAAGCTGTAATTGCTAAATCTTTTGCAAGAATTCACAAGGCAAATTTAATAAATAGTGGAATAATTCCTTTAGAATTTGAAAATCAAAGCGATTACGACGGAATTGACGAATATGATGAATTGCAGTTGACTGATGTTGAAAATTCTTTAGCAAAAGGAGAATTTACAGTAAAAAATCTTACAAAAAATAATGAATTTAAAGCAAAATTCAATGGTTCAGCAAGAGAACTTAAAATATTGAAATATGGTGGATATTTGAAATTTGCAGTAAGTGATGAGTTTTTAAACTAATTTTTCTTTTAATTAAAAAATTGTCATTTATTTTGGGAAAGTAAGTGACAGTTTTTTAAATTATTAAAATAAACTATAACAAAGAAGGTGGATTTATGAAAAAAGTTACATTAATTCCTGGAGATGGGATTGGATTTGAAATATCACAAAGTTTGGAAAAAGTATTTAAAGCGGCAAAAGTTCCAATTGAATTTGAAAAAGAAAACGCTGGGACTACTGTTTATGAAAAAACTGGAGAACTAATACCTGAAAGTTTATACAAAAGTGTGGAAAAAAACAAAATAGCGATTAAAGGGCCGATTACAACACCGATTGGAAAAGGTTTTAGAAGTATAAATGTCTATTTGAGAAAAAAATATGACTTGTATTCAAATTTTAGACCATCGAGAACTCTTCCAGGAATTAAAACAAGATATGACAACATCAATCTGGTAATTTTTAGGGAAAATACCGAAGGGCTTTATATTGGAGAAGAAAAATATGAAGATGACAAAAAAAATGTGGCAGTTGCTATAAAAAGAATTACAAAAAAAGGAAGTTACAGAATAATAAAAAATGCTTTTGAATATGCCAAAAAAAATAACATTGACAAAGTGACAGTTGTACATAAAGCAAATATTTTAAAGTTGACTGACGGAATGTTTTTGAATACCGCAAGAGAAATTTCACAAGAAGCTGGTTATGAAAATATTAAATTGGAAGAAGTTATAATTGACAATATGTGTATGCAGCTTGTCACAAATCCAGAAAAATATAAAGTTATTGTTACAATGAACTTGTATGGAGATATTTTGTCTGATTTGGTCGCAGGACTTGTCGGAGGGCTTGGTGTTGCACCAGGTGCGAATATTGGGGACGACATTGCGATATTTGAAGCAGTTCACGGTTCAGCACCTGACATTGCTGGACAAAATAAAGCAAATCCATTAGCAATTCTCTTATCAGGTGTGGAAATGCTAAGATATTTAAAAATGGACGAATTTTCTACAAAAATTGAAAATGCTATTTTAAAGACATTAGAATCAGGAGTAAAGACAGCTGATTTAGGTGGAAATGCAACAACTAGTGAATTTACGCAAAAAATTATAGAAAATTTATAAATTTTGCTTGAAAGGAGGGAGCTATTTGAAAAGTGATTTTATACACGAGCTGAGCCTTTTGATACAGGAGCATAATTTTATCTCGAAAGATATTTATGACAAGCTGGATGTCAAAAGAGGACTTAGGAATAAAAATGGGACAGGAGTTTTAGTTGGACTTACAAAGATTGGAGCGGTAGTCGGATATTCTGTCGAAGACGGTAAAAAAATTCCAAAAGAAGGTCAGCTTTATTTTCGAGGAATTCCACTAAAAACTCTTATTGAAAAATTTAAAGAAAAAGGAAATAGATATGCCTTTGAAAAAACAATGTTTTTGCTGCTTTTTGGAAAAGTTCCAGAAAATTTTGAGTTAAAAATGTTTTTAAGTACATTAAAAGAATTGCAAAATTTACCAGAAGAATTTATTGAAGATTTTATTTTGAGAAAACCAAGTGTAGATATTATGAATCAACTCCAAAGAACGGTTTTGTGTCTTTATACCCTTGATCCAAATCCTGATTCTGTGGAATTAAATAATTTGATAAATCAAACTTTAAATTTAATTGCAAAATTTCCAAGTCTTTTAGTTTATTGTTATCAGGCGACCAATTACAAGCATTTTAATAAAAGTTTAATTATTCATAATCCTGTTGAAGAATACAGTGTTGCTGAAAATATATTACATATGTTAAGACCAGATAACAAATTTACTGAACTTGAAGCGGAGATTTTGGATTTAATTTTAGTTATACACGCTGAGCACGGGGGAGGAAATAATTCGACTTTTACTTCTCACGTGGTTTCTTCCACAAGAACTGACACATATTCATCAATTTCAGCGTCAATTGGTTCATTAAAAGGACCTATGCACGGGGGAGCAAATTCAATAGTAACTAAAATGATACAAGATATTAAGAAAAACTGTAATTATACAGACAGAGAAAAATTAAAGGAATATATAAGAAAAATTTTTGAAAAAGAAGCTTTTGACAAAAAAGGGAAAATTTATGGAATGGGACACGCTATTTATACGCTTTCAGACCCAAGAGCTGTACTTTTAAAAGAAAAGGCTTTCGAACTTGCTAAAGATAAAAATTCGCTGGAGGAGTTTAAGTTATTTTCTGATATTGAAGAACTTACAAAAGAAGTTGGAAAAGAATTAAAGGGAGAAGATTTTACAATTTGTGCAAATGTTGACTTGTATTCAGGTTTTGTCTACAATTTATTGGATATTCCTCAAAATATTTTCACGCCACTTTTTGCACTTGCAAGAATTGCCAGTTGGAATGCGCATAGAATTGAGCAGATTATAATTGATAAAAAATTAATTCGTCCAGCTTATAAGGCGATTGATGAAGAAGGGAACGTTATTTTATAGTTAATATATATTTTTTGCAAGGGGTCACCCCCCTTGTTTTTGTTTTTCTAGATTTTTACAACTTTCAATAAATTTATCAAATATTTTTTTCATTCCTAGATTCCCTCTGGAAGCCATCATTTCAGGATGCCACTGCACTCCATAAAAAAATGGATAATTTTTATTTTGAATTGCTTCTATAACTCCGTCATTTGCAGTTGCAATCGAAGTCAATTCTCTTCCCAAATCTTTTATCATCTGATGATGAAATGAATTTGTCCGAGCTTTTTTCCCAAAAATTTCAAATAAAATATTATTTTCTAAAATATTTATGTCGTGTGTCGGCAAATCAGCAAGCCATTTTTGCTTATGCTGAATATTTGTATCTACATATTTTATATCCTGATAAAGAGTTCCACCGTAAAAGACATTCATCAATTGAAGTCCACGACAAATCCCTAAAATAGGCTTTTTAGTTTTTAAAAATTCTTCTAAAATTGCAAGTTCAAAAGTATCTCGTTCAGGTGTAATATCCCCCAATTCTTGAAGACAGTCCTCGCCGTATAAATTTGGGTCAGGATCTCCGCCACCTGATAAAATTAGCCCGTCAAAATATTTTACTTGTTCTTTTATGACTTCAAAATTGTCTGTAATTGGAAGAATTACAGGAATTCCGCCAGAATTTATCACAGAATTGCTGTAATCAAGTGAAACCATAGTTCTGTTGTCATTTAATCTATTGGGATTTAAGTCCATCGAAGAAGTTATTGCAATAATTGGCTTTTTCATTTTTTTATTTCCTTTCTTTTCTCTTTTCTTTTCGCTTTACTTTATTTATTTGTTTTTATTTTCAAAATCTAAATTTTTTATTTATTTTCTACTCTTTTATAAAAATCAATAAAATTTTTATAAGTTACCATATCTATTTCGTTTTGAGAATATCCACGTTTTTTTAGAGCCAAAGTTATGTTGTTTAACTTAGTTACATTTTCAAGTCCATTAAGTCCTTCACAGCTTTCACCTGAAGGTGTGTAATATTCGTCAAAGTCAAGTCCAAATCCCACTTTGTCAAGTCCAATTTTTTCGGCGACATATTCCATGTGCTCAATTAGAGCATCAAGATTTTTTTTATTTTCATCACGACTCACAAAGTTGTGGTAGCTATTCATTCCAACCATTCCTTCATGCTCTCCAATACATAAAATCTGGTCATCAGTCAAGTTTCTAAGAGATGGACAAAGTGTTCTGGAATTTGAGTGCGAGGCAAAAAAAGGTTTTTTCGAATATTTTGCCACGTCCCAGAAAGTCTTGTCGTTGGCGTGGGATAAATCAAGTAAAATTCCAAGTTCATTTATCACTTTTATGGCATCTATGCCAAGTGGCGTAAGTCCACGGTTTTTATCTCCGCTTTGTCCAGTTGCAAAAGCGTTTGTTTCATTCCAAGTTAGTCCAATGTGGCGAATTCCCAATTGATGAAGTAAATAAATATAGTTAAGATTGTCGCCAATTCCAATTAATCCTTCGATTCCAAGAACAACTCTAAATTTTTTGCTCTTTTCTTTTTCTAAAATTTCAAAATCTTTTGAATTTTTTACAACATGAATTAAATCTTTGGAATAATACAATTCTCTGGTCATTGCACAAAGATCTTCCAAAAAATATTTTTCAATGTTCTCAACTTTTCTAAAATCAATATAAATTACAAAAATTCCTCCAAAAAGTCCACTTTCCAGAAATTTTTTTTCATATTTTTTTCTAATTACATCAAAATTTCCTTTTTGATACTCCCAAAAATTATCAGTCCAAACATCAGCATGCATATCAAAAATCATAATTTTCCTTCTTTCTTTTTTTTCTCTTTATTTTATTTATTTTATTTTTTTTCTTTATATTTATTTATATATTTCTTTT
>ERZ773063.818-NODE-818-length-19317-cov-6.230921_pt1 | contig 19317 bp, 17 predicted proteins | sample MGYA00580625_ERZ773063 | MGnify/ENA primary metagenome ERZ773063 (study PRJEB29015, sample SAMEA2738022) | human oral metagenome | biome: human oral; feature: human-associated habitat; material: dental | place: China | collected 2042 ... | reverse complement strand
AAGCGCAGGAATTGCTTTCCTACGCTTTCAGGTCTAACTTTTTGGGGTCACTACAAAAACAGTCTTCGTACAACAGCCCTTTGACAGGACAAAAATCTATAACAATTTGACGAACTTCATTTGATCGGCGATTCCTTAACCATAACACGCTCGAACAGCGTTCTTTTCTTCAGCAGCTCTTCAATCTGTTCAAGATGCTTGCGGATTTCCTTCTCCACTTCGTCGGCTGCGCATACATCGGAAGATGTGTTTTCCTCCTCAGCAGCGTTCTGTTCTCGTTTGACTGCTTCTGAAATGGTGCCAACCGCTTCTACCACGATACCCACCATGACATTCAGCAGCGTAATGGACGTAAGAAGGATAAACACCAAAAAGTATACCCATGAATACGGATGCATTTCCATGATCGGTCTCGCCACAGCTGTCGCCCATGACTCAAAGGTCATCACCTGGAACAGAGTGAAAATAGATCCTCCGATATTCCCGAACAGTTCCGGGAACGTCTCTCCATACAATGTACTGCCGAAAACACCAAAAATATAAAATATAATAAAGAGCAGAAGCAACGCCCAAGACATACTTGGAATTGCTTTTAACATGGATGATACCAGTATCTGCAGCTCCGGAAATTCAGCCAACGCCTTGAGCAGTCGAAATATACGAAAGGCTCGAATGACCGAAATATTGGAGGAAATAAAGATGATGGAACTGAGGACAATGACAAAATCAAAAATATTCCAGTTTTCTGACCAAAAGTTACGCCGATAAACCAGTAACTTGGCAATCAATTCTATGGTAAAAATCACCAAACAGGCCTTATCTACCGCTTCCAGAAAAAAAACTTGTTCGGCAGACAGCGTCCGATCCGTCAATATCCCTAATACTGCTGCATTCAGAATAATAACGGCGGTGATAATTTTCTGTGTATGCTTCCAATGAAGAGCTCTTTGCAGTACATCCATAATAAACTCCATTCCGCCGCTGTCGCCGACGGCACAAACAGAAAATAACAAAGGTGCGACATCCCTTGTTCGTTGTCATTTACGTTGGAAAGCAGTCGCTTGTTCATGGTGTTGTCCTTCGATGCTGAAGCCGCATACCATGGCAAAGCGGTAGATGCCGCGTAACGGCAGGGACGGAACGTCACTGCATTGTACCCGCGTTTTGTCCGTATACGCTCCTTTGACGGTATCGCGTTCGGTGTCCCACCTCGCCATTGGCAAAACCACCAAGCGTATAACGTTCCCTTCGTGCGCTTCTGCGTAACGTTTGCATTCCCATCGTAAATTTTTCTCTTCATAATAACAATTTTATTGGTTCTTAACAATAAAATTGCAAAAAGTGATGAGATCATACACGAAAGTGATGTGTTTCAGAGAAATGCAATGTCCAACCGGATTTTTCCATTCCTTCCGCCTATTAGATCAAATCCCCCTCAATCTTCGTATTTTGATTGAAAATTTACGTACAGAAAACCGCCCATTGAGATCCATGAGCGGTTGTTGAAAGTCCGTATTTATCTGTACGAATTACTTTTCGAGTGCGACGACCTCGTACGGGCGTAGATCCACCGCAAGTCCATCGTAGTTGCCGATGAGCTTCGACCACCCCTCATCCGTGAGTGCCGCAAGGCTGTCCTCCATCAGTGGGACGTTCGCCGCGCGAAAGTTGCAGTAGACGCGGAGCTTCCGCCCCGCATACGCACGCTCGTAGGCGACGACGCTCGCATTCTCGCGCTCAAGGAAAAAGATGTCTCCCTTCTGGATGATGGGCTGCTCCTTGCGCAGGCGAATCAATTTTTGATAGAAACGGAACACGGAGTCCGCATCCACAAGCTCCGCCTCGGTGTTGATCGTGTTGAAATTCGCAGGCGGCGTAAGCCACGGCGTACCGCTTGTAAAGCCTGCATTCGCAGCCGCACTCCACTGCATCGGGGTGCGGCTGTTGTCGCGTGAGCGCACGGAGAGAATATGCAGTGCCTCCTCTTTGCTCTTGCCCTCATTGAGCAAAATTTTGTAGTAGTTCAGGCTTTCAACGTCCTTGTACTGCGCGATGTCTGTGTACTGTGCATTCGTCATGCCGAGTTCTTCGCCCTGATAGATGTATGGCGTGCCGCGCATGAGGTGAATACACGCGCCGAGCATCTTCGCGGACTCCTTCGGATAGCGTTCGTCGTCCCCGAAACGGCTGACAACGCGCGGCTGATCGTGGTTGCACCAGAAGACGGCGTTCCAACCGCCACCCGCCGCCATCCCATCCTGCCATACGGCAAAGAGTTTCTTGAGCGCCATGATGTCCGGCTTCTGCAGTGCCCACTTCACGCCGCCCTTGTAATCAATCTTCAGGTGGTGGAAACTGAACACCATGGACAGTTCTTTCTCGGCGGGGTTGGAGTAGCGAATGCAGTTCTCCAAGGAGGTGGAGGACATCTCGCCGACGGTCATCATCGTGTCAATGCCCGTGTCACGCGTGAGTTCCTTCAGGAATTCGTGGACGTGGCGTCCGTCGGTGTAGAAGCGGCGACCGTCGCCCTCGTGATCGTCCTCGAAAACCTCGGGCTTTGAGATGAGGTTGACCACGTCAAAGCGGAACCCCTCTACGCCCTTCGCCTTCCAGAAGCGGATAACGTTTTTCAGCTCCTCGCGCACACGCGGATTCTCCCAGTTGAGGTCTGCCTGCGTCACATCGAAGAGATGCAGATAGTATTTTCCAAGTGCGGGGACATACTCCCACGCGTTTCCGCCGAACTTCGATTCCCAGTTCGTCGGCGGAGCATCCGGCGTGCCGTCCCTCCATATATAGTAGTCCATGTAGTCGGGATCACCCGCAAGGGCGCGTTTGAACCACGCGTGCTCGGTCGATGTGTGATTGAATACCATGTCAAACATCAGCCCGATGCCGCGCGTCTTTGCTGCGCGAATGAGTGTGTCCACGTCCTCCATCGTGCCGAAACGCGGGTCGACGGCACAGTAGTCCGCGACATCGTAACCATTGTCGTTCTGCGGTGAAACAAAGAACGGCGTGAGCCAGAGGAGGTCAACGCCGAGCTCCTTCAGGTAGTCGAGCTTTGCGGTGATGCCGGGCAGATCGCCGAGTCCGTCGCCGTTCGTGTCGTAGAAGGACTTCGGGTAAATCTGGTAGACAACCTTATTTTGTATATTCATTGTACACACTCCTTTATGACGACACGACAAGCCCTACACAAGCACCTCGAACCCGTCGCCCCCTGCGCGATGTTCGAGAGCGCGATCATCGACCACAGCATTGTGCCGCGATCGCCCGCGATGAACTGCAGGTCAATCGCATTTGTCCTGTGATGCAGCCCCGTGATGACTAGCAGTGCATAGATAGGAGCCCCGCCTGACCAAAGTTGAGATACATTCCACGTGCGAGGTCTGCGGAAAGAGATCCACGGGCTGAACTTCCTGTGTGTCATAGCCGAGCTCATTCAAAATGGCAAGATCTCGTGCGAGTGTGGCGGGGTTGCAGGAGACGTAAACGATGCGCTGCGGTTTCATATTGGCGAAGGTGCGGAGGACGGTTTCGGTGCAGCCGGCACGCGGTGGATCGACGACGACGACATCAGGTCGGATGCCCTGTTTGTAGAGCGCGGGCATGACGGCAGTCGCGTCGCCGACGATGAACTCGGCATTTTTCACATGGTTGTCCCGGGCGTTTTTCCGTGCGTCGAGAATGGCGGGCTGTACGATTTCGATGCCGTAGACCTTGCGTGCCCGCTGCGCTAAAAAGAGTGTGATCGTTCCGGTACCGCAGTAGGCATCAATAACGGTTTCTGTTCCGTGGAGATCGGCATAGGAAAGCGCCTGTTCATAGAGCCGCTGCGCTTGCTGCGTATTGACCTGAAAGAAGGACCGCGGGGAGATGTGGAAGTTCAGCCGCCCGAGAGAGTCGATGATGGTCGGCCGCCCCCAGAGCAGACTGGTGTCGCGCCCCATAATGACATTGTTGCGGTAGGTCTGGATGTTCTGGTGGACACTGACAAGATTCGGCAGACGCTCACGCAGCATCCGCACAAAATCCTTGGCACGTGGCAGCCGCTTTGTCGCCGTGACGATAACCGCCATGAGATCGTTGCTGCGTCCGACACGCCCGACAATATGGCGCAGAACGCCCTTGTGCGTGTCCTCGTTATAGACCGGAATGTGAAGCTGCTCTGCAATCTCGCGTGCAGCATTTGCAAGGTCGTTGTTCTCCGCACGCTGGATGTGGCAGTTTTCCGTATTGATAATCGTATGACTTCCCTGCGCAAAGCATCCAACGACGATCTTCCCTTTGTGGATACCGATGGGAAACTGCATCTTGTTCCGATAGTTCCACGGCTGCTCCGCCCGCAGAGTCTCCCTCACGGGGATCTGTGGCAGTTTGCCGATATGGATCAATGCGTCTACGACCTGTGCACGTTTTGCACGCAGCTGTGCTCCATAGGAGAGGTGTTGGAGCTGACAGCCGCCGCAGTCCTCATAGATTTCGCAGATAGGTGTGATGCGGTCGCAACTTGCCCGCAGGATTTCCTTGATACGCCCGCGTGCATAGCTGTTCTTTACCTCCTCTATGATGACGGAGACGGTCTCGCCGGGGAGTGCATTCGGGACAAAGACAGTGAAATTCTCGTATCGTCCGACGCCCTCCCCGCTTGTCCCGAGACGTTCCACTCGAAGTTCATAGGTCTGCCCTTTCGAAACCGGAATGGCGTGCCGCATATGTTCTTTCTGTTTTTTCACTCTGCAAATGTCACCTTTTCAAATAATTCCATCGGGTGTGTCAGGAGAACATCTGCCCCATGTGCAACGAGTTCTTCCTGCGGGCGAAATCCCCAGAGGACACCAACCGCGTACGTTCCTGCATTGCGCGCGGTATCCATGTCCACAGCTGTATCGCCGAAATATGTCGTCTGCACTCCCCTGACACCAAGGTTCTTCATTATATGAAACACCTTGTGTGGATTCGGTTTGCGCGGCAAACCATTCTGATCGCCAAGCACTTCACAAAACGTATCGGACGGAAACAATGCCTCAACAATGACTTCCGCCGCAGACTGATGTTTGTTCGTGCATACTGCCATGGGGATACCGCGCCGTCGAAGCCCGTTCAGCATATCCATGACACCATCATACGGTCTCGTCTGATCCAGCAGATGTGCAGCATAGTATTCCTTGTATGCCGCCATAAAGTCATCGACAAATGCGGTGTCCTCCGCACGTCCCTGCGGCAAAACCCGCTCAATGAGTTTGCGCGAACCATCGCCGACAAAATAACGATAGTTCTCCAGATCATGTATGGGAAAGCCGTATACACGAAGAACTGCGTTGACACTGTCCGCAAGATCATTCAGTGAGTTGACAAGCGTTCCGTCCAGATCAAATATGGCAGCTTTATACCGCATGGAGCAATCTCCTCTCTTTGACAAAAACAGTCTTTCCCATATGGAAAAGACTGTTTCAGTTTACTCAGCCAAGTTTTTTTGTCAAGAGTTCGTTGACCATCTGCGGGTTCGCCTTACCCTTGGACTGCTTCATGACCTGCCCGACGAGCGCACCGATCGCCTTCTTGTTGCCGCCCCTGTAGTCCTCGACCGCTTTTGCGTTCGCTGCGATGACCTGATCGACAATGTCCTCGATCTCCTTCGTATCCGTGATCTGGACAAGCCCCTTATCCGCAACAATTTTCTCGGGTGTATCGGGCGATGTCCACATCTCCTTGAACACGGTCTTTCCGATCTTCGAGGAAATCGTCCCCTTCGAGATGAGCAGGATCATCTCACCGAGACGCTTTGCATCAACGGGCGACTCCTCAATCGTCTTGCCCTCGGCATTGAGGTTCTTTGCGAGATCGCCCATCAGCCAATTTGCCGCGAGTTTCGCATCCGCGCCCGTCGCCGTAACTGCGTCATAGTATTCCGCCATCGCGCGTGAACTTGTAATGATGCCCGCATCGTATGCGGAGAGCCCTGCCTCGTCCATCAGACGAGAACGGCGTGCATCGGGCAGTTCGGGAAGCTCCCTGCGGATCGTCTCGATCTCCTCCGCGCTCGTTACAATTGGCGGCAGATCCGGCTCCGGCATATAACGGTAGTCATGCGCCTCCTCTTTGCTGCGCATGGAGAGGGTGATGCCGCGCTCGGGATCCCATGTACGAGTTTCCTGAATGATGTGACCGCCGTCCTCAAGCACCTCTGTCTGACGCTCGATCTCGTAGTTGATGGCATCCTCAAGCGCCTTAAAGGAATTGATGTTTTTCATCTCCGTACGCGTACCGAGTACATCCGAGCCGACAGGACGCAGGGAGACGTTGATGTCCGCGCGGAGATTCCCCTCTTCCATGCGGCAATTGGAGACATCAATATACTCCATGATGGTCTTGATCTTCTCCATATAGGCGCGTGCCTCCTCCGCCGAGGACATATCCGGCTCGGAGACAATCTCAAGCAGGGGAACTCCCGTACGGTTGTAGTCGACGTTGGACGAAGCCGAATCCTTGATCGTCGTGCCGGAGTGCACGAGCTTTCCCGCATCCTCCTCCATGTGAATACGCGTCAGACGAATGCGCTTCTTTCCCGCCTCCGTGTCGATATCCACCCAGCCGTGCTCAGCAATCGGAAGATCGAACTGAGAGGTCTGAAAGTTCTTCGGAAGGTCGGGATAATAATAGTTCTTGCGGTCGAACTTGCTGTATCCGTTGATCTCGCAGTTTGTCGCAAGCCCCGCCTTGATGGCGTAGTTTACCACCTGACGGTTGACGACAGGCAGAACGCCGGGAAGTCCGAGGCAGACGGGGCAGACGTGCGTATTCTGATCCGCGCCGAATCCCGTCGCACAGCCGCAGAAAATCTTGGTCTTTGTTTTGAGTTCGCAGTGAATCTCAAGACCGATGACGGTTTCGTATTTCATGCCCTTCCTCCAATCGGCGCCAGTTTCGTATGGAAATCGTGAGCCTGTTCATAAGCGTACGCCGCACGCAGGATCGTCTCCTCGGCGAGCGGGCGTCCGATGATCTGAAGTCCGATGGGCAGCCCCGAAGCGGTAAAGCCGCAGGGCACAGAGATGCCGGGAAGTCCCGCAAGATTGACCGGAACGGTCGAAATATCCTGCAAATACATCTGCAAGGGACTTGTCATCGCACCGATCTTGTAGGCGGGGGTCGGTGCGGTCGGTGTCATGATCACATCAACATCCTCGAACGCACGCGTGAAATCCTGCTGAATCAGAGTCCGCACCTTGAGTGCTTTGAGATAATAGGCATCGTAATACCCCGCAGAAAGCGCATAGTTGCCGATGAGGATGCGGCGTTTGACCTCTGCACCGAACTTCTCCGTACGCGTGCACGTCATCATATCGACGAGGTCTTCCCCATCCACGCGTGCGCCATAGCTGACACCGTCATAGCGTTCGAGGTTGGTCGCCGCCTCTGCAGGGGCAATCAGATAATAAGTGGAAACAGCATAGTCCGTATGCGGGAGGGAGATCTCTCTGACCTCCGCGCCCATCGCCTCCAAATTTGAAATTGCCTTGCGGACAGATGCCTCCACCTCACTGTCCATCCCTGCAACGAAATACTCCTTCGGCAGACCAATTTTAAGTCCCTTTACATCGCTCTGCAATGCCTTTGCATAGTCCGGCACATCCGCCCTGCTTGCGGTCGAGTCCATGACATCGTGCCCTGCAATGACGTTCATGAGATGTGCAGCATCCGTGACATCGCGTGTGAGGGGGCCAATCTGATCAAGGGAGGAAGCATACGCCATAAGTCCGTAGCGGGAGACGCGTCCATAGGTCGGCTTCAGTCCGACGATGCCGCAGAACGAGGCAGGCTGACGGATCGAGCCGCCCGTATCGCTGCCAAGCGCCCAGATCGCCGAACCTGCGGCAACTGCCGCCGCACTGCCGCCCGAAGACCCCCCGGGAACACGTTCGGTATCCCACGGATTATGCGTCAGATGATATGCCGAGTTCTCTGTCGAACCGCCCATCGCAAACTCGTCAAGATTTGCCTTGCCGAGGATAACGGCATCCGCATCGTGCAGTTTCGTCATGACCGTTGCATCGTACGGCGGGACAAAGTTCTCAAGGATCTTCGAGCCTGCCGTCGTACGCACGCCCTTCGTACAGATATTGTCCTTAACCGCACCCGGTATGCCCGCAAGGAAGGGAATCTTCTCCCCTGCCGCAATCTTTCCATCCACGCGATCCGCCTCGGCAAGTGCCTCCTCACGCATTTCACAAAGATACGCACCGATTTTGTTTTCCACAGCATCCATACGGGAAAAAACATTCTCGGTCAGTTCGTGTGCGCTGATCTCCTTGCGCATCAGCATATCGTGAAGGATATGCGCCGGTTTTTCATATAGACTCAAAACAGCTCCTCCTTACCCTTCGAGCACCTTCGGCACTTTGAAATAGCCGTCCTCTGCGAGCGGCGCATTCGACAGTGCCGCCTCATTGGAAAGGGACGGCCGCACCTCGTCCGCACGAAAGACATTTTCGATGGGAAGCGCATACGTTGTAGGGTGTACTCCGTCCGTATTTACATCGGACAGATTGTCCACATACGTCAGAAAGTCTCCTAAGGATTTCAGAGCTTCTTCCTTTTCCTCCGCCGAAATCGCAAGACGCGAAAGATGTGCCGTTGTCCTGAGATCTTGTTCCGTTACGTTCATAACCTACACCATCTCTCCTTACTGTATCCGAATTATTATAACAAATCGCTTCGCAGGTATCAAACAGAAAACCTCAAACATGGGCAGGGCGGATAAAATCCGCCTCCAGTCCAAGGATCATCTCACGCAGGAGTTTGAGTGCCGTTGCTGTGGACGTTCCGCTCGGATCAAGCGGCGGCGAGAGTTCGACCATATCACACGCAACAATATTGCAGCCGCGAATCACGGACAGCGTTGCTTTCATCAGCTCGATGAACGTCACGCCGCCCGCCTCGGGCGTTCCCGTTCCCGGAAAGGCGGAGGGATCGAGCACATCAAGGTCAATTGTGAGGTAAACCGGATGTCCCTTGACCGCTGCAATCGCCTCGGAAAGCCCTGAGAAGGTAAATGGATGGATGTTCGTATGCCCCGCGCGTGCCCATTCCCACTCCGCACGCTCTCCGCTGCGAATGCCGAACTGATGAATGCGCCCGTCGCCGAGGACATCCCAGACACGCCGGATCACCGTCGCGTGAGAGAGATGATTGCCGAGGTATTCGTCGCGCAGATCCGTGTGCGCATCGAAGTGAATCACGGCAAGATCCGGATATTTTTCCGCCGCCGCGCGAATCGCGGGCAGACTCACCAAATGCTCACCGCCGATCAGGAGAGGCAGCCGTCCGTCTGCCAGTACATTCCTCGCAAATGTATGAATCATATCGAGCGCACGTGCCGTATCACCGAACGGGAGCTCCAGATCGCCGCCGTCAAAGGCACGCGCCTCCTCAAGATCGAGATCCTGATACGGGCTGTAGGTCTCAAGCCCATAGGATTCCGCCCGCATCGTACGAGCGGCGAACCGCGTCCCCGGACGGTAGGAGGTCGTCGAGTCAAATGGCGCACCAAAGATCACGATATGGCTCTCCTCATACGTTCCGTCACACCCGAGAAACGTTTCAATGTTGCGGTTCCACATCTTCAAGTATCTCCTCCACGTAGTTCGGCAGGGAAAATGCTGCGGCGTGCAGCTGCGTGTTATAGTAACGTGTCTTTATGCCAAGCGACTTCCATCGCGCAAAGTCCACGCCCTCCACGGGACGGCGGTTCTTGGACGAGAAGCCAAAGAGCCAATGTCCCGACGGATAGGTCGGTATATGTGCCTGATACACACGGCTGAACGGAAACGAATGGACAATTCGTTGGTGCATCCGCTGCATGGCGTAGGCATCCTGCTCGTAAAACGGGCTTTCATGCTGGTTGATCATGATGCCGTCCGCTTTGAGCGCCTTGAAGCAGTTCCCATAGAACTCTTTCGTAAACAGTCCCTCCCCCGGTCCGAACGGATCCGTCGAGTCCACAATGATGAGATCATAAACGTCGACCGGCTTGCGGACAAACCGCAGCCCGTCCTCATAGTGGATGTCAACACGTGGATCATCCAGACAGGACGCAGTGAATGGAAGATATTCACGGCAGACATCGACAACCATCTCGTCGATCTCCACGAGGTCGATATGGCGCACGGACGGATAGCGCAGAAGTTCGCGCACTGTCCCCCCGTCACCCCCGCCGATCACGAGAATGTTTTCCGCCTTCGGATGAACGCACATGGGCACGTGTGTAATCATCTCATGATAGATGAACTCGTCCTTCTCCGTCAGCATCATATAGCCGTCGAGTGTCAGAAATCGCCCGAACTCGGGCGACTCGAATACATCAATGCGCTGAAACTCGCTCTGTCCGCTGTAGAGCTGCCGGTTGACGCGAATCGAGAAGCGCACATTCTTCGTATGCTGTTCCGTATACCATAATTCCATATCTATCGCTCCGACATCACATTGAGATACTGTATGCTCATATCCTCAGGTCCTGTAATCTGACACCCTTTTTTCTTCGCATAGCGAATGTAGGTCAGGATCTCCTCCGTAATCTTCTCCCCGGGGGCGAGAATCGGAATGCCCGGCGGATAGCACATAACAAACTCACTGCATATGCGTCCGCAGGATTTTACAATCGGCAGAGACTCCTTCTCCGCATAAAACGCATCTTGTGGTCCACAGACGACGACAGGATCGATGTACTCCATCTTGAGCGTCTTGGAGGGGTCTTTGCGGTAGTTGCGCCGAATCTCCGCAAGTGCCGCCACAAGGCGTTCGATGTCCTTCGGACGATCCCCGATTGATACATAGGCGAGCAGATTGGCAATATCCCCAAACTCCGTCTGAATGTCGTAGTCATCGCGCAGAATGTCATAGACCTCAACGCCTGCGAGCCCCGTCGGACGTGTGAAGATGGACAGCTTCGTCGTGTCAAAGTCATAGACTGCGGATCCGTCAATCAGCTCGCGCCCATAGGCATAGTAGTCGCCGATGGCATTGATCTCATCGCGTGCATAGGCGACAAGATCAATGATTTTATCAATGACCTCACGCCCACGCAAGGCGAGATTCCGCCGACTGATGTCAAGGCTCGAAAGAAGAAGATAGGAGGCACTGGTGGTCTGCGTAATGTTGATGATCTGATGAACATAGCCCATCGGCATTGTCTTTGCACAAAGCAAGAGCGAACTCTGTGTCAGCGAGCCGCCGGATTTATGCATACTGATCGCCGCCATATCCGCCCCTGCATCCATTGCAGCCAAAGGCAGGCGGTCACTGAAATACAGATGGGTTCCGTGTGCCTCGTCTACGAGCACCTTCATCCCATGAGCGTGTGCAAGTTCCGTAATCGTACGGAGATCGGAGCAGATCCCATAATACGTCGGATTGTTGACAAAGACCGCCTTTGCATCCGGATGACGTTCGATCGCGGCAGCGACATCCTCCACGCGCATCCCGAGTGCAATGCCAAGCGTGTCCTCAATCCCCGGATTCACATAGATCGGAATTGCACCGCAGAGGATGAGCGCATTGATGGCACTCCGATGCACGTTGCGCGGCATGATGATCTTATCGCCGCGCCCCACCGTCGAGAGGATCATCGCCTGTACCGAGCCCGTCGTACCGCTCACCATAAAGAAAGCGTGTGCGGCACGAAACGCCTCCGCCGCAAGTTGCTCCGCATCCCGTATCACGGAGACCGGATGACAGAGGTTGTCAAGCATCTTCATCGAGTTCACATCGACATCCAGACACGCACTTCCGAGAAATGCGGCAAGCTCCGGATTTCCGCGCCCGCGCTTATGCCCCGGTACATCGAATGGTACAAGACGCGCACGCTTCATCCGTTCAAGTGCCTCCTGAATGGGCGCACTTGTCTGCGACAGGTACGGCATTATTTGCCCTCCAAGAGAAGATTGGAAACAAGCTCGTCATAGCGGAAGTCCCCTGCGAGATCTCTGCTCTTGACCCAGTGTACCGCGTCCTCCACATCCTTCTCTGCCGGAAGCCCCGCCGTACGATAGGGCTTGAGTTCGAGTGCATCGCGTGCGGGCGCGGGAAAGCCGCTCTTGTCCATGACAAGGTCGATATACTCTGCACGCGGCGCATGATTGAGATAGTCCACGGATTTGTTATAGGCACGGTACATAGCGCGAATGGATTCGGCTTTCTCCTGAATGGCGGCGTCCGCAAATACAATGACACCGGGATTCAGCCCCAGCTCTGCCGATCCCGTCACGTATCGATTGCCGGATGCAGCGGCGACACTCGCCATGGGTTCCGGCAAAACCGCCGCCGCGAGATTCCCACTTTGCAGCATCTCCAGACGCACGGGGATCTGCGGAATAACGACCTTGGAAACATCCTGTTCGTCGAGCCCGTTAATTTTGAGGATTTCATCGGTAATGTATTCGATGATGGTGTTGCGGGAGATGGCAATCTCCTTGCCGCGCAGATCGGCAGCAGTGGAAATCCCCGCATTCCCGCCCGCAACGAGATTATAATTGCCGTCCGTATAGGAGGTTGCGTGCAGAGCAAAGCCGCCCGAGCGCGCAAAGATAACGGCGAGCAGGTCGGATACCGCACCGTCGAGATTCCCGCTCTGCAGTGCTGCGTCCCGCTCCATCGCACTCTTGAAGGAGACGAGCTCCACCTCAATGCCCTCCTGTGCAAAGTACCCACGCTCTGCGGCAATGATGAACGGAATCGAATCCGTGTCGGGCATCAGACCGATGGTGATCTTCGAAAGTTTCGTATCCTTCGGTTGGGATTCCGATCCACAGCCTGCGGTGAAAAGAAACACCAAGGACAGTACCACAGCAAGAAATCGTTTCATCATACATTCCTCTCCTGATCTTTGCAAGACACTGCGTGCTCTTTCGCCATATGTTCACATAAATAGCGCAGCGTCCACAGGGTATTGTACGGTGTAATCGCTGACTTGTAAACAATACGGGGAATCCCCGCCTCCTCCAGTGCCGTAAGCACCTTCGTCAACCGTTTTCCTTGAATATGCTCAAGCAACAAGAGCCTGTGCGGAAAGTCAAAAGAACCCTCCGCACACGATGCAGGTTGATACCCCCTATTGCCAAGGAGATAACCGATTTTTTCGCGCCACGCATCCGCAGGAAGAAGAAGAACCTGTATCCCAAGTGTACGAAACACACTGCACGCTGCCGCAATCTGCTCCTCAGGGAATTGATAGAGCAGGGCACGTTCTTCTTTTCTCATCGCAGCCCCCTCTTATTTTTCCATAAGTCCGCGCATGAGGAGATAGGTCACGAGTTCATCCAGAGAAACCTCTTCCTCAAGCATTTTCTTCTCCAGAGAGGCACGCAGCGTCTTGGGCAGACGTACGGTCAAAAAACCGGTCATAACGGTCGTCTGCACGGGGTCAACGGGAGGAACTGTTTTCGCCGACTGTTTTTTCTTCGGCTGCACTGCCGTTTTCACTGTTTCCTCAGTTGTCTTCTCGACCCCTGTTTTTTTCTGCGCTGCGTTTCCTGTCTTTTTCTTCTGCTCTGCCGAAGGTGCCGTCTGCTCTACAGACGGTTTCTGTTTTGCTCCCTTATCCTCCGCGGTCTTTTTCTTTGCCACAGTTTTCACCTCTGCTTTCTGCTCCGGTTTTTTCTTCTTCGTTTTTTTCTCGGCCTTTGGCTCCGGCGGATAGACGAAAAACTCATTGTAGGCATTGCGCAGATCCTCGCTCGCCTGTTTCGTTCCAACACCGATGATGTAGGACGGATCCTCCGCATTCAAAGACTCCGCAATACGTACAAAGTCGGAATCCGTGGTAATAATAAAGTATTTGCGAACGCCTTCCTGATACAGAATCTGAGCGGAATCGTAGAGTGCGGAGTCCAATGAATTTTTTCCGTAGAACGTGCGGCTAATCTGCCGAAAGGTCAGATCGGGATACTCCATGAGGCGCTCCCATCGCTTCTGCTCCGGATGCGCCTCCCAATCCGATACGACAATCATACGACAAGGCTGATAACGCTGCGCCTGGTCAATCGTGTATTGAAGCATTTCGATGGGCGCATTCTCAATGTCGTAAAGAATTGCCACCGTATCATTGCTCGAATCGAGCATCATCTCACTCCTCACTCCATCTTGAACGGACGTTTGGCACGCTGTACGAGAAGAGATGCCTCGACCTCAAGCACCTCCGCCTGTCGCAGACTGTTTTCCGCGCTGCGAATCGTCGCGGCGTTCTTATCCGTCATCCATGCCGCATAGCCCTGTGCATAGGCGGCGTGTAAATCGCAAATCTTGAGCCGGAGCTGGTGCAGACTTTGCAGACTGCGCGGCACAGATACGGCGGCAAGTTCTTCCCGCCGTGCCTGCCAGTCCGCAAGAATTTCCTGCTCCATGATCTGACGTGCCACATCGCGCGTCGACTGACTGCCCAAAGACCCCGCCCCCAGTACGGTGTAGAGGCGGAGCTGTGCCGTTCGAACGGTCTGATCGTGACGCGCAAGAATCGCATCCGTTTCATCCAAATAGGCTTCTACACGCAAACGACGCGCCTTCTCCAGCAAAACGGCGTATTCCTGCAAATTTTGGATGGAGGAAACCTGCCATTCCCCCTCCTCAGAGGGTGTCAGCAGAATCTTGAACGCGAAGTCGGTATCGGCTTCGCCCTGATGGACAACAACATCCGCCTCCGCCGTCCGTTCCTCATCGTTTTGTGTCAGATTGGCAATCTCTCGAAATGTTAAATCACGCACGCCAATACGGGAGAGAATGTTTTCTGCATCCGTGCCGTCCTCTGACGGATCTGCCGATGGCCACTCTCCTGTTGTCAGGCGCGTATCCACTGCATCCTTGAGCATCTTGATGAATGCGGGCTTGAGCATTTTCGAAAAATCTGCAAGCGCAGCAGAATTCTCGCTCGTCTGTCCAAATTCCGCCTCTATTGTGCCTGTCATAAAATCGTCGTATCCCGTATCCAGAAGGGCATCCAGACGAACATAACGGAAAAAGAGCGCACTGTCATGATGCTCCAGTGCGGATTCAATCGAGCGAAGTGCATATTCCGGCGTCTTTGTATACACGCGGAAATACCAAAAGAGCCCCGCAAACAAAAACACCACGCATAGCAGTACGGCACAGGCAATCTTTGCCTTCATGACGCGACTCAATCTCATCAACCCCTCTCTATCGACGGTATGACAACTCAGGCAATTACCTTGTCAATCACCCCGCCGCCAAGCACCACATCGTCCTCATAAAACACAACGGACTGCCCCGGTGTCACAGCGCGCTGCGGTTCTGCAAAGCGTACCTGCAGCGCACCATCGGCAAGCGGAACAATACGTGCCTCGGCTTCTCTCTTTCCGTAGCGAATCTTCGCCTTTACAAGGCGTTCTTCACGCAGGGTATCCCACATCGTCCAGTTCAAATTGACCGCCATGAGTTCCTGCGCATAAACCGCATCGGCGGTCCCAACGACGACACGATTCTCTGCCGCATCGAGTGCCGTTACATAGAGAGGCTGCGATGCTGCAATACCGAGCCCCTTGCGCTGCCCAATGGTGTAAAATGAAACCCCCGCATGACTGCCGAGCACATTTCCCCTCGCATCGACAATGTCGCCGATCCGCACACACTCCGGACGGTGTTTTCTCAGATAGGATTTGTAGTCGTCATTCGGTATAAAGCAGATCTCCTGACTCTCTGTCTTGTGCGCAACGGGAAGATGGTATTCATCTGCCAAGACCCGTGCCTCCTGTTTGCTGAATCCCCCCAGAGGAAACCGCACACGCGCAAGACTTGTTTGATCCAAACCGTAGAGCACATAGGATTGATCCTTCTCTCGATCCTGTCCCTTGCGCAGACGGTAAACGCCATCCTTGCCGCAGTCAACGCGTGCATAGTGTCCCGTTGCAATACAGGATGCGCCCAATTTCTCCGCCTCGTGAAGAAGTTTCCCGAATTTGATATGGCGGTTGCATACCACACACGGATTTGGCGTACGTCCGCACTGATATTCAGAGAGAAAATAGTCAATCACAGTTTCCTCAAACATCGCGGTAAGATCCATAGTATAGTGTCGGATTCCAAGAACCTCCGCCACACGCCGCGCGTCCTCTACACTGTTCAAATCATCCGGAGAAGCAGCACGCGTTTCCTCCGAGAGGCGCATCGTCATACCAATGACCTCGCAGCCCTGCTCCAAAAGCAGCGCCGCCGAAAGCGAACTGTCCACACCGCCGCTCATTGCGACAACAATGCGTTCCTTCTTCATCATTCACTCCACTCCAATAACCATAGATGACATATGGAGGCGGAAGGTGCGTTTAGTATAGCATTCGTCCCTTGAAATTACAAGGATTTGTATTTGTTCCAAAGCCCTACACAAACGTCCTTTTTTTTGCTAAAATATGCACAGGACAGGAGATGGAAAAGTCATATGCAGGTTGCGGGAATTATTGCCGAATATAATCCCTTCCACCATGGACACGCCTATCAAATTCAGATGCTGCGTGAAAAGCATCCCGGCATACGCATCATCGCCGTCATGAGCGGCAGCTTTACCCAGCGGGGAGCCCCCGCGCTCCTCGACAAATGGACGAGGGCTGCCCACGCGGTCACAGGCGGTGTGGATCTTGTGCTTGAACTCCCCTTTGTATTTGCCTGCCGCAGTGCACAGGACTTTGCACGGGGCGGCATATCCCTCCTCTCACGACTGGGGATCGTCACACACCTTGCCTTTGGCACGGAGGCAGAGGACATCACCTTGCTCGCATCGTTCGCGGAGCGAATTGACACAGTTCCCGTACAGATGCGGCTGCGCGAATATCTCGGAGAGGGTCGTTCCTATGCCGATGCGCTCACGCGTGCCCTAAAACACGATGAGAAACAGGCGGAAGCTCTGCTACGCTCCCCCAACAACATCCTCGCCATAGAGTACCTGCGTGCTCTGCGCGTACGTGCGCCGCAGATTTCACCGATCGCTATTCAGCGCGTGGCAGCACGCCATGAGGAAACGTGTCTGCAAGTTGGCATTACAAGCGCCTCCTCCATTCGAAAAGCACTTGATGCGAAACATCCCCCGTGGGAGGATCTCAGGCAAAACGTCATGCCTATGGTATGGAACGATCTCCAAACGGCACATCAGAACAGCATCCCACGAGAGGATACATTGCTCACCCTCCTGCGCTATCTCCTGCTTGTGACAGATATTTCGGCACTTGCTTCGTACAACGGCATTCATGAGGGCATTGAGAACCGCCTGATCCGCTGTGCAAAAACGGCAAAGGCATATCGATCATTTTTGGCAGACGTATCAACCAAACGCTATCCGCAAAGCCAAATTGCACGTCTGATCGTTCATTTGCTCCTGCACCTCAAAAAAAATCAGACGCAGGACTTTGACACCGGCGGTGTCGCTTACATTCGCCCGCTTGCCTTCAATCAGCACGGACGGTCGCTTCTGCGCTCGTTTAAGGAAAAATCACACCTTCCCATCGTCACGCGCACGGCAGAGGCTTTGTCAAAGATCCATCAGGCATCAGCCGAATGTACACACATCCGTCAGATGCTCTCCTTCGATGTCCGTGCGACTGATCTGCGTAACCTCTGTCTGCCGACCGCTCCCCCAATTTCTTGCCACACCGATTTTATCATGTCGCCTAAATTTCTTTCAGATTAAGGAAAGGATGGTATTATGAGTCAGAATGTGAAACTTTCAACACTCTATGTATTGAATTCCTTGAGCAAGGATCCGGTACTCGGTTTCCTTGAATGGAACGCAGCCGACGCTGAGATGCAGGCCGAATGTGCAGCGCACCTCATTCGCTGCGCAGAGGATCTCGGACTCAGCGGCAATCTGCTCCCACGCTATCTCCTTCACGTGCTCACCCATGAGCCAAATCTTGTTTCCAAGACAATGGAACGGACAGGACTGCCCCCCGGGAGCAGTCTCCGTCAGGCGTTCTATCAGGACATCGAACATCTTTATCCCCTGCTTACACAGGCGACCAGCACGTTTCTCGGCGAAAAATTCATGGACGCATACGAGCCGACACAGAACGTATACGATAAAACCGAGGACTTCCTTCTCCCATGGATCGAAGCGGCACAGACACCCAAGGATTATGCCGAGGCATTGCTTACATTCTATGCGCGTTATGGATATGGCGATCTTGCCGCATATGTCGTGTTCCGCTGGGATGAGGAGCTGCACAAAATATGTGGCATTCCATATTTCGAACGCACACAGATGAAAAATCTTATCGGCTACCAGCGCCAGAAAGAACAGCTCATCCAGAATACACGCGCATTCGTGCAGGGAAAGCCTGCGAACCACGTTCTCCTCGTCGGCGCACGCGGTACAGGCAAATCCTCCGCAGTCAAGGCACTCGTCAGCGAATACGAGGAAAGCGGCCTCCGCCTCGTGCAGGTGACAAAGGAGCAGCTGCGTAAACTTCCCGACATCATGGACACGCTGCGCAAGTATGCCGGTCGAAAATTCATCCTTTTCCTCGATGACATTTCCTTCGAGGAATCCGATACCGAGTTCAAGGCAGTCAAATCTGCCATCGAGGGCGGTGTTTCCTCCTGTCCCCCGAACGTACGCCTTTACGCCACCTCCAACCGCCGCCATCTCATACGCGAAACATGGCGCGACCGCGAGCAGGATGAGCTCTACCGCGATGACACAATCAACGAAACCGTATCCCTTTCGGATCGTTTCGGACTAATCATCCACTACCATACACCGGATCAGGAGGAATATCTGGCGATCATCGATCATATGCTCACGCAAAAAGGAATCCACCTCTCACCCGAGGAGCTGCGCATCGCAGGTCTGCGCTGGGAGATGACGCACAGTGGGCGCAGCGGGCGCACGGCACAGCAGTTCGTCGCCCATTATCTCGGGATACACTGAGCCGATCAGCAGTACACGGAGAGCGCAAGCGGCAGCGTCCGCACACGCAGCGGCAGCAAAGGGCCGCATTCTCCATCGACATCACTGTAGAGATCCTCTGTTGTATGAATCTCAAACGATTTTGCCCGAATGTGCAGAATATTATCCCGATCCGTCACCGGTTTCCCGGCAAACAGGTCTGCCGCAACAGACATAAATTGCGGCAGACCTGTTTTTTTTACGGCAAGGAGATCGAGCACCCCGTCGTCAATGGCAATGCCATGACCGATCTGCTTCATCCCCGCGACAACGGGGCTATTTGCGATGACAAACAGGAATACATCTGCGTCATATTGTACGCCGTCTGCAGTGATTTGAACGGAAAAGGAGCGCAAACGCGGAATCTCACC
>ERZ773063.812-NODE-812-length-19416-cov-11.499148_pt1 | contig 19416 bp, 16 predicted proteins | sample MGYA00580625_ERZ773063 | MGnify/ENA primary metagenome ERZ773063 (study PRJEB29015, sample SAMEA2738022) | human oral metagenome | biome: human oral; feature: human-associated habitat; material: dental | place: China | collected 2042 ... | reverse complement strand
CGGGGTTGCGGGCCAGGCGCGCGTTGGCGTCCTCGCGCTCGTAACCGCCGGACAGGGCGACCACGCGCATGACGCGCGGGTGCTTCATGAGCTCGCCGTAGCGGCCGTCGACGCTGGGGATGGTCACCTTGAGCATGACGTCGTCGCCGTCGGGCAGGGCGTCGAGGTGCTCGGTCAGCGCCGCGATCAGCAGCTCCTCGGCCTCGGCCTTGTCCGGGGCGTGGATGTCCACCTCGGGCTCGATGATGGGGACCAGGCCCTTGGCGAGGATCCGCCCGGCCACCTCGAACTGCTGGTCGACGACGTCGCGCACGCCCCGCGGGTCGGCGCCCAGGATGACCGAGCGCATCTTGGTGCCGAAGATCCCGGCGGCCACGGCGCGATCGAGCAGCGCGTCGAGCTCGGGCATGGGCTTCATGATCTTGGCGCGGTGGGCCTCGTCGGCCAGGCCCTTGTCCACCTTGAGGAAGGGGACGACGCCCTTGACCTCCCACAGGTACTCGGCGGTGGGGCGGCCCTCGATCTGCCCGTCCATGGTGCGCTCGAAGAGGATGGCGCCCAGGATCCGCTCGGAGGTGAAGGCCCTGGAGGTGATGACGCGGGTGCGCATGGCGTGGACGAGGTCGAACATCTCCGCCTCGTCGGAGTAGCGCTCCGGGCCGACGCCGTAGGCGGCCAGGGCCTTGGGCGTCGAGCCCCCGGACTGGTCGAGGGCGGCGATGAAGCCCTTCCCGTTGCGCATCTTGTCGGCTTGTTCGGTGTTCACGGTTCCTCCTTCGAGCCTTCGCGGCGCGCCGCGGACCGTCCGCGGTCGGGCCCCGGAACTCCGAACCAGTCTACATGAGAATGATCCTCATGTGCGCTCCCGGCGGGGCGCGGTGCTGCCCCGGACCACGAGTTCGGTGGGGATGAGGATCTGCCGCTCCCCGCCCGCCGCGCCGGAGTCCACCTGCTCCAGGACCAGCCGGACCATCTCCTCCCCCGCCCGGCGGAAGTCCTGGCGCACCGTGGTCAGGGGCGGGAAGCTGTACTCCCCCAGGGACAGGCCGTCGAAGCCGACCACCGACACGTCCCGGGGGACGCGCCGACCCCGCTCGTGCATGGCGCGGATGAGGCCGATCGCCACCTCGTCGTTGGCGCAGAAGACGGCCGTGACCGCCGGGTCGGCCGCCAGGCGCTCCCCGGCCGCGTAGCCGCCGGCCGCGGTCCAGTCCCCCCGCACGGGCTCGGGCGGCTCGATGCCGGACTCCCTGAGGCGGGCGGCCCACGTGGCCGAGCGGATGAGGGCGGACTGGGAGTCCTGCGGCCCGGTGACGTGGTGGACCTCGCGGTGGCCGAGGCCCAGGAGGTGGTCGACGGCGGCCCGCACCCCCCGCACCTGGTCCGCCGAGGCGGAGGGGTAGTAGCCCACGAGGGCGGAGTCGGACACCGCCACCGGCACGCCCGCGGGCAGGACCAGGTGCCGGCTGTCGGCGCGGCCGGCCTGGACCACGACCAGGCCGTCGACGCCCTGGTGGGCCAGATGCGTCACGGCGGTGCGCATGTCCTCCGAGGCCGGGCGCTCCACCTGGATCATCGAGACCGTGTACCCGGCCCTCCAGGCCGCCGCGAGCACGCCCTCGGTGGTCAGGGCCTCGCCGGTGCGCTCGATGTGCTGGGTGACGACCCCGATGGTGCGGAAGGATCCCCGCCGCAGCGCCTGGGCGGCGCGGTTGGGCGAGTAGCCGAGTCGTTCCATGGCGCGCAGCACCTTCTCGCGCGTATCCGCCCGCACGTTGCGGGCCCCTGCGGAGACCCGCGAGACCGTCTGCGTCGAGACGCCGGCCAGGCGGGCGACGTCGGCGACCGACGGCGCACCGCCGGACCGCCCTCGCCGCGGCCGTTGCGTCCCGCCCATGGCTGGAGGCTACCAAGCGCCCGGGGCGAGCTCGCGAACCCCAAGTGTTAACGATAGTGCCACAGGGCTTCATCGCGACGCAAGTGCATCACGAAGTGGCCTGACCACAAGGATCGAACACCCTCTAGTCAACATCCATTCCGTATGTTAACGTCGACATCGCGAGTCCGCTTCCGCCCCGTCCCGGGCACGACGACGTCGTCCGCCCGCCGCCCGGGGAGCCCGGCCGGCCCCTCGCCCCACCACAACCCGCGCCACCCCAGGAGCCCCCATGGCGATCGTCCCCAGGCACTACGAGGACCTCGACGTCCTCCACGAGAACACCCTCCCGCCGCGCGCCCACTACGTGCCCGCCTCCACCGCCGTCGACCCCGGGCCCCGGGCCCGCGAGCGCTCCGACCGCCTGCGCCCGCTCAACGGCCGGTGGGCGTTCGCCTACCACCGGAGCATCCACGAGCTGACCGAGCCCTTCTGGGAGCGCGACGCCCCCCTGGAGGGCATGGACCGCGTGTCCGTGCCAGGCACCTGGCAGCACCAGGGCTACGACCGCCACCAGTACACCAACATCCGCTACCCCATCCCGCTGGACCCGCCCCTCGTCCCCCAGGACAACCCCTGCGCCGTCCACCTGCGCGACTTCGAGCACGCGGCGGACCCGGACGCGCCGCGGACCCACCTGGTCTTCGAGGGCGTGGACTCCTGCTTCTACGTGTGGCTCAACGGCCGCTACATCGGCTACAGCCAGGTCTCCCACGCCACCAGCGAGTTCGACGTCACCGGCGCCGTCGAGCCGGGGACCAACCGCCTGGCCGTCCTCGTGCTCAAGTGGTGCGACGGCACCTACCTGGAGGACCAGGACAAGTTCCGCACCTCCGGCATCTTCCGCGACGTCTACCTGCTGTCCCGCCCGGAGTCGGCGCTGTTCGACTACTCCGTCACGACGGCGCTGGGCCCCGGCGCCGCCACCGTCACCGTGAGCGCCGCCTTCCTCGGCTCCCCCGTGCCCGCCGCGCTGAGCCTGCACGACGCCGAGGGCGCCCTGGTCGCCACCGGCTCGCTCGCGCCCATCGGCGCCGGCGGCAACGGCGGCGTCGACGTCGGCGATAACGGCGATGACGATGCCGGCGATGGCGCCGTCGTCGGGCCGACGCACCGGGCCGAGCTGACGGTGGCCGACCCCCGCCCGTGGAACCCCGAGGACCCCTACCTCTACACCCTGACCATCTCCACGGACCACGAGGTCATCACCGACCGGGTGGGCCTGCGCGAGGTCGATATCGCCGACGCCGTCCTGCGCCTGAACGGGCGGCCCCTGACCCTGCGCGGGGTCAACCGCCACGACTCCGACCCCGTCACCGGTCCGGCGGTCGACCTGGAGCACATGGAGCGGGACCTGGCCCTGATGAAGCGGCACAACATCAACGCGGTGCGCTCCTCCCACTACCCCAACGACCCGCGCTTCTACCAGCTGTGCGACGAGTACGGCCTCGTCGTCATGTCCGAGGCCGACGTCGAGAGCCACGGCACCCAGGCCCGGGTGCTGGCGGACCCCTCCTGGCCCAGCCAGGTCGAGCACTGGAACGAGCCGATCGCGGACAACCCGGCCTGGACGGAGGCCACCCTGGACCGGGTGCGCAGCTGCGTCATCCGGGAGCGCAACCGGCCCAGCATCATCGCCTGGTCGGCCGGCAACGAGTGCGGCTACGGCTGCACCTTCGAGGCCGCGCTGAAGTGGATCAAGCAGTTCGACCCCACCCGCGTCACCCACTACGAGAGCGCCTACTACCGCGACTCCAAGCGCACCTACGACTACTCCAATATCGACCTGTACTCCCGCATGTACCCGGCCCTGGAGGAGATCCGCGACTACCTCGACTCCGATCCGGACAAGCCCTTCATCCTGGTCGAGTACTGCCACGCCATGGGCAACGGCCCCGGCGACCTGGAGGACTACTGGGAGATGATCCTGACCGAGGACCGCATGTGCGGCGGCTTCGTGTGGGAGTGGTGCGACCACACGGTGCGCGCCGGCACCACCGACGACGGCCGGCCGATCCACCTGTACGGCGGCGACCACGGCGAGGAGCTGCACGACTCCAACTTCTGCGTGGACGGGCTGGTCTCCTCCGAGCGCGTGCCGCACGCGGGGTTGAGGGAGCTGTGGAACGTCCAGCGCCCCGCGCGCGTGGTCGCCTACGACCAGGTGCGCGGAGAGTTGACCATCCGCAACCTCCTCGACTTCACCGACCTCGACCAGTACGCGGCCCTGTCCTACGAGCTGGTGCGCGACGGCGTCGTCATCGACTCCGGGCCCCTGGAGCTGCCGGGCCCCGTCCCGCCGCACGCCGTCGCGACGCTGCCCTGCGCGCCGGGCGTGCCGCCGTCGGGCCGATGCCACCTGGTGATCGTCTCCCGGCTGCGGCGGGCAACGGCGCTGCTGGAGTCCGGGCACATGCTCGGCTTCGACGAGATCCCCCTGGACAACGCCGACCCCCGCCCCCGCGCGGTCGCGGACCTGGACTGGACGACGGCGCCCGCCGGCGCCGTCGAGATCGAGCAGGAGGGGTGCGACCTCGTTGTGAGCGGCGGGGGGACCGTCGTCGTCATCGACACCCGCACCGGCCTGCCGCGGTCCCTGCGCGCGGGCGGGCGCGAGCTGCTGGAGCGCCCCGCGGAGCTCAACATCTGGCGGGCCCCCACGGACAACGACCGGCACGTGCGCGAGCAGTGGCAGAGGGCCGGATACGACCGCGCCACCGCCCGGGCCCGCTCCGCGCGGGTGGACCACCGCACGGGCGCGCTCGTCGTGCGCGCCGACGTGTCGGTGTCCGCCTCCGCCGTCCAGCCCGCCCTGGCCGTGCGGGCCGAGTGGACCCTGACCGCCTCCGGGCACCTGGGCGTGCGGCTGCGCGCCCGCCTGACCGAGGGCTTCCCCGCCCTGCCCCGCTTCGGCCTGCGCCTGTTCCTGCCCGAACTCATGGACCGGGTCGCCTACTGCGGGCTGGGTCCGGGCGAGAGCTACGTCGACAAGCACCGCTCCTGCCGCCACGGCGAGTTCCGCACCACGGTCGCGGCGCTGCACGAGGGGTACCTGCGCCCGCAGGAGAACGGCAGCCGCGCCGACTGCGACAGCCTCGTCCTGTCCGGCGACGGCGCCCCGGGGCTGAGCGTCGTGGGACTGCGGCCCTTCTCCTTCAACGCCTCCGCCTACACCCAGGAGGAGCTCACGGCGCGCGCCCACGACGTCGAGCTCACCGCGTGCGGCAGCACCGTCCTGTGCCTGGACGGCGCCATGGCGGGCATCGGCTCGGCCAGCTGCGGCCCCGAGCTCCTCCCCCGCTACCGGGTCGACGGCGAGGAGCTCGGCCTCGACCTGGTCCTCCTGCCGACCCCCTCCGACCCCCCGTCCTCCGACCCGATCCCGGCGCACAACGAGGTGACCCGATGAACGATAAGAAGTACCTGAAGTGGTACAACAAGGTGGGCTACGGCTCCGGCGATATCGCCGGGAACGTGGTCTACGCGCTCCTGTCGGTCTTCGTCATGTTCTATCTGACGAACACGGCCGGACTCAATGCGGGCGTGATCGGCACCCTCATGATGCTCGCGCGCATCTTCGACGGCGTGTCCGACATCTTCTTCGGCGCCGTCATCGACAAGACGCGCACCCGCATGGGGCGGGCCCGGCCGTGGATGCTGTGGGCCTTCTTCGGGTGCGCCGCCATGATCGTGGCCATCTTCGCGATCCCCGCATCCCTGGGGGACAACGCCAAGTACGCCTGGTTCTTCATCACCTACACCCTGCTCAACGCGGGCTTCTACACCGCCAATAACATCGCCTACTCCACGCTGACGGCGCTCATCACCAAGAACAGCGCCGAGCGCGTCCAGATGGGCTCCATCCGCTTCATCTTCGCCTTCAGCACGAGCCTGCTCATCCAGACCATCACCGTCAAGGGCGTCGAGTTCCTCGGCGGCGGCGCGCAGGGCTGGCGCGCCATTGCGATCATCTACGCGCTCATCGGGCTGGCGGCCAACACCCTGTCCGTCATGTCCGTGCGCGAGCTGCCCGCCTCCGAGCTCGAGGACCGCTCCGACGGCGAGGAGGGCGAGGGCGCCGACAAGCCCACCGCCCGGGAGTCCGCCCGGCTGCTCCTGAGCAACCGGTACTACCTCATCATCCTGATCGTCTTCATCCTCACCCAGGTGTTCACCGCGACCCTCAATATGGGCATCTACTTCATGACCTACATCCTGAGGAACGCCAACCTGCTGGGCGCCTTCGCCTGGGCGATCAACATCCCGCTCATCGCGGGCCTGGTGTTCACCCCCGCGATCGTCTCCCGGTTCGGCCAGATGCGGGGAGTGACGGTCACCGGCTACGCGATCGCCGTTGTCGGGCGCCTGGGCGTGGTGCTCGCCGGGTACCTGGGCAGCGTCCCGCTCATGCTGGCCTTCACCGCCCTGGCCTCCATCGGCATGAGCCCGCTGCAGGGCACGCTCAACGCCCTCATCGCCGAGGCCTCGGAGTACACCTACCTGCGCAGCGGCAGGCGCATCGACGGCATCATGTTCTCCTGCACGTCCCTGGGCGTGAAGGTCGGCGGGGGCGTGGGCACGGCCATGGCCGGCTGGCTGCTGGCGGCCAGCGGCTACGTCGCCAAGGCCGCCGTGCAGCCGGCCTCGACCATCTCCATGCTCTACTTCATGTACCTGTGGATCCCGGCGATCGCCAACGCGATCATCCTCATCCTGCTGTGGCGCCTCGACGTGGAGGGGGCCAACGCGCGCCTGCGCGCCGAACTCGCCTCGGACGGCCCGGGCGGTGAGGCCCCGGCCGGCCGCTCGGACGCCGGGGCCTGACGGGAGGCCCGGGCGGCGGGGCCGGCCGCCCGGGCACGGCCTCACCGCACCAGCCGGCTGCTCGCGCGAAGCCGATCCAACCAGATGATGAGAGCGGGCATCTGCGAACTGCGTTCCCGTGGCCACGCCCCCGCCCGATCCGCGCCACCGGTTCGCCGTCGTTCACGGCGAACGGCATCGTCGACCCTGGAAATCAGATCCGCGGGCAGGGGCCGCCCCTTGCGGTACCCGGGCATGTGCCCACGCAATTCTTTTTCCGCCTGCCGGGCGCCCGCGCTGACTGGCGCCTGCGCGTAGTGCAGAATCAACCAGAACTCCAGGCACGGGTCGGTCAGCGCCGCATGATGCAGTTCTTCATCATCGTCCAGCCACTTTTCAAGCAGGGCGCTGTGAATAGAATTCTGATCGGTGTCGCACACGATCCAGACCCCGTCACCGGGATCCTCCCCATCCCTCAATCGGCGACGCACGTGCTCGATCAGGTTCCTGAGCGAGGACTTCGACCCGCGCGACCGCCAGAAGACGAAGGCGAAGGCGTCGTCGTATCGATAATTCAAGATCGCCCGGAGATACGCCTCCTCCGAAGCCCCTTCAACACAGAACACCACTCTGGGCTTGAGCGGGATCGATCCGGTCCGACGAGCACGGTCCCCACGACGCCGAGGCGCTCTCGTACTCCTTCGCGTCATATCGTGCCCCTCAAAGGCGCGGCACCCCGCCGAGGCGCCCCGAGGAGTAGAAGCCGAGTAGATCCGCACCGGCGCGCACCTTCTCGCCGGAGAATTCCGACAGGCGTGTCAGACGGGTCTCTCCGGAGACCTTGTCCAGCAACCAGATCTCATCGCGCCGGAGCAGCTGGACCCGCATGAACTGAAGTTCGTGGGTGGTGAAGATCAGTTGACGGCGATCCTCACGGCCAACCCCGTCCAAGAAGGAGCGGATGAGCTCCTGCGCGAGCAGAGGGTGCATGGAGCGCTCGAACTCGTCCACCAGGAACACTCCCCGGGACGGCCCCTCGCAGAGCTGGAGGATGATCGGCAGAAGGTTCATGAATCGGGCGGTCCCATCCGACTCCTCGCTCATCGGCAGCGTGAAGCCTCGCACCGGCTCGCCGTCGGAACGGGGCTCGCCGTCGTGCACGGCCACCAGCTGCCGGGCGCGCAGCCCCTCGGCGTCATCGAGCGAGAGCAGACTGTATTTCTTTCTCTCATCGCCGAACATAAGGGAGCCGCCCTCGACGGCGAGTCTGTCCCGCACGTTTTGAATATCCTTCTCATCATCCAGCACCGACCTCAGAGGAATGTCTTCGAGGTCGATTCGGGATATACCGGTGTCCACGGCGGACAATCCGCGGTTCATCGCACCGACGAAGAGCTCATCCATCCCGATACGGCCGGGCAGGGAGATGAAACGAGAACCCGGATGGACAATATGAAGCTCGGAGGAGAACCACTGACGCACGGCGCCGATCATCGCGGGCGGCTCCTCGGCGGACCCGAGAAAATCCAGGATCGTCCGATTGGGGGCGAGAAAACGTTTCACCGTCGCCACGGCAGGTCCTTCGTCGAGGTCTCCGTAGAACTCCACATCCGTCCCGCTCCGCTCGAACAGCACCTCCTCGTCCTTGGAGCGCAGACGGGACAGGAACTCGTACCGAATCTCCCGCCGAGTGGCGCGGACCTCGTAGTAGAAAATCCAGTCCCTGCGGCGTCGGGACTCATCGCCGGGCGCAGCGACAATGATCTCCACGCCGAATAGAGTCGGCTCATCCGCACCCTTGAGCCTGTGCGGCACGGCCGGCAGCGCCTCCCCTCTGGAGCGGCCTCCGGCGACAATGTCCCTCAATGCCGCGAGGGACTCGATCAGGATCGATTTACCCGCGGCATTGGCGCCGTAAAGGGCGGCGACGGGCAGGACGCGAGAGCGCCCGACGCGCGCCAGACGCTCCCCGTGCCTCCGTTCGCTGGTCGCGACCAGCGAGAATTCGACGGGTGAGTAGACGGACTTCCAGTTGGCCACGGTGAGGTAGCGCAGCATCCTCGCCTCCTCGGTCTCGCCCCACTGTACACAATTTCCCGCGTGCCGCAGACGATCCGCGGCACGCGCGAACGACGCATCGTCCGCCGCGATCGGCGCGCACGGCGGCCGCCGTCGGACCCGTAAGGCCGGGGAGTCGGCCCGGGGCCGGCGACGGCGGCCGCGCGGCTCAGAACTTCAGAGATTCACCTGGCGGGAGATGATCCCGGCCCGGGCGCGGCGGGCAGCGGCGTCCAGCGGGGCGCCGTCGGCCAGGGCGGCCTCCAGGCGCTCGGCCATGGCCCGCATGGGCTCGGTGAGCTCGTCGGCCTCGGTGCCGGGGACCAGCTCCCACACGGGGATGGCCAGGCCGCAGGCGCGGAAGGCGCCCACGAAGCGGGCCCCCTCCTCCAGGTCGGACTCGCGGGCCGCGTGCACGCGCGCGAAGGCGTTGAAGAAGGCGTCCTCGTCCTCGCCGCGCACCCAGCGCACGAACTCCTTGCCGTTCATGCGGCACCAGTAGGCGTGCTCGACGCCGGGCACGGGCGCGGTCGGGGCGATCTCGGCCTTGGCGTCCTCCAGGGAGCGCAGCACCTCCGGGTTGTCCGCCGTCTCGGCGTCGAGCCAGAAGTCGAAGGTCTCGCGCACGTCGAGCTGCGGGACGGCTGCGGGGTCGAGGACGTCCTGGAGCCGCTCGCCGGGCTCGGGCAGACCGCTGACCGCCAGCGCGGCGCCGGCGTCCAGGTCGAGGGCGTCCAGCAGGGCGGCGGCGATGTCGCGGCTGGCGTCCCCGGAGTGCATGCTGGTCTGCATGGCGACCAGGACCTCGCCGTCGGCGCGTTTGAGGGCCTGGGCGAGCTCGGGCAGCAGGGTGACGAGCCTGACCTCGCCCCCGCCGTGCTCGGCGTTCAGGCGCACGGTCATGGTGGCGGCGGGCAGGATCTGCATCATGGCGACCAGCTCCTGCTCGCCCGTGAGCCCCTCGAAGGGGCGGGCCACGAACGGGATCTGCTTCTTCTTGGGGGCCTTGGCCGCGGCGTCGGCCCGGCGCCTCTGACGGTTCTTCTTCGACATGCCGGTCAGACTACCGGGCGCCCCGCCCCCTCGAGATAGACATTTTCGTACGAGGTAGACGGTGTCACCGCCGATCTCGTACGAAAATGTCTATCTCGACGCACGCAGGCCGCTCACCATCGGGCGGCACCGGGGCGGACGCCGACGGCGGCAAGCTCGGCGAGCATGCGGGCGCCATTGCCGTACCAGGCGTCGGCCCACGTCCAGCGCGCCACGGGGTAGCCCAGGCGCCACAGCTCGCGTTCGCGCCTGCGCTCGGCGAGGACCGTCTCCTCGGTGGCGCGCCCGTAGGCCTCACGGTGGTACTTCGCCTCGCCGTCGAACTCCGAGACCGGGTGGGGCTTGACGACGGTCTCGGGCCAGAAGTAGTCGGTGCGAACCAGACCCGCCTCGGTCCAGATCTCGTGCTGGAGCACCGGGCGCGGGATTCGGGCCTGCCACATCCGCACGCGCGAGAGCGACTCCCCGGGCGACTCGGACAGGGGGTCGGCCAGACGCACGGCGATCCGGGCCGCGCCCAGGCCGCGGGCGTTCGCGGAAAGACGCGCGAGGGCGACGTCGAGCTCCTCGCGCGTGCACAGGCGGTTGCGCAGGGCGTGGTCCATGGCGCACACGCCCTGAACAAGACCTCCCCAGCGGGCCAGGTCCACGCAGGTGGTGGCGACGTCGGTCACGTGATACGAGCCCTCCAGGACGACAACGGGCTCCTGTCTGACCCGCCGCTGAAGCAGGGACGTGCGCCGGCGCTGGCCCACGCGGCCGAGGCACTGCACGAGCTCGGGCAGGCGCCCCACCACGGGCAGCCCCAGCACGAGCGCCGCCGACACGCCGGCGAGAACGAGCTCCCCGCCGGCTGTACCGCTTCCGCCGTGCTTGCGGGCGGCTGCGTCGACCAGTGCGAGATGACGGTTGTCCGCGGTGGCCCGGTGCCACTCGCCGGCGGGGACGTAGACGCCAGGCGACCCGGTGCCAGGCGTCATCGCGCTCCGGCCGCACCCCGTCCAGACCCATGTACTCCGAGGCCAGGCGAACGGCCGGGGCGGGGCCGTCGCGACCGCGGGCGGGACGACTGGGACGGGGGGCGAAGGTGTCGAGACTCACCCACTCATAATGAGACACAGCGCACCCCGCGCGCTCGCGGCCTCCACGACCGGCGCCGGGCCCCCTGCACCGCGACCCCCTGTGGAGCCCTGCACGCCCCGCCCCGCGCTCGGCCGCCCCACCCCTCGAGATAGACATTTTCGTACGAGATCGGCGGTGTCACCGTCTACCTCATCCGAAAATGTCTATCTCGACGCACGGGGCTGGAACGCGCGGGGAACAGCCCTCGCGCTCGGCCAGATCCTCCTCCCGCAGAGCCTTGAGCCGCTTGAGCACGGTCTGCCGGGTCACGCCCATTGCCACCCCAATGTCAGCAGTACCGAGCGGCCCGGTCGCTCGGAGCAGGGACACGATATCCAGCGCGTCCTTCCCAACCCGTTCGGCAACCGACTCCGTGACTCGGGCGGAGGCGTCGAGCCTGACAATGACGCTCGTAGAGGTAGAGATCGACCAGGCCGGGAAAGCTCCCGGGCGAGGAGACCTCTATCCGGTGCGGGAAGATCGAGACCCTGATGTGGTCGCCGGCCATCGAGTAGGAGCGGTGGACGACGGCGTTGACGACCGCCTCCATCCACGCCTCCCTTGGGATGACGTCAACGGGGCCGAGGCGTCCGTCCGCCTTCAGGGCCCGACGACGCGGACCCCACTCGTCGACGAGCGCGAGAGCGGCATCGATGACGTCGGAATCGCCCCCTCCAGACGCCGGTCGCCGCCAGCGGCCATCGTCTGCCTCGAGCCGACGCCGGTCTCATCGGCCTGGTATCGCAGCACCCGCACCAGGGCGTGGGGGAGGGACAGCTGGGGGTGCTCGCCGAGGGGGCAGCAGGCCCGCTGCTGTCAGCCCGTCGTCAACAGTGACGAGGCTCCTGGCGCGCAGCACGTGCAGGTCGTCCCCAGCGGCGTCGATGTCTCGGCGAAGCCGGTCCGCATGCGCGGCGCCGGGGGGCCTCCACGCCGACCGGCGCGGACTTGCGCCTCATGGCTGTCGGCCTCCCGGTCGTAGACGAGTTCCTGCCAGGCTGTACGGCTCAATGGAGATCGTCGAGTCGCCCGCGCGAACGAAGGCCTCCCCGTCGGTGCGCTGATGGGCGTGCCGGCCGGGCGCCACGGAGAAGAGGAGCACATGGTCGGCAGCTCCCGTGTCGTTGACGACGTCGACCTCCTCGATGCGAAGCAGCAGCGGGGGGTCGATGAGCTCAAGGGGCGTGTGGCGCAGGCGGTTGACCCATTGAGGATCGGCGTAGACGCCCTCGGCGTTCGCCATGCCGATGACCGCGACGGCGAGCTTCCTGGCATTGACGCGGAACGCCTTGCGCTCGAACCACTGGACTCCGGAGCCGCGACGAGTCGCGCGCCCCTGTCATCCGCGTCGAGGCAGACATTGTCGGACGAGACCGGCGGCGACACCGTCTGCCTCGTCCGACAATGTCTGTTCGGACAGGGAGGGGCGGGTGCGCCCCGGGCCCGCTCAGAAGTGCGAGCTCGACCCGGCGCCGGAGAAGCCTCCGCCCCCGGAGTAGCCCCCGCCCGAGAACCCGCTCGAGCTGGAGGACGAGGAGGACGACGGCGGCTCCCAGCTCGACGCCGAGTCGTACCCGGTGACGAGCTCGGAGATCGGCGTCGAGAACTGGGAGGATGTTCCCGAGCCGGTCCAGCGCACCCCGGAGGCACTGGCGCCCGGGGAGGACGGGTTGATGCGGATGGTCGCGGCCGGGTCGTAGGAGGAGCGGTGCCCGTCCATCGTCCACCAGCCCACATAGACGTCGCCGTTGCGGGACCCCCAGCTGTTCCGCGAGGACTCGTACTGGCGCAGGCGGTTGTCGCGGTAGGAGGACGTGTCGGCCTCCAGCGCCTGCCGGGCCAGGAAGTCGGCGCGGACGCGCACGTCCTGGGCAATGGTGTCCAGCTCGTCGAGCGCCGCCGAGGGCGACAGCGTCCCCGCCTCCAGCTCGTTGGTCATGGCCGCCATCCGGCCCGAGGTCGCCCTCACCCAGGCGTGGTCCTGAGTGGTGTCGATGCGGCCCGTGCCCTGGACCGAGGAGCACAGCCTGTTGAAGGAGGCCAGGTCCTCGTGAACAGGCCCCTGCTCGTTGCGCCAGGCCTCCCGCCAGCCCTCGGACATGGTCAGCAGGGCGGAGGTGTTGGCGATGGCGTCGTCGAGGGAGTCGAGCTCGGCGGCCCGGGCCCGGAGCCTGCGGGCCTCCGGCCTGCGCCCCCAGGCGAACCACTCGGCCCCGCGCGGCTCCCCGAAGTCGCCGAAGGCGCGGGTGAGCTCGGCGTAACGGTCCTCGAACCAGGCGAAGCGGGCCAGGACCTGGGCGCCGTGGGCGTCGTTGGTGGGGATGAGCCCCGCCCTGATCTGCGTGGCGTCGTAGTCGGTGGTGACCTGCGCGTAGTGGCGCCGGGCCCCGGCGAAGGCCGCCCGGGCCGCAACGTAGGTCCGTATCATCGCACCGGCCAGGATGAGGCCGCCGATCACTCCGACGGCGGAGACGAAGAGCACCGCGAGATCAGAGCCGATCGGGCGCCCCATGACATCGGCGGCGCGAGCGGCCATCTGCTCGACGCCGGGCGCCCACCGCCCCTGGCCGAAGGACTTCTTGCCCGCGTCCTGGATGTCCCGCTGAAGGGCCGAATCGACCTTGACGTCCTCGCCGAAGTAGCAGCCGACCCATCTCCCGCTCGGCGAGACCCCCAGAATGACCAGGCCGTCCGCCCAGTAGTTGGGGTCGGAGGCGCTGATCCACTCGGGGTGGTTCTTGCGCGCGTAGGCCAGCACCTCGCTGTTGAAGTTGCTGTTGTAGCCGGCGTCCAGGGTGACGACGACGAGCGTCACGTCCTCGCGGAAGCGCAGCTTCTCCAGGGCGGAGGTGGTCCCATCGACCTGGAGGACGCCTGCCTCGTCGTGAACCTCCACGCTGGGGGCGTGCGTCCTGCCGAATGGCCAGAGGGCCAGCAGCGGCGCCCCGACCACGAGCAGGAGGACGACGACGATCTTGAGGATCAAGGACGCGACGGCGCGGGAGCCGCCCCAGCGAATCAGCGTGTTGCTCACGACCCGCAACAGTAGTCCTCCGCCGTGGGACGCAGGGGCCCAGCGCCGGGGGGAGAGCTTCCCATGGCGCGGGCGCCCGGCCCCGTCGAGCCGTCACGCCATTGAGGCAGACGTTTTCGGACGAGGCAGACGGTGGTCAGCCTTCGAAGGAGAGCTCTCGCATGACGCGCACGGCGCGTAGCGCAAGGAACATGGAGGCTGTGAGTACGAGGAGGCAGATCAGCGCCGCACTGAGCGCGAAGACGCCCTGTGCGACACCGCGAACCAATTCGGCCTGGTAGGTCAGGGGATTGACGCGGGCTAGCAGCCGTAGCGCGGTTGGCGCATTGTCGAGGGGGTAGAACACCGGGGCGGCGAAGGTCAGTGGCATAACGGCGACCGCTAGGACGAAGTCGCGCGTCTGGTAGTTGCGGATCGCTGCCGCCACCGCGAAGCTCAGGCATTCCCATGTCAGGACGCACAAGATCGCGACCGCCACCATGGCGATGCTGGATAACACGCTGTAACGCACACCCAGCGCCACAGCGAGGGCGAGCAGAACAAGTGCCTGTGCCGCGAAGACAATCACGCCCGGGAAAAGTATTCCCAGCAGGTAGGCCGATTGAGGCACCCCAGACTGGAGCTTGAATGCTGCCAGTCCCCATCGTCGTTCGGTGACTGTGCGCGCCACCACGCGGTTGAGGCCGCTGAGGGCCTGCATCACGATCGCGCCCGGCACCACGAAACGCAGATAACCTGCGCCGCCGAAGGCCGAGGACAAGCCCACGCCGAGCAAACCGAGATATGTCAGGGGCAGCACGGCCAGAGCCACCCATCTTCGCCACGTGTGCAGTTCGGCTCCCACCCACTCCAGACGCGTCATCATCGCTGCTGCCCTCAGCCAGGGCAGTTTCGTGCCGGGACCGGGCCGGTTAACGCCGTCTTGCATGTCTTCACCTGCTTCCATTGTCTTGTTCAATGGCGGCCATGAAGGCTTCACCGAGTGTCACGCCACGGCGAACGACATCCCGTACCACGCCACCGTCGGCTTCAATCACTCGTAGCAACTCACCCAGGGCTGTACCAACAGGTGCAGTGATGGTCAGGTTCCGGCCGCCATCGCCCACCACCACATCGATCTCAGAGGCGAAGGACTGAACCAGCCCACCAGGGAGGGGCTCGGCCAGCTCGATCGAGATCTCTTCTCTTTGCGCAAATCTTGAGACGAAGTCGGCCTTGGGGCCAAGGAATCGCATAGTGCCACGATCAAGAAGAAGGACATCGTCAATGAGCGGTTCGATGGCGGTGAAGTCATGCGAGGAGATCACAACGAGTGCGCCCTCGTCACGGGCGGCGCGTACTGCCTGGGCGAGACGGTTGATGTGCCCCAGGTCTAGCCCGACAGTCGGCTCATCCAACAACATGATCCTGGGATCCATCGCAAGGACGCGGGCAATCATGAGCCGCTGCTGTTGACCACCAGACAAAATCTCAGGGGTTTCCTGGACGCGTTCACCATCAAGCCCGACGCTCTTCAACGCCGCGTCTGCGCGACCCCAGGCCGCTCCTCCTGTCAGACCAGCAAGACACGCCCCCATCCACACATTCGTGCGGATGCTGACGAACCAGTCGATCATGAGCTGCTGCGCGCACCAGCCAACCTGCCCGCCACGGAGCATCACCTTACCGGATGTCGCTGTCCGTACGCCGGCACAGGCGTCGCTGTCCGTACGCCGGCACAGGCATTGATGAAGGTGGTCTTGCCGGCCCCGTTCGCACCGAGCAGGCCAACGATCCGACCACCCTTCAAGGAGACGGTGACATTATCAAGAGCGGGCTTGGCGGCGCCGTAGTCAACCGTGACGCCCTCGAGGGCCAGCCCGACCTGAGATTGCTCCATAAGTCACTCAGCTCCATTCCGTTCCGATACACGCGGCAGGGTCCACGTGCTTCCGCTTAAGAAGAGGTCGCGCCCATGCATCCATCAGGTGTCGCGACAATAGATTGTTCTCATCCTGGTCTGTATCGCACGTCCTCAGGTGAGCCTCACCACTTTCCAGCAAGGCTGCGAGGCGGAATAGCTGAAGGTAATCACGTCTCGGCGACAGCGGTATGGACGGCGGCGGCCGCATAGGAGAGGTCGCCCTGGGAAAAGTCGCTCGTAAGCGTCAATCCCTTGAACATCGCGTTCGGCGCAGCGGCGACCTTCTTTGATGAAGACAAAGCGTGGCACACGGTCAGCGGTGGACGAGTCAAGATCAAGCGCCTTCAGACGTAGCCCAGCGCCGCGCACAGAAATGCGACCCACAACTACATATCGTTCCGGGAGGGAGACCTTCACTCGCTCAGGGGCCAAGAGATCCGGGAACCGCGAACGTGCTTGGCCGAGCTGTTCCGCAGTGGGCGTCTTCCGCGGCCACGTCTCGTTGCGAAGCGACAGACAGGACGAGTCCGAGATCGCGACGTCGGTAATCGCCCGAAGCCCACAGGCATTCTTGGTGAGATGCCGGAGCTCGCCGATCAGGCCCCCCATATCTTCCTCAAGAAGCGGATACACAGTGATCGGTTTTCCAATTTGGAGGACACCCATGCCGCCGCACTGGAGCTGCTCCGCATTGGCAAGAGTGTCGATCATCTTGAAGGCCGTACCCCTCTTAAGGAGGTAATCACTCAGCCTTAGCGTGAGAAAGTTGCCAAATTCCCCAGTGCTCGACGGGAGTCGTGTACGACTCGGCTCGAGAACGAATGCCATCAATAATATTTAAATATTTTCTATCGGCGTCCAACGAAGTAATCAATAAACAATAAGCCTACATTTTAGATAACAGGCGGCTCGCCCGCCGGCGATGCTGTACCGTTCTGAATTAATAGCGCTGCAACACAGTGAGCATATGCAACGGCCCATGTTCCAGGATTCTGGACACTGTGGAACCTCAGGATCAGCGCAAACTCCGAAAGACGAAACCTTTCCGAGACCGAAACTTCCGCCGCGTGAATCGCAAGTTTATAAAGAGAAAGCCACGCATGAGACTGCGCGACTGGCTCCCCGTGCAACTCTTGAATCAACTCCAAGTCCTCCAGGAATGCGGTCACTGCTATGGCTCTTCTCCTATCTGGTGGGCCGTGGCTCGTGATGACTGAAGAGCCCGTTGACCGCACAGTATTCGCGCGGTGTTAACGGCATGTTTCGCTCGTCACACGACGTTGTAGGATCTGCCGACCCTGCCACGGGAGCAGTAGGGGCCTGAGGTGTCGTATGCACGAGGAGTCGACTGTGCGGCGCCACGGCGACACCGCTGCGTAACGGAATTGCAATGATCCCGCCCTGGCCTTCTGGTGGAGTTTTCGAGCAGGCTAAAAAGCGTTCCAGTGGGCCGGCCAAAGCCTTCGGGAGCCCGGCGCGCCGTCAGGGCCGGACGGCGATCGCCTCGATCTCGACCCTCGCCCCCAGCGGGAGGGCGGCGACGGCGAAGGCCGCGCGGGCGGGCAGCACGGGCCCGGTGAAGAAGCGGGCGTAGACCTCGTTGACGGCCTTGAAGTCGGCGATGTCGGCCAGCAGCACGGTGGTCTTGACGACGTCGGCGTACCCCAGGCCCGCGGCGCCCAGAATCTCTCCGATATTGGTCAGCACCCGCTCGGCCTGCGCCTGGATGCCGCCGTCGACGAGCGCCCCGGTGGCCGGGTCCAGCGGCACCTGGCCGGAGACGTACACGGTGCTGCCGGCGCCCCCGGTGGACACGGCCTGGGAGTAGGGGCCGACGGCGGCCGGGGCGCTGGTGGTGGACACGACGGTGGACATGGGGACTCCTTACGGGGACGCGGTGCGCCGAAGCGGATAAGGTCAGTTCATTCAGCCTATCGTCGGCCCCGCCCCCGAGCCCGGAAGAACCACCGTGGACGGGCGCGCCGAGACGCCGAGCGGGCCCGGCGCCCGGCCAGCGGGCGCGCGGCGCCGTGGACTGGACCCGCCTGTGCGTGGACACCGACCGGGAGACGGCCTTCGTCCAGCTCGTGGACGACCACCACCTCGGCGTCCTCATCACGGCCGTCGGCCAGGGGCCCTCCGAGAACGCCGCCGACGTCGGACTGGTCCTCCCCGGGCCCCCGCCCCGGGTGGCGGCCGCTCTCACAGCGGACCCGCAGCGCCCCACCGCCCGCCTGCACCTGCTGGGCAAGGGCCGTGTCGCCGTCGACGACGGCGATCACTACCGGCAGCTCCGCGACGTCCCGCACGCCCTGCGGGGCTCACTGGTGGTGACCCGGGGCCGGGTGACCCGCGCTGAGCTGTGGATCGCGGACCGCCGCAATGTCACGGCCGCGATCGCCGGCGCCATTGTCGAGTATGGGCGGGAGCCAGGCGACAGAGCCCTCCGCCACCAGGCGGCGCAGACCGCACCCCGGACGCCGACGCGGACGGCAGCCGGCCGGGACCCCGCCGGCAACCGTGGCTGCGACCGCAGCGGGAGGCAGGAGGGAGAAGAAGATCTCAGGAAATCACCTGTCCGCCTTTCGGGATTTCCAGGACATGTCCAGTGATCAGTGACACACTACCCCCATGCACCCACGCGCAGGACAACCAGCACAGCCCGAAGACCTCGTCAACATCGATGAGGTCGTCTCCGCCTACTACGACCTCGTCCCCGACCCCGCGGTCCCGGCCCAGAAGGTGGTCTTCGGCACCTCCGGCCACCGCGGCGCCTCCCAGGACACCGCCTTCAATGAAGCCCACATCGTGGCGATCACCGCCGCGATCGTGGAGTACCGGCGCTCCCAGGGCACCGACGGCACCCTCTACCTCGGTCGCGACACACACGGGCTGTCCGAGCCCGCCTGGCGCACCGCCATCGAGGTGCTCTCGGGCGCCGGCGTCACGACCGCCGTCGACGCCCGCGGCTCCTACACGCCCACCCCGGCCGTCTCGCACTCCATCCTGCGGGCCAACGGCGCCGGCACCGAGGCCGGCGTACGCACCACCGGCCCGGGCCTGGCCGACGGCATCGTCATCACGCCGTCGCACAACCCGCCGCGCGACGGCGGCTTCAAGTACAACCCGCCGCACGGCGGCCCCGCCGGCTCGGACGCCACCGGGTGGATCGCCGACCGCGCCAACGAGCTGCTGGCCGGCGGCTGGCGCGACGTGCCGCGCGTGCCGATCGCCGAGGCCCTCGACGGCCCCCACGTCATCAAGCACGACTACCTCGAGACCTATGTCGCCGACCTGGAGAACGTCGTCGACATGGACGCCATCCGCGAGGCGGGCGTGCGCATTGGCGCGGACCCGCTGGGCGGCGCCTCCGTGGACTACTGGGGCGCCATCGGCGAGCGCTACGGCCTGAACCTGACGGTGGTCAACCCCGAGGTGGACCCGGCCTGGCACTTCATGACCCTGGACTGGGACGGCAAGATCCGCATGGACTGCTCCTCCCCCAAC
>ERZ773063.810-NODE-810-length-19445-cov-3.409283_pt1 | contig 19445 bp, 17 predicted proteins | sample MGYA00580625_ERZ773063 | MGnify/ENA primary metagenome ERZ773063 (study PRJEB29015, sample SAMEA2738022) | human oral metagenome | biome: human oral; feature: human-associated habitat; material: dental | place: China | collected 2042 ... | reverse complement strand
GATAGGGTATCTCACTATCGATAAGCCCGTAAGAATCGGCTTCATAGGTGCAATAAACAATTTCTCGTTCTCTGATGTATATGTCGGTATCGGCGACTGCCTATCGACCGAGATAGTAACTGCCGCAGAAGTAGGAAATATCACACAGGTCGATGCCACGGTGATGTGCCACGACAGGTTGGTAGCAAAAGGCAATATGAAAGTAGCTCTAATGAACGAACAATAAATATCGCGTAATGAACCGCTTGACATGCCAAAAGGAGTTTGATATACGATTCAGTGAAGTAGATTCGATGGGAATCGTATGGCACGGCTCGTACTCGTTGTATTTCGAAGATGCTCGCGAAGAATTCGGGCGGCAGTACAATATCGAATATCTCTATATCTTCGACCAAGGTTTTTATGCTCCAATCGTAGAGTTGCACATCGAGTACAAAAATCCGTTAAGGTACAAAGACCGTGCACGTATCGAAATATCTTACCGCCATACAGAGGCGGCAAAACTCATTTTCGACTATAAAATATTCAATGCCGACAGTGGCAAACTATCGGCTACCGGATATTCGGTACAAGTATTTCTCGATAGAGATTTCAATCTTATGTGGGACGTACCTGCATTTATACGACAATGGAGAGAAAAGTATCTGTAATGCATCATATATAAGTAACAACGCATCGGTATGTACATCGTCGGAACAAACATAATATCTTCTTTGGGATTCGATACGAAAGAAAACTTCAGACATATCGCCGAAGGTCTGTCGGGAGTGAAGCGCTACGAGGCGGGTACGCTCGATATGCCCGAGTCTTTCGTGGCTTCGCTTATCGACCGCCGTAGACTCGAAGACCATTTTTCGGGCATCGACAATAATAATATTGCTAGCGAAGCTACTCTGCTCGAGAAAGCGGCAATAGCCTCTATCACAGACGCCAATACGGAAGCCCATATCGATCTGTCGAGCAGTAAGACACTGATATTGCTCTCTACGACCAAAGGCAACGTCGACAGCTTGTCGGCACCCGACGGCTGCGGGCATCGTCCTTTTCTTTGGCACTCGGCAAAAGTGGTCAATAGTTTTTTCGGCAATCCCAATAAGCCTCTGGTCGTATCCAATGCCTGTATTTCGGGAGTTGCCGCTCAAATAACGGCAAGCCGCGAACTTGTCGGCGACGACTTCGAACACGTCGTAGTGGTAGGAGTCGATATGTTATCGAAGTTTATAGTATCGGGCTTTGCCTCTTTTAGAGCCTTGTCGGCTGAGCTGTGCCGACCGTTCGACAGGCATCGCTGCGGGCTCAATCTCGGCGAGGCTGCTGCTACTATTATTTTTTCCGCACACAAAGACCACTCACGCCGCACCATACGTTTCGTCGACGGAGCCATACGCAACGATGCCACACACATATCGGCTCCTTCGCGTACTGCCGAAGGGCTAAGTAGAGCCTTGCAATACATTACAGAGAAGCACTCTATAGACGCCGATAGTCTCGCCTTCATCTCTGCACACGGCACGGCTACTCCCTACAACGACTCTATGGAGATAAACGCCGTATATCGGTCGAGGCTCGAATCTGTGCCTATCGGTTCTCTGAAAGCATATTTCGGACATACGCTCGGAGCGGCGGGAATATTGGAGACTATTATATCGTGCGAGGCTCTCGAAGCAGGTGTAGTGATACCCACTCTCAACTGCACCGACGTGGAGTCGATACAGGCCGACGGTCGAACATTCTATCCGAACGTAACAAGCGCGATGCGGTACACCGACAAACGCTATTTCCTCAAGATGATATCGGGATTCGGCGGCGTCAATGCAGTAGCTCTTTTCCACCTCGAGCCCGATACCCAAAACCCTCAATTAAACAATTAAACGCTTACACACTTCAACATTCCTAATTTACCCCCACACTTTCGCTCTCCATTCCTTCATTTTTAACTCTTAATTCTTCATTTTTTTATAAGCCGTCTACTTCGTCGCTTCGACTGCTTCTGGCAGATACTTCTGCCTTACGATTTTGAAGTTTGGCTCTCGGTCGAGCAGCCGCTCGTACAGTTTTAGGGCTTCGGCGTGCCTGCCCGTCGCTTGGTAACACCTCGCTTCGAGCAAAAGCAGTTTGAGATATATCCAGTTGCGCGACGTCGCCCCCTGCTGCTCTATGACTTCTATGGCACGTCTGTAGTATTTCAGGGCTTGTCGCTTATCGCCGCCGAAGATGGCGGGCGGGTAAAACAACGAATTTCCCTTATCGAAAAGTATGCGCGGGTTGTTCGAAGCCATCGACAGAGCGCGGTCTATCAGCCGCCGACTGCGTTTGCCGAGCGTAGGAGCCTTGAGCCGATTGAGCGAGACGGCATAGCTCGTGAAGACACCGCTATAATCGATAGCCTCAGCGTTGTAGGGCTCTTTAGCCAAGACGATGGCGATATAATGTTCGGCTCGAGCGATATTTCGCTCGACGGCATCGTGTTGCTTCTCCTCGGCGAGCATCATCGTATAGCCGTAATAGCAGTGAATGAGGCTCATCAAGGAGGCTATGTCGGTGGTGTCGGTCTGTTGTTCGCAGCGTCGGGTGAGGTTCTCCCAACGTTTTACGTCGTTCAAGATGTATGCCGTATAGGTTTCGGTTTTCAGGTCGGTCTGTGCGTCGAGTGTGGTCGTTGCCATTGCGATAGCCGCTATCAGTATGCAAAATTTCTGTTTCATCGCTTTGTGGGTGTTTTTGTTGATGTTGATTTATGATAAAATGTCTGTATTGTTCGGGTAAAATGATTGTTTTTCTTGGGTAAAAAGATTGATGTTTTCTGCTAAAATGATTATTGTTCTTGGCTGAAAAAGATTGATGTTTTCTGCTAAAATGATTATTGTTCTTGGCTGAAAAAGATTATTGTTTTCTGCTAAAACTCTCGTCGTGCTCACCGCCGAAGCACGTAGTAATGCACTAATCCCATTACTTCCATCGTCAGTGCGATACAGATATGCACGACGATACCTCCCCATATATGCCTCGTCTGGAACGCCAAAGCCCCCAAGATATATCCGCCGAATACCGACGAAATAGCCTCCATAAGCGGTTTACCGAAGTGTATCGAACAGTATACCGCCACCATCGGCAATACCGCCGAACGCCCCATTATCACCGCCATTCCTACGACGAGCGTACCGCGGAAGACAAGTTCTGTCATCACGAAATCGAATGCGTAAGCCGCCTCGTACAGCAGCGTGTACTCCCAAGTACTCATCCCAAACACACTCTCGACGTACCAAGGGCGGAACTGCGGATATGACTCCAAGAAATCGGCTGAGAACGACGTAAGCACAAGAAACGGTATCATCACCACAAACAACGTCAGATACGCCCCGATATGTCGCGGGTGGCGAGCAATGCCGTATATGCCGTTCACACGGCGGTCTATGGTAAGCTTCAATACCGTAAGCGGCAGCAAAAACACTGCGGCGCATTTGAGTTGCGATATTATCGATTTCAAGTACCACATCTCGGTGTGCAGAAGCCCCGCTATACTTAGGTTTCGGTACGAATAGAAGCCTATGGCGAAGCCGTAGAGCAACACGAAAAGTCCGCTCTTGGCGTAGAATCGTGGGTTGCGGAGCGTCCGATAGTCGCGCCGAAGATAGAGCGTCGTTGCTGCCGATATAAGATATATGGCGAGATAAAACAGCGGCATCACCCACCACGACGCCCCTGTCTCGTAAGAGCGTGCGAGTACCTTGCGGTCGAGTCCGAACTCGTAGTTTATCACGAGTAGCACCACGACGAATACCGCTGTGAAGGCGTATGCACGTCTGTCGAAGTCTTTGCGAACGAAGTCTGCTACTTCCGCCGCCAGCACTCTGAGCGAGTTTTTTATGGAGATATGCATAAATATGGTATTTAGGGTATCTTTCGGTATGTATCACCAATATACGTTCCCGAAAATTCTCGGCAAAGGTACGAAAATTACCCATACCCTCAGCCACTGCCGCCGCCGCCGTTGCCTCATATTCCCATACAATTTAGTATCTTTGTATATTGTAATAATCATCGATAAAAAGATTAAGCAAGTTTTAGGGTGAAATAAGCAAGGAAAGAATACTACGAATACACAGACGCTAATATGCGAAAATGCAGGAAAGACATGTAATAACAACATAAACAATCGTTTTTAGTTCTACCTACTAATCTACATTTCTCTACAAAAAATAAAAACATCATATATCGATAAAAAAGCTATTAAGTCAATAAAAAAAATTATCTTTGCCGATACAAAGTAAAAATCAAATTTTAATCATCAAAAAATCAAATTAATTTATGAAAAGGAACGTAATTATCATTGGTGCCGCAGGTAGAGATTTCCACAATTTCAATACCTTTTTCCGCGGAAACAAAGACTACAATGTAGTAGCATTCACAGCCAATCAGATTCCCGACATCGACGGACGTAAATATCCGACCGAGCTCGCAGGCAAAGAGTACCCCGCAGGTATCCCCATCGTAGCAGAAGAGGAGCTGCCCGCACTCATCAAAAAACACAAAGTAGACGTGTGTGTCTTCGCATATTCAGACGTACCTTACAATCGCGTAATGGGCGTAAGTGCGATAGTAAACGCTGCCGGAGCCGACTTTTGGCTGCTTGGTACGAAAGATACTATGATAAAATCTACCAAACCGGTAATCGCTATCGGTGCTACCCGTACCGGTTGCGGCAAGTCGCAGACATCGCGTCGTGTGATAGAGATACTCGTCGGTATGGGACTGAAACCTGTCGCAGTACGTCACCCGATGCCTTACGGCGACCTGGTAAAGCAGAAAGTACAACGTTTCGCTACTGTGGCAGACCTCAAAAAACATAAATGTACCATCGAAGAGATGGAAGAATACGAACCGCACGTCGTTACCAAACGTAACGTCATCTATGCAGGCGTAGACTACGAAGCTATACTCCGCCAAGCCGAAAAAGACCCCGACGGCTGCGACGTAATCATCTGGGACGGCGGTAACAACGACTTCCCGTTCTATCAGCCCGACCTTACTATCGGCGTAGTAGACCCGTTGCGTCCGAATGCAGAGGTATCGTACTACCCGGGCGAGGTAATGGCTCGTATATCAGACGTCATCTGTATCAACAAGATAGACTCCGCCACACTCGAAGACATCAATACCGTTCGCCGAAACATAGCCAAAATCAACCCCAAAGCTATAGTAATCGACGCTGCGTCTTACCTTACGGTAGATAAACCCGAGCTCATAAAAGGCAAGAAGGTATTGGTAGTAGAAGACGGACCGACCCTTACTCACGGCGAAATGAAGATAGGTGCAGGTACTGTGGCAGCAATGAAACACGGTGCCGCCGAGTTGATAGACCCGCGTCCGTATACTGTCGGCAAACTCAAATATACGTTCGAACACTATCCCGAAATCGGTATTTTGTTACCCGCTATGGGCTATGGCGACCAACAGGTAAAAGACTTGGAAAAGACTATCGCCAATACTCCTTGCGACGCAGTAGTTATCGGCACTCCGATAGATTTGGGCAGAATCATCAAAATCAAACAACCGACAGTAAAAGTAGGTTACGAACTGCAAGAAATAGGCACTCCTAACCTCGAAGGCGTCCTCAAAGACTTCTGCAAGAAACATAAATTAAAAATCAAAAAATAAATTTTTTCTTACACAAAAAGTAAAATGAACATTCCAAGTAATTTAAAGTATTCGAAAGACCACGAATGGGTGCGTGTAGAGGGTGATATAGCTTATATCGGTATCACCGACTTCGCTCAGAGCGAACTGGGCGAGATAGTGATTGTCGATATTACGACCGAGGGCGAAACTCTTGCTCGCGAAGCTGTATTCGGTTCTATCGAGGCAGTGAAAACGGTATCTGACTTGTTTATGCCCGTAGGCGGCGAGGTATCGGAAGTAAACCCGAAGCTCGAAGACAACCCCGAGCTCGTCAATTCAGACCCTTACGGCGAAGGTTGGATGATAAAAGTAAAAATGACCAATCCGTCGGAAGCAGGCAATCTGCTCGATGCCGAAGCTTACAAAGCTCTCATAGCATAACACCTTGCAGAGTCTTTTCGGAAACACAAAAACAAGGCTATCCTTTATGTGGGTAGCCTTGTTTGTATGCTCATTTCTATTCCTATTTTATGGGTCGCTACTATTACCGACAATCCATTAAAAATTTATTGCTATCCGATAAAGTTTTGGAATTGTATAAAAAGATATAATCAAATACGTGTAAAATTTCTCTCGGACAGTGCCGAAATACAAGAAAAAGAGAGTAGTCTCTTTGTAAGACTACTCTCTCTCTTAGAGCAATAAAATATTTATCCTAATTTATTTTTTTACTATTCTGTGAGTGCTTACACCGGTTGCTGTCTGTACTCTTACTAAGTAGTTGCCAGCTGCAAGCGAAGCGAGGTCGATAGCATTTGCGTTAGCTATGCGAGCTACTTCTACTCCATACATATTGTATACTCTGATGTAGAGAACGTCTTCTTCTGTTTCTACATTGAGTCTGTCTACAACAGGATTCGGGTAAACCTTAGTAGCAGTAGCCGAAACATTTTCGATATCGGTCATCGAAGAGAATTCGGCTTCGATGAGTACGTCGGCATTTACGGTATGAGTATAGCCGCTTGTGCTAACAGAAGCACCGTTTACTTTAAGGCTCTTCACAGTATATCCAGGATTTGTAGTGACAGATATGTTGAGGACTGTACCTTGTGCAACACTATCTCCGTTTGCTACACGTTTAATACCATTAACAACTCTAATCTGACCACCCTGCATACTAGGATTGTAGCTTACTTTGAACTTAGTTACAGGAGGTATCTGGCTGATAAAGGCTTCTACAGTAACCGCTTCGGTAACGGTGAATGTTCCGTTGTTTGCTATTTTTACGTTACCTACCTTGATACTATCGACTCTATAACCTGCATTTGCTGTAGCTGTTGCAGTAAGAATTGTACCGTGTGCTATCATATCACTATTATGTACGGTGTCGGTGCCATTAAGAACTACCAATGTGCCGTTAACAGCAGGAGTGATTGTAATAGCATAAGTTTTTTTCTTGAATGTAGCTGTGATAGTAGTAGCAGCAGTTACGTTTACGCTACCGCCTACGATATCGTTACCGTTAGCTTTGAGTTGGTCCACTTCATAACCTTCGTTTCCTGTAGCAGTTACGGTAAGAACCGTACCGTGTGCTATCATATCGCCATTACGTACGGTGTCGGTGCCGTTGAGCACTACCAATGTGCCGTTTGTGGGGGCGGTAATAGTGATAGCGTATTTCACTTTGCTGATAAATGCTTCTACCGTAACGTCTTCGGTAGCTGTGAATGTACCGTTGTTTGCTACTTTAACGTTACCTACCTTGATGCTGTCGACCTGATAGTCGGGGTTGGCTGTAGCGTTTACGGTAAGAACGGTTTCGTCGTCTACCGATGTGCCTGTCGGTACGTTTACACTGGCATTGGTTACAGTCAATGTGCCATTAACGGCAGGAGTGATTGTGATAACATGCTGACCGTCGCCTACTACTTTGAAGCCATTCCATACTGCGGCAGCCTTGTATGCAGCTTTTGCAGCCTGAGGTACTATAAGCTTAATGCCGCTCAAAGTTACCCCTTCGAATACGTTGGCATTAATAACATACGGAGTAGCAGCACTCAATTTGATGGAAGTAATACCCGTACAACCGTCAAATGCATGGTCGGCGATAGATTCTACCGTGTAAGTATCAGTACCATTTACTACTGTGTTAGGAATAATAATGTCGCCAGAAGGAGACGTTGTGTAGTAAGGAGATGCTGCATTCTCCGGTACTACGGATACTTTGTGATTTACAGCATCGGTAATCTTGTAAAACAAGCCACCTGTGTTGAAATCCGACTGTGCTACTGCTGTAACACTTGCCAAAAGCCCTACGAATAGAGCCAAAACAATCTTGTTTAATTTGTTCATTTTTAAAACTCTTTTTTAATTATACAATAAAATGAATTCCCCATATCAAAGGTCGATATGGAAATGCAAAGATATAAGTTTTTTTTGTTTTTAATCACAAACCGAATTTTATTTTTCGGTCTCTTGTCCGAGTATCTCTTCGCTGCGGCTCTTCCACGGACGTTCGCCCAGTATCGCTTTGACGTCGTCGGCAAAGAGCACCTCTCGCTCTATGAGTATCTCGGCAATCTGCTTCACCTGCTCGGCGTGCTCGGTCAGTATCGATACCGCCCGCTCGAACTGTTCGTTCATAAGAGTTTTCACCTCTTTGTCGATGCTTTGGCTTGTTGTCTCCGAGTATGGCTTGGTGAAACTGTATTCGTATTGTCCCGATGAGTCGTAGTAGCTGACGTTGGGTAAGTTGTCGCTCATACCGTAGAATGCTACCATAGCGTAAACCTGTTTGGTGGCACGCTCCAAGTCGTTCAATGCTCCTGTGGATGCGGCGTCGAAGAACACCTTCTCGGCAGCTCGTCCACCGAGAAGCGAGCATACCTCGTCGAGGATATGCTCACGTGTGGTGAGCTGACGCTCTTCGGGCAGATACCAAGCTGCTCCCAGAGCCATTCCTCGCGGAACGATTGTTACCTTCACCAATGGGTTGCCGTGCTCCACCAGCCAGCTGATGGTAGCGTGTCCTGCTTCGTGGTAGGCGATGGAACGTTTCTCTTCGAGGGTCATTATCTTGTTTTTCTTCTCCAAACCGCCTATTATCCTGTCGACAGCATCGAGGAAGTCCTGCTTGCCGACGGAAGAACGGTTTTTGCGTGCGGCTATAAGTGCCGCTTCGTTGCACACGTTGGCTATGTCGGCTCCCGAGAATCCGGGTGTCTGCCTTGCAAGAAAGTCTTTGTCGAGGTCTTGGTCGAGTTTAAGAGGACGCAGGTGTACTTCGAATATCTCTTTTCGTTCGTGTACGTCGGGCAAATCGACATGTATCTGTCTGTCGAAGCGTCCTGCCCGCAGCAATGCCTTGTCGAGAATATCTGCTCTGTTGGTGGCAGCGAGTATGATGATACCCGAATTGGTGCCGAAGCCGTCCATCTCGGTGAGCAGCTGGTTGAGGGTATTTTCGCGTTCGTCGTTGACGTTCATATTGGGGTTTCTGCCTCTGGCACGTCCTACGGCGTCTATCTCGTCGATGAAGATGATACACGGAGCACTTGCCTTTGCCCTCTGGAAGAGGTCGCGTACGCGGCTTGCTCCTACACCGACGAACATCTCTACGAAGTCGCTGCCTGCAAGAGAAAAGAACGGTACTTCGGCTTCGCCTGCCACTGCCTTTGCCAGCAGAGTCTTACCTGTCCCCGGAGGACCGACGAGCAAAGCTCCCTTGGGTATCTTGCCGCCAAGCTCGGTGTATTTCTTCGGGTTCTTCAGGAATGAGACAATCTCCTGTACCTCCTCTTTTGCTCCCTCGAGACCGGCAACGTCTTTGAACGTGATTTTGATACCGTTCTTTTTGTCGAAAAGCTGAGCCTTGCTCTTGCCTACCGAGAAGATGCCTCCGCCTGCACCGCCCATACGACGGTTGAGGAAGAAAAACAGTCCGATGATAAACAGGAAGGGTACGATATTCCACAGTATGAAGCTTAGATAGTTTCTGCCCTCTTTGTAGGTTACCTCGCCTGTATATATGCCTCTGGTTCGGAGGTCTGCCAGCTGTTTCTCCATCTCGGCTATCGAACCGAAGTTGGCTTTGATACGGACGGTCTTTTGTCCCTTGTAGTCTATCTTTTTCTCGAAAAGTGTGGCGGCACAGGCGGTATCTACCTCTGCTTCGATAGAGCCTGCCGTCTTGTCGATAGTGATTTTTTTTGTGCAATTGTCTGCCAAAACGTTCTGAAACTTCGATATCGGCACCTCACGCGACATCTGAGAATTGTCGTTGAGAAAATACGATGCTATAAAAAACAGTGCAATAGCCAGATATATCCAATAGAAATTGAACTTCGGCTTGAACGGTTTTTGTGGATTATTGGGTTTGTTTTGTGTGTTTGTTTCGTTCATTGTTATATTTGATATACTCCTATTATGAAGTTGCAAAGGTAATCATTTTATCGGACAGCAGTAATAAAAAAAGAGAGAGTCTCTCCATGTTGGGGGTATCTCTCTTTTCGTAAAATAAATTTTTACCGACTAATCTTTGCCTACATCTACCTGCCAATTGCCTGCGTGAAGTTCCCACACCGAGGCACCTGTCTTGAGTTTTATCAGGCGACAAGCTTCGAGTACTTCGGAGCCGCTTATTTTATCGAACTCCATACCCTTTTTTTTGTACATAAACAAGCGTTCGTTTTTGACGTCCCAGCGACCGTTCATAACTACTTTGCTGGTGTCGGTCTTTTCACGAACTTCATAAGTCATAGTATCGCCCGTAACGCTCATTTCGAAAGTAAATTTATACTCTACCATAGGCGGATATGTACAATAGGTCTTAATACCTGCGATAGTCTTCTTCATTACATCGTTAGGATCGGGCGGAGGAGTTGGCTCTTGCTTTTTGCAAAAGGTAAACGTAGCCACTACGGCAGCCAAAACGATTGGCACAAATATTTTCTTCATAATCTCTTATATTTTAGTTTTGTTATTAATAGAATGATAAAATTCGCCTTAGAAAGAGTATCCTACGCCGAGTCCGAGCAGAGTCTTGAACTGTACGTGTTGTCTTATGATACCATCGCCATTGTCGAATTTGACAGCGTCGTAGTACTTGAGCGATGTACCAAGCGATACGTTGATGGCTTTGAGAAGTTGGTACGATACTGCCAAATCCCAGTCGATGTCGACATTGCCGAAAGTTTTGGCGTATGGAGTAAAGAGCGTAAGCGACGAGATGATTTTAAGGTCGTTCCACTTGTAGTTTGCCGCACCTTTGAGCATGGCACCAAACTCCATCTTGACACTTTTGTTGATATCGACACCGTATTTGGCTCTCAAAGCTGCGTCGAGAGCCGTCGTAATACGACCTGCGGCAGGCGAAAGGTATACGGAGAAGATGGGGTTCGGTTTCCAGTCGATCCCCGCCGAAATATCGGTGTACGAAGGCGAGAGCCAGTTGGAGATGTAGTTTCGGGTGTTGTCGTTGGGGTAGTCGTACCCTTCGGAGTATTGCGAACGGAACGCTCCGAGCAGCGTAGCATAGAAGTTGTTGCCGATATCGTAACCTGCTTTAGACGAGAGGTTTATCTTATCGTTCGATTTACGCCAAGCATAAGTAGCCTTATCGATATAGGTATAACCGAGCTCGGTATCGAAAAACGTTTCCCAAGCAAATTTATCTTTTTGGTAGATAAGGCGGAGATTGCCCGAGCCGACGAAGAGAGCGGAGTTGTTGCCGCCTGCTGCCCAATTGTAAAGCGTTGTCAGAGCCGAGTTGACACCGACGGCTCCACTCAACTTCCAATTGCTCGTAGAGTCTGTCTTCAGTTTCTTCAGATCGTTGGAAGTAGCTTCCGTACTGCCTACGACCGATGTTACAGTATTTTTAGTCTTATCGTCTTGTGCCGACATTTTTCCCGACAATCCGATGAATACGATTGCCGCAAGTAATAAACTTATTCTTTTCATTGTTCTTTTCAGATTATTTGTTTTTTAATAAATCGCGTATTTCAGTAAGTAAAACCTCTTCTTTAGTAGGAGCAGGAGGAGCAGCAGGGGCTTCTTCTTTTTTCTTCTTGAGGCTATTGAGTCCCTTTATCATCATAAAGATACAGAAAGCTACGATGATAAAATCGAAAAGCACCTGAATGAATGCTCCGTAATTGATGGCGACCTCGGGAGAGGCTACTCCGGCTGCATCGACGGTAGCCGATTTGAGCACCAGACGCAGTCCGTTGAAATTGACACCGCCTATTATCATACCTATCGGTGGCATTATGACATCGTTTACCAGTGAGGTAACAATCTTGCCGAAGGCACCACCTATGATGATACCGACAGCCATATCCACAACATTGCCTTTTATGGCAAATTCCTTAAATTCTTGAATGATTTTCATACTTATATAAAAATTAAATGATTGGTAATTTATTCTCTTATTTTAATTCAACTAATATTTCCTTGTCGGCAGTAGCGAAGCGATACTGTCGCTCTGTACCGTCGGGCAGAAAGTATTTGAGCAGATACTCGTGATTTTTCTTTAACGTAAATGTAAGAAAATCGTTCAGGTCTCTGTTGCCGTCGGCAGTGCGTCCGCCGTCGACCTGCCCATTGCTATCGAAGACATCGACATTGACTGCGACACGCTTATCTCCATCACGTGTGGGGTCGACGTACGTTACTTTCACATTGATATAATCGCCTTTGAGCTTATCTGCCGATTCTTTGCGGTACAACTCTACATAACGCTTCGTCACATTCTCGGCAGCGACGTACGTAATGGTCGAATCCCATACGAGCGGGAAGTGAATGCCCGTAGGACGAAACGAAGTAGCGTATATGGCGTGCTCCGCCGAGTGTTCGTCGGCTCTGCCTGCACTCGACAAAAACCAGCTCTTATCGAGCCCCGAAGGGTAATATTCGGTAAAGTACCACTTGCCGTCTGCCCATACCTCGTTCCAGCTGTGGTTACCGCGTTTGTCGTACCAATTGGGCGTACCCGCTATGCGTGATGGTATACAGACAGCTCTGAATGCATCTGTGAGCAAGACGGCAAGTCCGCTGCACGACGCCATATTCTGACGCATCGACTCGTAAGGGCTTTGGTCAGGTTTCTCACGCTTGGTATTGTAGTCGACCTGTACCTCATTGCGGATATTTTTATTGAGAGCCTCTATCGCCTCGAATATATCTCTTGCTCCCGCCACATATTTGGCAAAACGTTCGTAGAAGTCCCTACGCCAATTGTCGCGGGTTTCGTTCATAACGCAGTACGGCAGTACGTCGTTGAAAAAGACATCTTTGGGTATCGATTTCCCCCACGGGAAACGCTCTTTTGCCTCGTATGCACAGGCGACATTGTCGAGGATAAAGCTCGACGAGAGTGTCTGCAAGTCTCGCTGCGGCATATAAGAGATGAGGAAAGCAACGGCTTCTGCCTGTTGGCGAGGTGCCTTGTTCAACGCCTGTCGAAGTTCGGGAGCATTGCTGCCTGCCCGCCTCAGAGCTTTGTCGAGAAGCTTATGATATGATGTGGGGATATTTTTGTACACGAGCTGCTTGCCCACTGCCTCGACAGAGACAGCAAACAGTATCAACGATATAGTGAACAAGATTCTTTTCATATTTATATTGTCATGATATTTGCAGTATCCCTTTTTAGAAAGATATTAGGATGCAAAGGTAATATTTAATATTTAATTATGAATCGTGATTTACGATTAATCGTTTAACTATTCAATCGTGTAAGAGAACAGAAAATCGTTGACACTGATATCGGTTAAAAATGGAAGTTCCAGCTTACCGACGGCACTATCGAGAACAGATACATCATCTTGCCTTGCAGTTTGTTGGGATTGTCTTTGTCTTTGACAAAATATATCGTACAAGGGTTCTTGCGGGCGTATGCGTTGTAGACAGATATGTTCAGTTCGTGCTGAAATCGTTTGTGCGGCTGCGATAGTTTCCACGTCGCCGATAGGTCGAGACGGTGGAAGTCGGGAAACCTGTAAGCGTTTCTCTTCGACGGGATAATCACCCATTTGCCGTCGGTAGAGCCTATGTCGCCGACCCAATAGCGCCCCTCGGGGTAGGTAACGGGCTGTCCTGTGGAATAGACCCACGTTGCCGATAGCGTCCAACGTCTGCTGAGCTCGTAGTTTACCACGACGGATATGTTGTGAGGCTTGTCGTAAGGCGAACGATAACGTTCGCCACCGTTTATTTCGTCTATCTGACGGAAGCTGCGGGCGAAGGTATAGCTCACCCAGCCGTTGATACGTCCCGAAGGCTTGGCTATCATCAGTTCGAAGCCATAAGAGTAGCCCGTACCGAACCGCAACTCGCGTTCGAGGTCTTTATTGCCGAGCAGTCGGGCACGGTCTTTGAAGTCGATTACATTGGTGTAGTGCTTGTAATAGACCTCTGCCGACGTTTCGAGAGTGCCGTCGAGGAAGTCGTGGAAGTAGCCGAGCACAAGCTGGTTGCAGAGCTGCGGGCGTACGTTGTTCGACGCCGAAAACCATATCGACAGCGGCGAGCCTGCCGTAGAGTTGGAGGCTAACTGTATGTATTGGGCAGAGTGTGAGAATGAGGCTTTTATCGAGTTGTGCCGCCCCAGAGAGTAGTTGAGGCTGATACGCGGCTCGAGCCTTAGGTTGGTGTTGTATATCTGTCCTTTTTTTGTGAAAAAAGAGTCTACCACCGCATAGTTGCGTATGTTGTACGTTATGGAGTCGTTGCCGAGATTGTTCATCATAGACAGACGCAGACCGTATCGAATGCCGAGTTTGTCGAATAGTGTCGTCTGATGAGAGGCATACAGAGCGTGTTCGAACGTATACATAGGCGAGAGCTGAAACGATGAGTTGTCTATCAGCGTATTCTGCCCGCTACCGCCGCCTTTGCCGGGGTCTATCCGATGGTGGACAGCCTGATAGCCGAACCGTATACTGTTGTTGGAGTCGGGCAGCCACGTGAAATCGAGTTTGCCGCCTATGTCGTTCAGTACAGACTTCCAGTCGAAGCTAATCTCCTCGGATATGTCCTCGAGCAGGAAGTAGTCGTATTTACTCGTAAAGACGGATAGATTCGATACCAATCGGGGCGAAAAGACGTGGTGCCAGCCGGCCGACCCTACGTTGTTGCTGAAAGATATGCCTGCAAGTTGATTTTTGAAGTGGTCTTTGCCCGAATATACGGATAGGAACACACGGTCGTTGCGGCTTATAGTCCAGTTAAGTCTCCCATTGAGGTCGTAAAAATAGAGTTTGGCGTTTTTTATCGATTTGTCGTTGGCAAGAGGGATAAATATATCGGCATAAGTACGCCTACCCGACAGCATAAGACTTACCTTCTCGTCTACGATGGGAGTTTCTATGGTCAGTTTCGACGAGATGGTACCGATGGAGCCGTTTACACGCAGCTTTTTCGTTATATTGTCTTTTGTACGTACCTCCATCAGCGACGAGAGCCTACCACCGAAGGCAACGGGTATATCGCCCTTATAGAGCTTTACGTCTTTTATGGCGTCGTTGTTGAATATCGAGAAGAAGCCAAGCAGGTGCGATGCTCCGTATATCGTGGCGTCGTCGAGCAGTATCAGGTTTTGGTCGTAGCCGCCGCCTCGAACGCTGAAGTTCGATGAACCTTCAGCTACCGCTTGCACTCCGGGTAGTAGCTGCAAGGCTTTGACGATGTCTACCTCGCCCATCATCGCAGGGATTGCCTTGATGGCAGTAGCCGACAGGCGATTGACAGAAGGTTCTATACGTCGGATATTTTGGTTTTGCTCGGCAGAAATCTCTACACTGCTAAGTATGGTGGATATTGCCGACAGACGAATATTGCGGCGGGTGTCTTGTGAGATATTGATGTTTAACGTATCGGTCTTGTAGCCCGTAGAGGAGACTATTATCGTGTGTTTGCCTTTGGGTAGCGAGAGCGAATATTCGCCTTTGTCGTCGGTTACGGTGCCCTGATTCAAATCGACGACACTCAGCGAGGCTCCTATGAGGATTTCGCCCGTATGTTTATCGCCGATATTGCCGTAAAGCACTACCTCTTGGCTTATCGCCGATAGGCTTACAAATAAAAATATTAAGAAAAAACAGTATCTCACAGTATGCGTATCAACTTATTTTCACTCCTTCTTTGTCGGTTACTTTGCCTATAACCGCTGCTTTCTCGCCGTGTTTTTCGAGTATGGCTATGGCTTCGTCGGCTTCGTCGGCAGACATCGCCACGACCATTCCTATACCCATATTGAAGATGTTGAACATCTCGTCGTGCGGTACGTTGCCATATCTCTCAAGGAAGCGGAATACGGGAGAAATCTCCCAGCTGCCCTCTTTGATTTCGATACCCTGTCCTTTGCCAAGTATACGCGGGATATTTTCGTAGAAACCGCCGCCTGTGATGTGGCTTATACCGTGTACGTTGCAGCGACGTACGACATCTAAAACGGGTTTTACATATATCTTGGTCGGGGTGAGCAGCACCTCGCCAAGAGTCTGCCTATCGGACAACTCGGGGTATATTTTATTCAAATCCAGATTATTGTCGGCAACGATTTTGCGTACCAAACTGAAGCCGTTGGAGTGAACGCCTGTGGAGGCGATGCCTATTAACACATCGCCTACGGCTACACGCGAGCCGTCGATGAGTTGCGACTTCTCCACAGCGCCGCAGGTGAAGCCTGCTATGTCGTATTCGCCCTGCTGATACATCGATGGCATCTCGGCTGTCTCGCCGCCGACGAGTGCACAACCTGCCTGCCTACACCCCTCGGATACGCCTGCTACGATTTGCTCTACCTTGGCAGGGTCTGTGGTGCCGATAGCTATATAATCGAGGAAAAAGAGAGGCTCAGCTCCCTGTGCCAGCACGTCGTTGACACACATAGCCACGGCGTCGATGCCGATAGTATCGTGTCGGTTGAGGGCGAAGGCTATCTTGAGTTTGGTACCTACGCCGTCGGTACCGCTGACGAGTACGGGCTCTTTGAGTTTCAATGCCGACAGGTCGAACATACCGCCAAAAGCTCCGATATTGCCCATCACTCCGAGTCGGGAGGTCGACGATACGTGTTTTTTTATTCTGCTTACTACCTCGTAACCTGCCTCGAGATTAACGCCTGCTTGCTGATAACTTACTGCCATATTTTGTAGTGATTCGAAAAAGTATAATTTTTTAAATTACTATGATTTTTATGGCTGCAAAGATACAAAATAGTTGCGAAAAAGTATTATCTGCCATATATGTCTTTTGTTGTGTTTCCTAATAATATGTCGTTTAACACATTTCCATAGGATATGTACACAAAACTATCGATAAAAAATTATTGCTGTCCGATAAAGTTTTTGGATTGGATAAAAAAACAGGGCTGATTTCTTGGTAGAAGGTCAGCCCCTTTTATTTAATTGTGCTTGTATCAGCAAAACAGAATCAAACAATGCCCAAAAGTAATCATTTTATCGGACAGCAATAATAACATATACGGCACCGAAGTAGCCCACTCCGCCGATACCGACCGTGTAGAAGTCTCGTACCTACCCGCAGGTGTCTACACTGTCAGAGCCGATGGCACAATAGCAAAGATGGTAAAAACACTGACGCGTTTGAATGAAAAATTAAGAAGTAAAAATGAAAGGGTGAGCCTTGTGTGGTTAGTCCCTTTTTTATTTCCACCCTACACTGCTTCAACAATTTAACGCTTAAACACTTCACCGCTTCAAACGTAATATCCGTAACCTAAAACTTACCTTCTTTGTTTGCCTCGTCGATGCTCTGGTAGAGAGCCGTGGGGTAATTGCCGCTGAAGCAGGCAAGGCAAAGCTCCTTGCGGCAGCCTGACTTGTAGAGAGCCTCCTGCGATAAGAACGCCAGCGTATCGGCTCCGATAGCCTTACGCACCTGCTCCACACTCTTGCGGGCAGACATCAGTTCGTCGAATGTGCTCGTGTCTACGCCGTAGAAACAGGGGTGTGTTATCGGGGGCGAAGCAATGCGGACGTGTATCTCTTTGGCGCCTGTCTCGCGTAGCATAGCCACTATACGTCGCGATGTGGTGCCGCGTACCAACGAGTCGTCTATGAGCACCACGCGTTTGTCTTTCACTATCGAACGCACGGCAGAGAGTTTCATCTTTACGCCCTTCTCACGCATATCCTGCGACGGCTGAATAAACGTCCTACCCACGTATTTATTCTTTACCAACCCTTGCTCGTATGGTATCCCGCTTGCTTCGGCATATCCTATCGCCGCACTCAGCGATGAGTCGGGCACGCCGATTACTATATCGGCGTCGGCGGGAGCCTCTTCGAACAATAGTTTGCCGCTCTCTTTGCGGAACGAGTGTACGTTGCAACGCTCCAAATCGCTGTCGGGACGCGAGAAGTAGACAAACTCCATCGCACACAGGTAATGGTGTTTGAATTTCGAATAATCTGTCGATGTCATACCGTTTCGGTCGAAGACGACTACCTCACCCGGTTCGACGTCTCTTACGAACTCTGCTCCGACAATGTCGAGGGCACAGGTCTCCGAACTGACGACATATCCGCCGTTGAGCCGTCCTATCGAGAGCGGACGCAGCCCATATTTGTCGCGGGCGGCATAGAGTTTGTTTTCTGTAAGGATAAGGAAAGCGAAAGCTCCCTCTATCATATTCAATGCTTCGATGATGTTGTAGAGTTTGGCTGCCTCGTCTTTCTCTTTTTTTATAAGATGTGCAAGTATCTCCGAGTCGGAGGTCGATTGGAAGATACTTCCCCTGTCTTCGAGGTAGTTCGACAGTTCCCTCGAATTGACGAGGTTGCCGTTGTGTGCCAAGGCAAAGTTGCCCGTATGGTGGCGGAATACGAACGGTTGCACGTTCTTGATACCTCCGCCGCCGGCAGTGGAGTAGCGTACGTGCCCGATAGATGCACTGCCTTCGAGCGACGACAGATTTTTCTCGTTGAATATCTCCGTTACCAGCCCTTCGCCTTTGACGTTGGAGAATACGCCATCGTTACATGCTACTATGCCGCACCCCTCTTGCCCGCGATGTTGCAGCGAGTGCAAGCCGTAGTATGTGAGGTTGGCAGCATTCTGTACGCCAAATACGCCGAAAACGCCGCACTCCTCGTGTAACTCTCTGTCGTGGATTTGTGCAAGTGTGCTAAATGTAGAATTTTGTTCGTATTCGAGCATTTATCGATAAAAAATGATGTTAGATATAAAATTTATTGAGGATGTTTATCTGCCTTCAATTTTAAGCCACAAAGGTATAAATTATTTTCCTTATTTATCGTATCCCTTTATGAGGGGAAAAAAGAATAATAGTAAGTCTATTCTTTTATACGAATTATAATTTGCAACCGCTTACAGAGTCTCCGTGTTTGTACTTGATAGTCCTTACTTTAGGATTTGGTCTGGGATTGACTTCATATTTCATAGAAGTCCAATATAGGTCAAGATTTTTCCAAACCTTTGAGAATAAATCACCAACAATAACAATAGTAGAATTAGTTTGATTGCCGGGGAAGACATAATTTCGAGAATAGAAACCAATATGATTGGATGTAATCCAAGGGACTCTTACCTTGACATTTTCTTCTTCATAAAAATTATTATTGCTGTCTCGGAGGTACAGATGATGCATGATTCTGTTTCCCTTTACCGTATATACGGTGATTCCTTTTATTTGGTCGTCATCAACAGACATACTTTCGCTGGCAATGGAATTGGTATATATTACAAATGCCATTACATGGTCTTTGAATACTATATTTTTGTCAGCACAATATTTTATAAAAAACTGCAGCATATTTTCGTCTGTATCTGAGCTTGTA